>JACKQG010001955.1_pt1 | contig 27708 bp, 33 predicted proteins | sample 8237621 | NCBI WGS metagenome assembly JACKQG01 (sample SAMN15677084, study PRJNA649215) | marine metagenome | biome: marine; feature: Black Sea; material: saline water; isolation source: suspended particulate matter (SPM) from the Black Sea western gyre | collected 2013-06-09/2013-06-10 | depth... | reverse complement strand
GAAGAACAAAAAACCCCGCTCTCCATCTCTTCAGAGTAACGGGGTTTTTGGGCAATCGTAGACCATTTCAAATCCTCTTTTCCCTCTCGGGGACTGAAAGGAGAAGATCTCTCTACAAATAGTGCCGGGGCTTTGAATGCACTCGGAAATATTGCCTATTTTTTACACAGACATTTTCCAGAAGTCAACGAAAATCACAGTGGTCAGTAGTCAGTGATCAGTGGTCAGTGGCCAGTGGGTAGTGGGCAGGAACCACACGGGAGGTCCCCATTGTCTCCACTGTCCGGGCACTGCCAACCCCTATCTCTTCCTCGGAAGCGTCTTTGAGCTTTTCCAGTGCCCGGGTCTGGGATCTCTTCAGCCCGCCCTGGCGCGACTCCGTTTTGAAGTCAAGATTTAGGTTCATTGCTCAAGAAACGACCCCTTGCAATTGACACAGTAAACCAGGTCTGGGCCAGGGGCGTTGTCGGATTGATACCTCCCGGATTTCTTCCCTTTTCCAGCCTTCCACAGCCTTCATTCTACACTTCTCCCTCATTCTCTTCTTGAAGATCGGCGGACAGTTCCGCCTCGATTTCCTCGATGGTCGGCAGGGCGGATTTAAGTTCTTCCGGCAAGGCCCGGGTCAGCTCATACTCGGAGATGCCGATGGGCTTGTTCATGCCGCGCAGGCAGATCGATGTAAAAATCCTCTTCTGCGACATCGAGATGGACCTGCCGTCCTACAAAGGCAAAACCGGCGCCGAGTTCCAGCAGGAACCGTTCAAGGTGCCCGACCAGCCCTGCTTCCAGTTCCCGTTCGCGAAAGGGCTTGTCCAGGGTCAGAAAATCAAAGATATAGGGATCTTTCAATGTTCCTTTCACCAGCTCCGAATGGGGTGCAGGCAGACAGGCATCGAAATTATTGATCGCCGCTCCCTGACGTTCATGAGCATTTGATTTGATCATTACGGCAAGGATGTCACGCCCCCAGCCCTGCTCGATGCAGGCACGCATATACCATTTTCGGATTTCCAGATCCTTGACTTTCTGTATGAGCAGGATATTGACGGTCCAGGACAGAGCGCGAACCAAGGCGTGAATATCGGCAACAGGCTGTTGCCCTTTTAAATCATCCTGTCCCGCGTTCGATCTGCGGCCTGCTGTTGTATCAGGCAATTGGGCAACAGCCTGTTGCCCAATTTCAAGCAGCCCGGGATATTCCCGATAAAACTGTGTCATCAATTTTAGGTTGCGCTCGGAAAATCCTTGCTGGTCGGACAATTCGTTCTTTAGATCGGTTGCCAAACGCCTCAGGACGCCCGCCCCCCATCCTTCCATTTTTTGACGATCGACCAGTAATCCGCCAATATCCCAATAAAGGGCGAGAAGTTCAGTGTTAGCGACAGCCGCCAAGCGGTTTTGGGCTTTCCGGACACGACTCTTAATTTCGGCCAAAAGGTCTTTGTAAAAGGGTGCTACTGCCGGAGCCTTCGCATCGTTTTTAATCATGATTGAACCTCCAGATATCCCAACCCTTTTAAAAATCCGTTCAATTTTTCCAGAGTTTCGGCCATCTGGCTTTCCAGTTCACGGCTGGAGACGGCGTATTTATCCCAGAGGTTTTCTACCACTGCGATGAGCCGCCGTTTTTCGGAATTGAGGTAGCGGTTGAGTTCGTGGGCCTCTGGGACATCCATAAAATTATAAAAGTCAGCATCTATCTAAAACCAAAAAAGTGCTATTGCCTTGGGTACCGGAAGAACAAAAAACCCCGCTCTCCATCTGTTCAGAGTAACGGGGTTTTTGGGCAATCGTAGACCATTTCCAATCCTCTTTTCCCTCTCGGGCTCGCCCTGGCCTCCGGCTCCGCTTCCAGCCCGTAGGGCTTCCAGGCCGGAGGGTAGGGGCGAGCCTACGCCTCGGAGAGTGCGACCCTTGCCTATTCAGATCAGGCCATGCCAGGCTATAGTGCGATATTCAATAATCCTTGAGGAAATTGCTGACCAGTTCCACAAATTCAGCTACCTTTTCAGCCATTCATTACAATCCTGATCAGTAATTTCACAGGAAAGCCCATAATCGGCCTCGTGACGATATTTCATGAGTCTGTTGAAAAATCGACCATGTTCCCGGGAAAATAATTCCGGTGTGACAAAATGGATGTTGAAGTAGTGGCTCACCCCGCCATGACTTCTTGGCTCCAGTCCCTTGGTGAACAGCAATGCCCGCAAGGTATGGAACATGGTGTAGTATAGTTTGGGAATGCTCTCTCGAAAAAGTTTAGCGTCAATAAGAATACGCGCGGCATGAAGAGATTCGTCTGCGTGGGACAACTCTTCCTTTATGTTTTCTCTTTTGTTCTCTTCTTTCACAAGGGAATCCCCTGTTCCACTATCTCTATGGCAATTCTACGTTCCTGCGATAATCGCGCGTTAAAAAATTCCTCAGACATAATGACAGGCGAGATATCAAATGTCAGATTGCTTTCGATGTATATGTCATAGGCAATGTCAAAAATGGCATCAACAAGGGTCCTGTCTCTCCTGTCAACCATGATGAAAACATCATAGTCGGAATCCTTTTTGCCTACGCCGGTTGCTCTGGAACCAAACAGGGAAATGGATTTGATTCGTTTCGGAAAGGCGTGTAACACCCTTTTCTTAAATTTATTAAGAAAATCACTATCTCTTTTCGAAATATTCATTCCTGCGTTCTCACCTGCCGATCTTGTGTCTTTTCGCATTTCAGTTTCCTGCCAGATTCAATTTATACTGTGTTTTCGCGTGATTTGCAACAAAGTTAACCTGATTCCCCGAATCTGCTTCAACCACCCTGAAAGTCCCGACAGGCCGTATCCCGCTGGCCTCTTCACAAAAGTCCATCAAGTAATGGAAGGTCATGATTGAAAAATGATCGCCATTCCACCGGCTTAGCCAGATTATTGAAGATATCTTCAACATGTCCAGCAAATTTGCTCTCCTAAATGCAAAAATCTCAAGCAGAACCATTTGTCTCTGACCTGACCCTGAGGACCAGGTTTTCCATGTTAGAATAAAAAGGTGGGCCTTTCCCGTTGACATACAAGACCGGATTCCATATATTTCGCATCACCAAAAGGGAGTTCTTATCGCCACACCGCATTGAGGGGGCACGCCCCTGGATGGGTTGCATGCATCACTTGACAACGTATCGTTGAAGGCAGGAGACCATGGATCAATACTTCCCAGTTATCAAAATCCAGGGCACGGCTGAAGAACGCGGTCGCCAGCAGGGGACCCTCTTAAAAGAAAGAATCCATAAGACGCTCGACTTTTACAAGAGGCAATTCCTTCAGCCTGAAGAACAGATCTTGCGGATTGCCAACCAATTTCGAGAATCCACAAAGGCCTTCAGAGAAGAGTTATACACTGAAATTGAGGCGCTGGCTCGAGCTGCGGAGGTCGATCCTGTGTGGATCTACGCCTTGAACGGACGGACAGAACTCCTGAACCTCAACCCGATGGAATGTACTTCTCTATCCTTCAGAAGGAGGGGGCTGATCGGGCAGAACTGGGATTGGGATAGTGAGGCAGAAGAATTGGCGGTCATTCTCGATATTCAACAAGAGGATGGCCACCGGATCATGACCATGACTGAACCTGGCATGATCGGCAAGATAGGGATGAACCACTGCGGTCTCGGGGTTTGTCTCAATTTCATGACCATCGAAGGCTATCAACCGTATGGGGTTCCGTTGCATGTGCTACTAAGGACGATCCTTGACAGCAAAAGTTTGAATGAGGCCCTTTCCCTGATTAAGCCTCATTTGACGGGAAAGGTGGGCAATATCCTGATCTCGGACGGGAATGCCAAAGCTGAAGACATCGAACTGGGTGGGGATGAGTTTTTTTCCATTCCGGTTGAAGATCTGTTTGTTCACACGAATCACTTCCTGACAAGAGTCGATTATGACCTCCACCTCCTGTTGTTCCCCAATACATTGGGCCGCTACAATCGAGCAAAAGAATTATTGAGCATGACCAATGATTCTTCTGTTGAGGCCATGAAGGTGATCCTCAGAGATCGCGGAAACGGGGAATATCCGATCTGCCGCAAGCGCTTCTCCCATCCCTGGCTCACGGATGACACCTCGATCACCGTGACCTCAATCATCATGGATCTAAAGAACCTCCAATTCCACATCACCAGGGGAAACCCGTTTGATAACCCGTTTTCTGTCTTTTCTTTGAGGAGTTAGGGCTCGCAATTCCCGCAAGTCCCACCGGAACGTGAAACAGGTCTTGGTGGGCCGAAAGCCCAATTCCTTATTTATGGATCTCATGGGGTAGTTGGTTCTTGCTGTAGTGGTCGTAATATATTCCACATCCGGGAACCTGTTCTTGATGGCCACAAGCATCTCGGCCTTGAGGCGTTTGGCCAATCCCCTTCTGCGATACTTGGCCAAAACGCCTGTAAAATATTGATTCATCCTGTGCGGTTCCTCAGGCTTGTACATGATATCTGTCACTCCGCTGATTTGACCGTCATGCTCACGGCTGATCATCGTATACCAGTCAATCCCCCTTTTCTTCAGGTTACGCTCCTCCAGTCTTCTGGACTCGGGTGTCGTAATAAGCCCCTGTTCCATATCGCCGGTGGGACGCTGATCGATGATCTCCGTGTAAATTCTGCAGAATTCCCCGATATCGTCCTCAGGGCATTCCTGGAAAAACTGGATTTTCGTGTCCCGGGCTTTTGTCTTTCCCCTTTGAAGCCATTTCTCCACCAACTGCCAATCGATGTCTTCCACATACAAACGGTGCTGAACTTCCTCATGGACCAACTCACCTCGAAGACGCTTACAGAAAGCCAGTCCCAAGGGATTGTCCGCCTCCGCCATGATGGCATCTCTCTCTAAAAGGCGTGCCGTTTCGATCGTGTGTTTAACGAAATGCGTTGCGATCTTCTTTCTCCGGTAAGCTGGAACAACCAGGATGCGAACCTGACAGAGATGCTTGCTGCTCTCGTAATCCGGGGATATTTCCGAATCATAGATCATTGAAGCAGAAGCAATGGCACTTCGTCCTTCGTCCAATACAATCCATCTTCTGACATGATAGAGAGGGCTGGTGGCCAAAAGCATTTTTCTCACCGCTCCGCGGTCAGGCAAGCGATCTCTTTTGTGAAATTCGCGCAAACTCATCTCAGACAGGGTGAAATAAGCCTGCCACAACTCCTCCGGGGCATCCTTGGGGACAAACTCCCTTAAAGAAAAGGGGCCTGACAACCCTTGAAGATTCCATTCCACGTCCTTAACTCCCTTCTCGCAGCCTGCATCATTTGGGCCGCACACACATTGACACGTATCTCTTATTCTCATATGGGGATTTTATTCTAACATTATTTTCAATCCTTTTCAAATGCCTTTTCCGCTTTGATATACGATGCATTTCTTCTTATCATTGATGAAACAAACCCTCATTTGTCTTGAAAAATTGGGAAATAGATTCAATAATGTTATGGGAAACATAAATCCTGACTTCCGATCCCTGAATTCTATTTTTCATAACACTGATGGTCCTGTAAAAAGTATGTTTTCTCGCAAAGGCGCCAAGAACGCCAAGAAAATATCTTTTAATATTAAATAGTTAACTTTGCGAGCTTTGCGCCTTTGCGTGAGATTTTGACTTTTTACGAATGCATCAACACTAAAGTGTTACAATATTTTTATATGGAAACTCGGAAGGTCAATATGAAAGCACTTTTTAATCCTTCGTCAGTAGCCGTTATCGGGGCCTCGGACAATCCGGGCAAATTGGGGTTCCACGTCATGAAGAGCCTGACCGGGGGAGGATATGCAGGGAGGATCATTCCGGTGAACCCTGGAGCCACAAGGATAATGGGCTTGAAAGCATCCTCCTCTGTCTCCGTTTGTGAGGGAGAAATTGACCTGGCCATCGTTGTGGTGCCCGCAAAGCGTGTCCCCGCTGTGTTCCGGGAGTGTGCGGCGAAGGGGGTAAGAGGGATCGTCTTGATCACGGCAGGGTTTAAAGAGATTGATGACCCGGGGGGAGCGGATCTTCATAAGGAAATTGCAGACATTGCTAACGAGGCCAATATACCGGTTATTGGCCCCAACACCTTTGGCATGATAAATCTTCATGCCGATCTCAACGCCTCGTTTACACCGGAATTCTCCCGGTTGCAGAAAGGAACCATTACCCTGGTCAGTCAGAGCGGAGGGATATCCCACCTGCTCGGCTTCATGGCCATGAGAATGGGCATCGGTTTCAGGATGATCGTGGGTCTGGGGAATAGGCTGAATGTGGATTTCGCCCAGATGGTCGACTTTTTGGCAGATGATCCTGACACAAAGGTGGTCGTCCTCTACATAGAGGGGATTGATGCTGCCAGGGCCTTGACCGATACTGCCAGGAAATTGCGGGGCCGGAAACCGATTATTGCGTACAAGACAGGGAGCGGCCAGGTGGGGGATGCTGCATCCAGATCTCATACCGGTTCCATGGCAGGCAGCCACAAAATCTACACCGGCTCATTCACCCAGGCAGGGATACTGCATATTGACAGCACCGAGACCCTCCTGGATACGGCAAAGGCCTTATCCGCCTCCCCTGTTCCTGACGGCCCGGGGGTGGCTGTACTATCGGGCCAGGCAGGGCCATCCATGGCCGCCTGTGATGTGTGTGAGGCAGAGGGTCTGAAAATTGTGCGATTTACCGACATCACACAAGAGACAATCAACGATCTCCTTCCCCCGCTTGCCCTCAGGAGCAACCCGGTAGACATGGGACCGGCCTGGTATGACGCCTCTGCCATAAAGGGAATCATACAGACGGTGATGGATGACGACAACGTAAACGGGATTCTTCTGTTGATGATGTTTGCATCGGCCAACAGGGATGCGTTAGGAGGGATAACAGATCTATTGAAGGCATGGGGCCAGCAAAAGCCCCTGATCTCCTGTATCCTGGCACCTCCGGGAATCTGGGATGATCAGGTAAAAGATCTCGAACTGTCAGGGGCCCTGGTCAATTACCCGACGCCGGAACGGGCCGCCAAAGTGATGGCCAATCTGTGGAAATATGGAAAGATACGGTCGACCCAGTGAATCTCAGGCCACTGAAACACCTCTGCTGAGGGCGCCTCTTGCGACAATCACCCTCTGGATATCAAGGCTCTTAACAAACGTGTTTCTCAGGTCCGATCTTTCAAAACAAGATAGATATCCATGATGACTTTTCGGGAAATCTCCGCCATGGCCAGACTCATGGCCTGGGCCAGGCCCTCCGGATTTTTCTGCGTGCACGCCTTTTTTTCACTGTAGCTTTTCTGAAAGAGAATCCTTTTGCTAACATCAGGTTCATTCGCTGCCATCAGGGTAATGCTTATGGACAATACTGCATCCCACGCTTGCTCGCTGTCCCATTCGAGAAACTCATCCACGGATCCCTCTAAAACATAAGAATACTGAAATCCGCTTCCCTGAGGGAGGACGGCCTTGAAGAGGCCGGAATCTCTTATGTCCCGGCTCAGGAAATAGGTGACAAGATCTCCCGGGTTGGACCGCCATTTATAATAAAAATATTCATCTCTCTTGAATGATTTATCCCGATAGATGATTCGATTCGTGTTATACGCCGGGGCAACGGTGAAGCGTTCGACCTTGAGTGCTACCGGGAAAGATTGGAGGCCTGTTATACCCGGAGAGGCGTATTCCAATGTATAATATTGAATCTTATTTCTTGGCTCCTTCAGACTCGTGCAGCCGCCGACAAAAAAACAGGCACTCAGGAACAGACAAAATATCTTTATATGACGATCCATCAGCAATCTCCGTGGGCTTACTTTTTCTTCTTTTCGGACTCCACACTACGGGGAGCAGGAGGCTCACCAAAAACCAGTTGAGACGGTTGGTCAGCGATGAGCTCCAAAAACTGGTTCAGGTTATCTGTTGCCCTTTCCAGATTCTGTGCGCTGACCGAGAGCTGCCGCCTGAGTTGGAAAAGTGAATCGTCTGCCCCGCTCATCAATGAAGTTCCTTTTTCCAATAGGATGTTGGCATTTTTCATCGCCTCTCTCAGTTCCTCAATAGCACCCCTGATGTTCTTCTTGTTGTCAGCCATCACCCCTTCTGCCCCCGCGAGGGTCTTGTCCACCTGGTCCAGGGTGTTGCCGGCTTTGGCAATAAATCCATTGATGGATTGGACCGCGGCGTTAACAGAAACGAGTATCCTGTCCCATCTCTTGCTGTCAAAGAGGCGATCCGTTCCGTCAAGGGTTGATTTGATTCTTTCGGAAATACCCTTGACATCCGCATCGACAACCATTTGATCGATATGGTCAAGGGATAACTGAACCTTTTCTGAAACCGCTTTCATATCGGCATCCGCAATCATCAGATTGACATTGTCAAGGGTCAGTTTCAGTTTGTCAGAAATCCCTTGAAGGTCTATCGCTTTTATGTGGTTCAAGACGTCACCAAACTCGCTGAGGAGTCTACTCAGTTCGGATGGTTTTGTGGCCACTATCGGATATTCGGAAGGGAAGGTGATATCAGGTGAACGATCGGGCTCACCCTTCTTCTTCGTATCCAACTCCACAAACATGCTACCGGTAATACCCACGTCCTTGAGCTGAGCAACGTAACTGTGATCAAGGGTTTGGCCTGATTCGATCTTTAAAACGACCTCTATTAGCTTGGAATCGGGGGCCACCATTATACTTTCCACCCGGCCGATCGGCACCCCCCTGTATTTTACCGGAGTATCTTTGCTCAGCCCTTGAACAGACTCATTAAAATAGGTTGCATAAAAATGGCCCTTCTCCAGATAACGGGACATGCCTAACCAGATAATCGCCATCAAGATGATGCAAACCCCACTCGCCACGAACAACCCAACCGTAAACTTGGTTCTTTGGGATGCCATTATCAAGAAACCTTCTTGGCCTGGCCTTTTTCCTCAGCCTGGCGGTTAAAAAACTGCTTGACGAATTGATTCTGACTGTGATCCCGAAGATATTTGGGATCCCCCTCAGCGATAATCCCCCTTGCACGTTTGTCCAACATAATAATCCTTTGGGCCACGGCAAAAATACTCTGGAGCTCGTGAGTGACGATAACCATGGTGATACCAAGGCTCCTGTTTAGAAAGAGGATAAGGTTGTCTAATCCAGCCGACGTTACAGGGTCAAGCCCCGCCGAAGGCTCGTCAAAAAACAGGATCTTCGGATTCAGAGCCATCGCCCTTGCCAGCCCCGCCCTCTTTTTCATGCCCCCGCTCAGTTCAGAGGGGAAATGGTTCTCATAACCCTCCAGATTCATCAGCCCCAATTTCATTCTGACTAACGTATTCACCGATTCCCGGGGCAAAGAGGTATATTCTTCGATGGGAAGGGCTACATTTTCGGCAATTGTCATGGAACCGAACAGGGCGGCGCCCTGGTAAAGAACCCCGACCTTTCTCAATACCTTTTGTAATTTCGCCTCATCATCACCAGAGACCTCATCGCCGTCAATAATTATCTGACCCGAATAAGGATGTATCAACCCGATGATGGTCTTCAGTAACGTGCTCTTCCCGCAGCCGCTTCCCCCTAAGATAACAAACACCTCTCCTTCATATACGGTGAAAGATACATTGTCGAGAATGATATCTTCGCCGTATCCCGCCTTAAGCTCCTTCACCTGGATGATTGCTTTCCTTGCCATCACTCCCCGTCCTATCCCCAGTAGCGCAGTATGACCGAAAACACTGAATCAGAGACTACGATCAAGAAGATGCTGCTGACAACGGCCGACGTGGTCGCCTGACCTACGGATGCTGCACCGCCTCTGACCTGAAAACCCCTGAGGCAGCTTACCCAGGTTATGAGGACCCCAAAGACCCCACTCTTAAGAATACCCCAAAGCACATCAAAAAGACTCAGGGTCTTGAAGGTTTGCGCAATATAAGCGTTGGCTGTGAGATCAAGCATGGAGATTCCTACAAAAAGCCCGCCAACAATGGCAAAGAGATCTGAAAAAAGTGTCAAGATTGGCATCATGATCACTGTTGCCAAGAGCTTCGGAATAACCAGGAAATTTACAGGATTAAATCCCATGGTAAAGAGGGCGTCAACCTCTTCGGAGATCTTCATGGTTCCTATTTCTGCGGCAAAGGCGGAACCGGACCTGCCGGCAACGATGATGGCCGTTATAATCGGCCCTAATTCCCGAGTCATGGCGAGGCCCACCAACGAGGCGACATAGACGTTAGCCCCAAATTGCTGGAGTTGAACTGAAGACATGAACGCCATGATCAGGCCCATGAGAAAGCTTATAAGGGCAACGATAGGAAGGCCGTCAACCCCCACCTTCTGCATGTACAGGATCGTGTCATCTGCTCGAAGAGACCTGGGATGTCGACAGATATGGATTAAGGAGAGGATCATCGATCCGATAAACGAAATCGCATATTTGAGGTCTGAAATGTGTTGTAAGGTGGCCTCTCCGACACGGATAAAGACGCCCGGGGACCGCTTTTTCTCGATCAGGATTTCTCCGCTAAGGGAATCAAAATGGAGGATGGAAAGCAATTCCTCTATTTTGCGGTTCGAATTGATGATACGGAACCCACCATTTTCATTGGCCATCATTTTTTTTAATTCTGCCAACACCAATGTTCCGAAATCATCCAGGTATTCGACTTTTGCGAGATCGACGGTCAGTGATGAGAGAGAATAATCTTTGAGAAGAGCCGTTAACTCTTCAATCATTGAACCCGCATTGGTTGCATCCATGTTCCCGTAAATGTGTAGAAGGGTTCCCCCATCAGGGTTTTCAGAGATCTCATATTGGGAAGTCATTGGGGCCTTGGGGCTCTCCACATTAAGCACGCGGTCATTCCGTATTCTGGTCAAGATTCTCAAACCGGAAATTCTTTAAATCGTTTTCACCGGCATCGTATTTGTCTTTAATAAATTCCAAATCCACCTGAAATATCAACCATCCCAAAAAATCATTGCCCTTATACAGTCTGAACGCAATTTCAGTTTCCTTAAGGCCCATGGGATGGTCTTTGTGTGCTCTATAGAGCGTTAGAACCTTGTAAAGGGCATCTTTACTCCCTTCTAAATCTATGCCGGAATAACTGCTCCCTATTATTCCCTCAACATCTGCACCAGGCAAAATAGAATAGGCATCGAATACCCTCTTATCCTTACTGAGCAAAATGAGGCCGGTATAGGGAATCTTGATCCCTTTCTGGACATCAAAGAAACCTTTTAGCGTCTTCGTCGTTTTGGTCCTGTCCCCGGCCTCAAAGGGTTCTAATAATAAAGATCGGAGCAGGCGGTAATCGACAGCTAAGTCATCCTTCAAGTCCTGCTTCTGTGCATCCGTTATCTTGAACCCCTTTGAAAAGTAGGGGTATCCGAAGAAGATGCCAATCCCGAACATTCCTAACAAAAGGAATAATGGGATCAGCCACCGTCTTGCCCGCTGGTATCTCTTCTCCAAGGCCTTGACCGAGGTGACATCCCTGCCTAAGGATAAGACCCCTTCAAAATTGTGCTGACCGTCATAAAGGACCGTTGTGCTGGTTGAAATTTGGCGTATCCCCTTTTCGGGATGTCTGATCCTCAATGTCTTTTCCCTTACCGCATATTTTGAAATTACCTCCTTAAGAAAGTCCTTATATTCGTCAGGGTCTTCATAAAGCTCTTCTGCGGGCTTATGATGCATCTGAAATTCATCCCAGCCATACAGTTTTTCAGCCGCGTTGTTCCATGATAAGATCTTTCCTTCTTTATCGGTTAGAATGACAGCGTCCGGGATTTGGTCACAAATTTCCCTAAGCCCGTAGAGTATTTGGCTTGTCTCATCCAGCCGCCTGGCCAGGTATTTGGCAAATTCCTTGACAACTTCCGGGAATTTGTTGAGAAAGATAGGGACCTCATCCTTTGGTATCTTGATAACCTTTACGTCGCTGATCGCCTTGACTGTTGCGGTCCTATTTTCCCCTAAGAGAAAGGACATCTCTCCAAACCCGGACCCTTCTTCTGAAAGCTCGGTTATTTTCTTGGTCCCCTTGAAAACACCCGCTTCCCCCGAAATCATTATATAGAGATCCTGGGAGTCGTCGCCTTCGAGAAAAACCGTCTGGCCTGCCTCAAAGGTAATAACATATTTGTCAAAATTTGGATTATTTATTAAGGAGTCTAACATGGCAAAACTGTGTAACGTATCATCATCACTATTGTTAACTCTGAACAACTATAAACAAATAACCTGATTTAGTCAAGGATTGAGTAAGCAGATCTCCACTGGAACGATTGGGTCACCAAATCACTTGACAACGACCTCCTTTTCCTATAAATATTCTTAACTTTGCTGGGAAGATTGACAACCATCAGATATGGGTGGCAGCAGTTATCAAAAAATTACTGAGCGAGTGTGGAAAAAGATGAAAATTATAGAATCAATCTCATTGACCCCCCAACCCATCCGTGGAGGATACACAGATCAGGTCCTTAGGGTAGACCTGAGTGCACCGACAATCTCGACCTCACCTCTTTCACCGGAATACAAAAACAAATATACCGGTGGAAGGGGATACGCCCTTAAATTGATATGGGATGAGACATCTGAGAATACCCATTATGACAGTCCTGAAAATTTACTGATTATGGCAAGCGGGCCATTAGGAAATGAACCGAGATTCCCGGGAAGCGGCAAGTTCATCGTTGGCACCATCTCTCCGCTTACCGACACCTTTGTCGATTCGAATGTCGGTGGATACTTTGCGCCCCTTTTAAAGAGCGCCGGTTTTGACGCATTGGCCATCTCAGGTATTTCTCAAAAAGATGTGGTCTTGATCATAGATTCCGAGCAGCGCCAAATAAAGATTGTTGAGGCCCCGGTTTTTGATGACCTGATTGACAGCGGGGCGCTTTCCTATGGTGAAGCGTTGTTGAAACACTTCAATAACGGCAAGCTCGCCGAAAACATCGCAGCGGTCAGCACGGGGGTTGGGGCCTTAAATACAAGGTATGGCATACTCAACAGCCTTTTTTATGACAAGCGACGGAAGCGGATTCGGTCGAAGCAGGCAGGGAGGGGAGGAACAGGCACCGTCATGCGGCATAAGGGCCTCAGGGCTGTCATCGTCCGTTCAGGGACGAATAAGGTGAGCGAAAATAATCCCTTCGATGAAAACGGTGTAAAGCGGGCGGGTGCCAGCCTTAAGAAAGTTGTCAGCCAGGTTGATCCTAAACAACTTCGCCTCGGCGATTGGGGAACGCCCGTATTGATTGAATATATGGATAAATACCACATACTGCCAGTCAACAATTATCAGTATGGCCAGCACCCGGATGCAAAAGCCATATTCGCAGAAGTTTTTTTGAACCGTTACTTCAGCAGAAAACTGCCTGACGGCTGCTTCAAAGGGTGTAACCTGGCGTGCGCCAAAGGGGCTGAGGATGTGACCCTCAAATATGGTCCTAAGGCCGGAATGAGAGTCGGAATTGATGGGCCTGAATACGAGACCGCTGCAGCAGTCACCTGCATGGGGATCTTCGATCCACAGTTCATCATGGAATACAACTGGTATTGCGATGAATATGGATTAGACACCATCTCTATGGGAGTAACAGCCTCATTCCTCATGGAGTGTTTCCAGCGCGGCTATCTTTCAAAAGATGATGTAGGCTATGAACTAACGTGGGGAGACGTGGAATGCGCCGACAGGCTCCTCCATGAGACAGCCTTTGGAAAAGGCTTCGGAAAGATCTGCTCCCAGGGTGTACGCCGCGCCAAACAGTGGATTGCCGAACAGTATTCCAGAAAAACGGGCGTGCCACAAGAGGAGGTTAATGCCGAACTCAGCAAGTTTGCCATGGAGACAAAAGGCCTTGAGTTTTCCATGTATATCTCAAAGGAGTCACTGGCTCAGCAGGGAGGATACGGATTTGCTCTCAAGGGGCCCCAACATGACGAGGCCTGGCTTATTTTCATCGATCAGGTGCACAACGAGATACCCACATTCAAGATGAAGGCTGAAGCCCTCAAGTGGTTTCCCCTGATCCGTACCTGGTTTAACGCAGTCGGGCTATGCAAACTCCCCTGGATAGACGTGAGGCATCCTGAAGCGGCCAACACGGATAACCCGGCACAAAATCGTCCGACCCTTGAGTACTATGTCCGGTACCTGAACGCAACTACGGGTAGCAGCAAAACCCTTGAGGATGTCTTGCACGACTCGGAACGGCTGCACCTGCTGCAAAAGCTGATTAACCTGCGCCACGGCAGGGGCACGAGATCTGACGACCAAATCCCTCTCAGGGCCATGGGGCCTGTTTTCTTCAATGAGTATGAAGCGAGGTCTGATTATTACGATAAGTGGTTGACGAATCAGTTAGGTGATCAAAAAATTCCGGATGACCCCGAGGCGAGGCATGCCCTTATTCTCAAACTGCGGCAAGAAGCTTATGACAGGCTGTGCGATGAGGTTTATGAGGCAAAAGGATACACAAAAAACGCAATCCCTCTGCTTGAGGTGGTTGACAAATTTGATCTCTTGGATAACCAGGCCCTACGTCTGCTTGCCGTGTTTGGGGTCCAGGAGAGGCAATTATCCAATTAAGGCGTATGGTTGTTTCAGCCCAATTCTGTGGTGTTCAGCGGGCCATAATCCGGGTCAACGAAATCCAGTTTTCCCTTTCAGGCGGTTCCCGGGTCAGCGACCTTTTTAAGCAGATCAAGCGCTCTTATCCCGATCTACCGCTAAGTAAGGATGATATCACGGTCAGCATAAATGATCAGATGTCGAACATGAATCACACCCTAAGCCCCAACGACAAGGTCACCTTCCTGCCCCATATCGGTGGGGGCTAAGGGCTCGCGCTAAGACCTGTGGAGTGGCAAGCACACAACGAAAGTGGTCGTGTCCTTTCCTTGCCGGATTTCTATTTTTCCCTTGAGCAACTGCATAATCCGATATGTGATGTACAGGCCGCGGCCCTCCCCACCCCCTTCAAGAATTTTTATGCGATCGTTTTCAGAGATTTCTCCGGTGTTGGTGATTTCTGCATAAGCCCACTCTCCGTCAGTATAAGTACTGACAGAAAGGATTCCCCCCATGAAGGGGATTGCCTTTGTTGCATTGTTTAGCAGATTGTCAAAAACCCTTTCCACGTGGACCCCATAGCACATCACTTTAATGTCAGGGTCATACGGACCCTCTATCATTGTAATATTCTGCTTGAGCTGTTCCTTAATGGCTTCCCTGTTGATCTCGAATCGCCTCTGGAGCACTTCGCTCAGGTTTACCATCTGTTTCTTCCCGACCGTGTATATACTCATGGCCAGTTCCTGTAAACGACTCGTCTCCTCTAATAAGATATCCACATACTTCAGGACCTGTTCTTTTGATCTCTCTAATTCGTTTTTCTGAATTAGGTCCTTCAGTCTCCGGGCAAACCCTGCTATTGCTATGGCGGGGTTCTTAAAATCATGCAACGCATCATCCAATCGCTCCATTTTTTGTGCCTTCATCAGCTCTCTGCCCAAGAACAGGAAGATGTCGATCTCATCGTCCCTGTATCGCTGCCTCTGGTCTAATGCGTCAAAGATCATGAAATGACTAATTTCTCCATCATAGCCCAAAGGGACGTAAAGTATAGAGTTGATGTTGTGAAATGCTGCAAAGCGTTTAAGATTCTCTGATATCAATTCGCTTCGCTGCGGGTCTACCACTAAGATATAAAAAGGGGTCACAACTTCATAAGCCGATTCTCCGGTGTACTCCCTCAAATGGAGAAGCAATTCAAATACAGGTTCGTCACTCACAGGACAAACTTTTCCCACCGTGTGATAGCCCCCCTCCACAGGGAACCCCGCCTGCAACATAACTCGGTCAAGGCCTTCTGCAACCGAAAAAAGAGTACAGCTTTGAAGATCCACCATATCAGCGAGTTCCGGTATCACCTGGTTAAACACTTCCGCCATCTTGACGCCGCCGCGAGATCCCAACTTGCGGAAAATATGCTGGACAATCGCTTCCCTTTTTTCAGTCATCCTATGCATGGAGAGGATTTTTTTCCGGGCAATTGCAAAACTGAGTCTCTTGGCCATAGTATTGGCGATCTTGATCTCCAAAGGCCTGAACTCACGGTTTTTCTCTTCGTAGTAAATCTGAATGACCCCTATCGTGTCCCGCTCATGGGGGAAAAAACGCGGAATCTCAAGCGGAACAGCCATCAGAGATTGAACCCCTTTTGCATTAATGGCGTCCTTGTTGTGGTAGAGATCTTCGTTGAGAAGGTCCGGAGCTATATAGCATTGGCGTGTCTTCACAACTTGACCGGCGATGCTGCCATCTAACGGTATGAAGGTTTCCCGGCTTTCCTGTTCCGAGGGAAAGGAACAATAAGAAAGCATCTGCTCGGTCTGGGGGTCATAAATCCTGACCGAAGCCGAATGCGCGCCTAAGAATTCCACCATATATCGAGTCGCTCTTTCCAGAATTTGCGGCTCAGAAAGGTCCGGGTCGATATCCACAATTTCATCTATCTGATCTACAAGCCGGTTGAGGAATTCCGAGAGCACATATTCATCAATCCATTTTATCAAACGGTACCAGAAGTCCCTTTCAACAGGAACACCCTTTGCCCAGGGCTCTTGCTGGACCTCCTTGGCCAGACTTTCCAGATCCATTAACATAATTGCCCCTTAAATTAACTTCAGGAAAAAGATTTTGGAATCGCTGTCATAAAAAATGGAATTCTCTCAAACTTCTTAATTGGCATTAGGGATTTTTACATAACAAAAAGGAAGTGATAAGTCAAGAGAATCAAAAATCCATCATATCATCTCCTATCAGTTGACCTGTAGATAATGTTGTGATATTTTCCTTTTTTCCGACTTCGATGACAACAAGCAATTTTTCTGAGGAACCCCGGTGTTGGCGCCAATGAATATTCGAAAATCCTTTGAGATTCTTGAGTTAGATCATGCTGCAACGGAAGAGGAGGCGAGGCAGGCATATAAGGACATTGTCAATGTCTGGCATCCAGATCGCTTTTCCAGCAACCCCCGCCTGAAACAGAGGGCCGAAAATAAGCTTAAGGAAGTTAACGCGGCCTATGAAACGGTAAAGGAATTTTTTCAAAAATGCAAGGACTCAAATACCAGGTTCTCGTCACAGGCAAATGGAGATTCAAAACAGGCCTCTGATAAGCGCCGTAGCAGCGTCTCCGAAACCGATGAGGTAAGAACAAAGACAGAGATCGCTGCCGAGGTCGGCACTGCGATAGTACTTGGCTTTTACTCCTATGTTTCCAAAAAGGTTCGTAATATGTTTGAAAAGAGTCGACCGGGATAAAGGATGTAGCAACCGAATCTATTTTTCGGTTGAAATATTCAGAAAGATGAAATAACATGTTATTGAAACCAATCATATATGAACCAATAACAAGAGGGGGGAGATGACGATGAAACGATTAAGGAGAGACTTGCAGTCGGTAGTCAGAAGCCTCAAGTTGCTGACGGGAAAGATGGACAAAATTGCACAACACTTAGAAAGTATCGAAAAACCTCTGCCTGCAAAAAAGCCGGTTGCCAAGAGCAGTAAAAGGGCCGCAACCAAAAAGACATCCTCACCAACAGCCACTGACAGGGTGTTGAAGATTATCAAGGGAAGGAAGAAAGGAATTGATACGGCTACGCTGAAGGAAAAGGCAAACTTCGATATGATAAGAGTACGAAACATCATTTTCAGACTCAAAAAGCAGGGAAAGATAGCGACGAAAAGCAGAGGCATTTATGTAGCCGTGTAACCCCCGGAATTTGTACCGGCAGCTATTTTGTGATGTTCTGGAAACTGCTTTCGGTTGCAATGGATATCGTTGAAACGTTTTTCACCGATGATATTTTTATCAGAACGATTCAAGATTCCTCACAAGCCGTTTTTGCCCTTCGCAGCACCGGGAAGGGACGACTCGGTTGGAAAGGAGGTTCGGATGCCAAAAAGAATGAAAAAAGGGGTCACTCTTTTGTTGGTTTCATCTCTGGTCTTTTTCCATTTTGCCTCTATCGCTCCGGCCAAGGAGTATATCGAAGATTTCGATGAGAAGGCCGGATACATGGCAGGAGACCTCGCGGTGTTGCGCCCGTTGGGGATCGTTGCAACTGCCGTGGGCGCACTTGTATACGTTATCTCTCTTCCCTTTTCATTGGCAGGCGGAAACGAGCAAGAGGCACGCCAGAAACTTGTGATAGACCCTGCTAAATATACCTTCTCCAGGCCGTTGGGAGAATTCTGAATACCAGCACGATATTTTTAGACAATGTGACCCACTTTTGTCCAAAATCGCTGGTTCATGTCACTGAAATGGCCCCCAGATGATGCGTACAACAGAATTTATCAAAGGGGGTAGCTGGAGTAATGGAGTGCTCTCCATTATCCCGCCCAGTACAGGTCGTTTCAACGCGAAAGGCTTCCGTTCTCTTATTACTCGACGGCCCTGAGACGCCGACCCAGTGTCTGCAGGAGTTCAATTGCGATGGAAGGGTATTTTTTGATCTCTTCTCGTATGTTCCACTGATCCAAGGAAAGCACTTCAGTATCCTCTTTAGCGACAACACTTGCGGTACGAACGTAATCATCGATCAACGCCATTTCTCCAAAATAATTGTCACACCTGAGGACCCTCAACGGTTTTTCAGATCCGCCTCCCAGACCCTTTATAACTTCAACTTCACCGGAAATGACAATAAACAGTCGACCGTCTCGGGCACCTTCTCTAACTATAATTTCTCCTTTCTTATAAGAATGATGTTTCGCCAATTTTGCGATACGCCTCAAATCCCGCTTTTTCATCAGAGAAAAAAGCGCCACTCTTGACAAGATCTCCGCATCATCCATGTTTACGACCCTCCTCCCGTTTAACATCACGCTATAAAAGATATTCCGGTTTGACGTTCTGCAATGCGTGGAAGATATTCCCTCTGATCTTACGATTTGACCTGTAAAAGCCGTTGAGCATATTCTTGATCTCCTCCCTTTTTGAAGAACCCGCGCTTGGGCAGCCTAAATCAACCTTGTTCCAGCCCATATATCGTACATAACGCTGGATAAGATCTTCATCTATCAGATAAAGAGGTCGAATAGCGGTGAACTTTCCCCCAAAGAACTCCTGCACCGGGAGCATCGTGCTTATTGAGGCCCCGTAAAAAACGTTCAGGAAAAAAGTCTCGATGATGTCATCCTTGTTGTGTCCAAACGCGATCCGGTTACAACCAATCTCTCCGGCCAACTCGAAAAGGATTTTTCGCCTCATGCGAGAGCAAAGGAAACAGGGATTTTCCCGATTATCTGGTCCATGGGCTTTAGGCCCGATCGCAGTTTTGAAAATCCTGTATTCAAAACCGTGGGTTGAAAAAAAAGAGGACATCTGCCCCGCTGAATCAGTCCCGAAACCTAAATCCACGTGCGCGGCCGTAATCCTGTATTTGATGGGAATACGCTTAATCCGCTCTCTTAAGAGCCACAGAAGCGATAAGCTATCTTTTCCTCCAGACACCGCAACTAACAAATGATCGCCATCCTTTATCATCTGCCGGTTGTGAATGGCCTTACCCATAAGGCGTTTCATCTCTTTTGCAACAAAACCCAAATCAGGCCCTTCCTTGATTGAAGAACCCCGCAGCAAGCTGCGGGGAATGCGCTCGCTGTGAATTTTCAAGTGCAGCATCGCGCACGGGTATTGACCTTGGTCGCTGATTCTCAAAAAGAAACCTATACATCCAGAGGCGCAGCGCTCATCATTCAGCCACCGGGCCGGAGGAGATTACCACCGTTCACATTTTCGGTTTGGCCTGAAGTCCTGAACCCCTGAACGCTAATTGGTAGTTTTAATCGGTACTTCCAAGTTGGGTCAAGAATTTTCTTTATGGAACCGATGAAGGGGACGCTTTTAACCTAACGATTCCATGGGAAACTCGCAATATTCTCTGCCAAAATGAAATTCTACTTGACATTGACAAGATTTTCGGAATGAAATATTCACTCGAGACCGAGGCAACCTGGTTCTTGACTCACTACGCAAAAGATTGATTGCCTCAATTGGAAGAAATCAACAGAACAGTGGGGTGAGCGCTATGATAAGTACGAATGAAAATGTTACTCCGGTCATACACCTTAAATACCGAAAGGGAGATTTGATCATCAAAGAAGGCGATTACGGGATCTCTATTTATAAGATCATCGAAGGTAAGACCTTAATTTACCACGAAGCCGGAGATGAAGAGATCTCTTTTGCCACCCTGGGGCCCGGTGACGTGTTCGGTGAGGTAACATTCTTGAGCGGCACCAAAGAAGCCCGTTCAGCCTCGGTCAGAGCGGTTGAAGACTCTGTGCTGGAAGTGTGGCATCCCTCCATGCTATCAGAGGAATATAAACAGATGCCTCCCATGATCAAATATATAACCGACCAGATCTTATCCCGTCTCCTCCGGATGAATACCCTCATCGTTCAGTTGACTACCCATAAGCAGAGAGAACAGAATGCCATAGAGAAGAGTGACCCGCTGATTTCTCAAAGGCGCTTTTACAGAAAAAAGGTCGACCTTGACTGCCATTATCGACCTGTCGGAATATCGCCAAAGGTTCGTTTGGATGGCCGAATCAAAGACATAAGCCTCAGCGGGTTAGGGATGGAGATTGATGCCAAAAACACGACAAGCTTTTCCCATATGCAAGATGACTCCTTTGTTATAAACGCAGTCCTGCCTAACGGTAAGAGCCTGGAGTTAGAAGCCAAAGTTGTGACCGTCATCAAAAGTGAGACACCTGGAAGGCTTCTTCTGGGAATGGCTGTAACAGAGCTGTCTGCCGGGGCAGAGAAGCTGCTCGGCTTTTTCTTGATGCCTTGATAAAGGGGGTTAGGATATGGACATCAATCAGTTGGTACACATCTATTTGTCAAATGAGGAAACGTATGAATCCGGGGAGATCATTATCGAAGAAGGGACCAAAACCGACTGGGTCTATATAATTCTGGAAGGGCACGTAAAGGTTACAAAGAGGACCGACTCGGGAGTTGTAACCATCGATATCCTGAAGAAAGGCGCCGTTTTTGGAGAAATGGCGCTATTTGAAAAGGCACAGGCATCACGGAGCGCGTCTGTGATTGCTGCGGATGGCGCTGTCAAAGTAGGGGTGTTGGACTTCCAGCTACTGCTCAAGGACTACGAGTCCCTTTCGCCACAGCTAAGGCCCTTGATCAGGGCCCTGATCATGAGGCTCAGGGAATCAACTGAAAAGGTAGCCGCCTTCGTCGTAGCAGCCCACCAAAAAAGCCGTGGGGACAGATAGACAGTTGCGAAGCCTTCTTCCCGACATGATCGGCGGCTTAACCCAAAATCTCTCCAGACAATCCAGAAGCGCTGGTGTCCCGGACCTGGACAGCCCGTTGAATATTTACAACACCAATTTCTTTGTTTCGCAACACCTGTATGATTTTGGAAAGACCGCGGGGAAACTGGAAAATAGACAACAGTACTTGGCCGCGGGCCAGAAAGAGCTTGACAAGAGTATCGCGGAAGTAGTTTGCAAGGTGAAAGAGGCATATTTCGAGATGCTCAAGAAAATCCGGTTGGCCGGGGTCGCAAAGGAGTCATTAGGGACTTATGACAAACACCTTGAACAGGCCAAAGCCTTATTCAACGCCGGTCTCCGTCCCAAAATTGATGTTACCAAGAGCCTTGTGGACAGGGCTAAATCCAAGCTCAAACTGATCAAGGCAAAATTCGCAGTGCGTACAGACAAGGTAGACCTGGAAAATATTATCGGCGGGCCACCGGTCGAAGGAACGTATGTCCTTGCCAAAATACCTTCTCTCCCTCCCATGCCCTCCGACATCGACCCTCTGGTTCAGGAGGCCCTGCAGCACCGCGCCGAGATCGCAAGCCTTAAAGACCAGATCAAGGCGGCAGAGGCACAGTTAATGGTTGCAAATTCCGCTTATTGGCCGTCGGTTTCTGCCAGCGGGGGTTATGGCTGGGCAAGCACGGAGTTCCCGCTTAAGGATTACTGGATGGCCGGGGTGAGTCTGAAGTGGGAGATTTTTTCCGGCTTTAGAACCAGAGGGGAAGAAAAGGAAACCGAAGCGACCCTTGCCAAGCTGAAGGCGAATCTGAGAAAAATGGAGCTGGAGGTGAACAGGGAAGTGCTCAAGGCATTTATCGGGGTCAATGAGTCCAGTGAGACAATAAAGACTGTAAAGACAGCCATCAGAGAAGCCGAAGAAAATATGGAGCTCGCAGAAGGCCGCTACCGAGCTGGGGTGGGTAACGCAATCGAGTTTACCGATGCCGAAATGGCCTTGACAGTGGCAAAAAACGATTTGGTGGAGGCCACTTACGAATACCTCCAGGACCTTGCCCGCCTGGAATATGCAGTGGGTGGCTGGAAAAACCGTTACCAGGCTTCTGTCGCAGACTAACGTCCCATGGTTGAAGCCCTCATAGATCAAAATGTGTTTCAAAATTTTAAGCTATGTGAACCGGCAGCCTGAGAGCGCGACAAAAAGGATGATCGTGTTGATGATAAATAGAATTGCCAGGAAAGGGAAAACCCATAAACATCCTGTGATTTGGTCTGCGTAGTGATTCGAATAATCCCTATCATTTAAAACCGGGCGCCGCCTGGCATATCCGAAATAGAAATAAAACATCGCGACAGGGATCAAGACCGTAAATAGTCCGTTCCATCCCAAAAGCCAGACTGGATAAGCGCCCCAAAAGTCCCCGGTCGCTTTGACCTTGAAGAGATAGACGCAACCAAGAACCGTTCCCAGTATCCCGAGCAAACCGGTTCCCATAAGGCCTTTCTTCTTTTTCAGCCCACTTGTCCATCCCCAGCTACCCTCAGCCTGACCGCTCAGCCCGGTCAGCAAAATTACGCCTATCGAGGCCGATGCCGTGTTGATCACCATATCCCACCATCCATAAAAGCGATCGGGGTGAATCCCCTGGGCCAGTTCATCTACCACGCCCAACATCGATGTGATCAGGAAAACAAGAATGAAGATTCCCCTCCCCCTGTAATCCAGGACAAGGACCTGGAAGACAAGCCAGGACAGCAAAATATATTCTGGTATATGAATCTGCTTGTTGGGGTTTGACTCAAGGCTGATCAGGATAAAGGCGATGATCCCGCAGGGGACAAGAGGTCCCATAAATTTCATCCCCTTTTTCATCATGAAGCCGAGGGACGTATAGACCACTCCGAGGAAGAGGATCATTATCAGGGGAACTTTCCCGGCAATTTCCTTAGAGAAGTGCGTCTCGATCGCGCGATAGACGACGATCACATACGGGAGGGCGAATGTGTAGATCGCCACAAGAGACCAAAGTGTGATTCTACTCAACCGAAGGCTGTTTTTGTTCATCGTAAAAAAACCGGTAGCCTGTCTTTCAGTTGTCTCAACCATCCAGCAACTATTATTGAAGCTTTCTGATCGCTGACAAGCCCAGCAAGCGTTTATCGGCTGTAATCTCGTTCTCCAAATATCTTTGTGCCGATCCTTATCAGATTGGCCCCCTCTTCAAGGGCCACCCTGTAGGAGTTGGACATACCCATGGAAAGGTACTTCATCTCTACACCGGGAAGATTCGCTTTTTTAATATCCTCAAACAGGGCCTTTGTCTTCTGAAAAAATGGCCGGGCATCTTCGGGGTCACCGCTGAAAGGCCCCATGGTCATGAGACCCATTATTCTGACATTCTCCAGTTGAGATATCTCCCGGAGCAATGAAACGGCATCCGCAGGCAGAACCCCTCCCTTTTGTGATTCCTCGCCGCTGTTGATTTCAATCAGGACCGGCATCGACTTATCCATGTTTCGACAGGCCTTATCAATTGCCTTGGCAAGCTTGAAGGAATCCACGGTCTCTATCATGTCGAATATCCTGACGGCTTTCTTGGCCTTGTTCGACTGCAAGTGCCCGATCATGTGCCACCTTGCCTTCGGTCCTATGGCCTCAAATGTCGTTTCCGCCTCCTGCACATAGTTGTGTCCGATAATGGTGAGGCCTGCCTGGATCGCCTCTAAAATCTCTGCGGGAGTCCGTGTTTTGGCAGCACCCACAAGCTGCACACCTGGAGGCAAGGTTTCCATTATCCTCTTAACATTCTCTTTTATCATGCTGATCTCCTTTTACACAAAACTGATACTCCAATTCGAAGCGTGTGTAAAGGGCCGATCTGGGGATCTGTTTAATTGCGTTTGAGAAACATCTATGATATAGATATATTATATGCCACTTTGGAGGGACGCCATGACCGATAAAAACGAAAGCCATTATGCAAACAAACATCTGATAGGCAGCAATATAAACCCTGAGATAAAAGAAGCCCTAAAACAAGCTGCAGCGGGCGGGGAGATACCATGTGCGGTTGCATTCAAAATAGTATCTGACCTGAATATCAAACCGGGGGATGTGGGGGTCACGGCGGATCTTCTCGAAATGCGTCTTACAACATGCCAGCTTGGCCTTTTCGGTTACCAACCGGAGAAAAGGATTGTTAAGCCGGCGCAAAATGTATCAAAGGATCTCGAAAAGAGCATCAGAAAGGGTCTTGAAAACGGAAGACTTCCCTGCGTTACTGCCTGGAACATCGCCAAAGATATGGGCATTCGGAAAATGGCGGTCTCATCGGCCTGCGAGACCTTGAAAATAAAGATATCTTCCTGCCAGATAGGGGCTTTTTAACCAACCCGGTTAAAAGAAATTGGGACAAAAAAATACCACCCGCCTCTTGACACGATGATTGATCATGTCAAGCAGCGGGTGGTGACTTTTCCGGTACGAGCAGTTAACAGCTACATGAACTCCCGCAGGATGCGCCCGTTTGCATGTTTGAGGCAATGTTAAAGCCGGAACCCATCGGGGTGCTCGCATAATCGACTTTTATCGGTTTCACATTGTTGTACAGGGTCTTTTCAACGACATAAGTGAGTCCCCTGTCATCAAATACTTCGTCATTTTCCCGTGACTCATCCAGAGCCATGCCCAGTGAGGGACCTGATCACCCGCCCTGGGAAAGCATGATCCGAATGGCCGGAATCTCGTCCTTGTCCTTCAGGAAATCTTTTATCATTTCGCTTGCTTTTTCGGTAACTTCTAACATGTTGTCCTCCTTGTTGTCATTCCCTTCGTACACCGTTTTTATATTATATGCACTCACGTCCTTTTGTCAATTAAAGAGACAAAACAGAAAGAAAGGTGACAAATATCTCAAAATGAGACTTCAGCCAGTCTCTGCCTGAGCCAGATGAGTACCTTATCCAGCTCACCCTTCAGTTCTGCAATGGCCCTTCCCCGGTGGCTGACACGATTTTTCTCTGCCTCGGATAACTGGGCAAAGGTCTTCTTCAACGGGGGATAATAAAAAAGAGGGTCATAGCCAAACCCCTGGTTACCGCTTATCTCCCGGGCGATAACCCCCTCACAGCGTCCTTCATATATAAGGGCCGGGCCCCGTGGCACGGCGATCGCAAGTACACAAATAAAGGCGGCCTCTCTGTTTTCTACCCTCCTCATTACATCCAGGAGTTTGATGTTGTTGGCCTCATCCGTGGCGCCCTCGCCCGCATAGCGAGCGGAAAAGACCCCCGGCTCCCCTCCCAAGGCCCTGACGGTCAGACCGGAGTCGTCGGCAATCGCAGGCAGCCCGAGCAGCTTTGCGGTAAACTGCGCCTTTTTTACGGCATTGTCCTCAAATGTCTCGCCATCTTCTATTACAGGAGGGATCGGCCCGAAATCATTGAGGCTCTTTATTTCAAGGTCAAAACCCCTGAACAGCTCTTTGAACTCCGAAATCTTGCCCCTGTTTTTAGTAGCTAAGACCAATGGCCGATCGAGTTTGATATCTTCACCGGAAGTATCCATACGCTTCAAATCCTTATACGCCTTATCTTCTCCAGTTCACCTCTGATATTCCGCGCCGCTTCTTCAAACCCCGGCTTTCCTATCAAGGCAAACATCGCCTCCTTGTAGGCCTCCACGCCGGGTTGAATAAACGGGTTGTGGCCGAGGAGATACCCCGATATGGCCACCGATCTTTCCATCATATAGTACAATTGCCCTAAGTTAAAAGCGTTCCTCCGGGGGATTTCAATGGTCATATTGGGGACTCCCCCCTTATGATGCGCATATGCCGGGCCTTCAATAACCATCCGGTTGACAGAATTCATATCCAGTCCTTTGTCCACAATAAAATCAAGCCCATCCAGATTGTTGTCTGTTCTCGGTATCTGGATCCGGTTATCATGTTCCTTAAGGAGGAGAAACGTCTCAAGGATATTCCTTTCGCCCTGCTGAACCATCTGACCGTTGGCATGCAGTTTCTCAGAATAAAGTGAGGGAGACACCCAGAGGCCATGCCCGTCGTGCCCTTCGCTCTCCGGGAAGAGCTGCTCCATCCACCTTGCAACCGAATAGAGAGAAACCGCATTCGTGGCCACCACTTCTATCTTCTTTCCCGAACACCATGCGGCATGCCTCATGGCCGCGTGGACCAATGAAGGGTTCTCCCAGAAAACATCCCCCGTGGTGAGGTCTCTCATCGCTATAAACCCTGCGACGAATTCCCCGATGTCGATATTGGCCATGGCCAATCCCACTAAACCCACATCGGTTAGGACCGAAAATCTCCCTCCGATGTTATCCGGGATCACAAATGTCCGGTAGCCCTTTTGTCCCGCCATCTCTTTCAACGCACCCCGGGCCCTGTCCGTGGTAACCAGGATCATGCGATCGGCATCCTCCCCCCAGTTCTCCTCCATCAGCTTCCGGATAACCCGAAAGGCGATGGCGGTCTCAGTGGTCGTGCCCGACTTTGAAATGACATTGATGGCAATCCGCTTCCCTTGAAGCATATCCAGGGTATCTCTGAAAAAATCAGGGTCCATATTCTGACCTAAGAAATAGATTTCGGGAGCGCCCCCCCTTTCATCCCTTGTTAACTGGTTGAAATAGGTGTGTGTCAAGGCCCTAAAAGTGGCTTCGATACCCAGATAAGATCCCCCGATACCGAGGGAAACGAAAGCATCCACCTCCCTGGCCAGTTCATCTGTAATCGATCTGATCCGTGTCAGGTGTGCTTCACCGATCTCAACAGGAAGATCCTGCCACCCGGTCATGGGGATATCGTGATCACAGATATCCCCTTCATTATTCTTGAGCATCTGGTGGGCCTTGATCACCTCGGGGATCAGCGATTCCACATCCTCCCGGCTGACAGATCCGGGCCCCGGCGCATCGAACATATTTGTCACGTCGAGTGTGATCTTGTTTTCCGCCCTGAACGCCGCCGAATCAAATGGGTTCCTGATCTGCCCCCCCCTGCCCTGCTGCGTTCTTACGGTTCGGTTCTCCCCCATATCGATCAGTCTTAATCCTTTCATCACTTTCTCCCCGATTTGCCCGATCCCTCTTCAATATCAATCATTCTCCTGCCCTTAATCCTATTTCTTACCGCACCCCAACTATCCCGGCTAAAAGTGCGCCTTTTTGACATCCCCCGGGCAGCAAAATATCGTAACACTTTAGCCGTTTGAAATAAAGCGCTGGACCATGAGGGTCCCTTTCCCAAAGGACGTAACAAAAATTCTCCAGAGCGTATAGAACGCCCCCTTTTGCCCGATTTCTGCGTCAGGCTCAAATTTTAATCCTCGAAAT
>JACKQG010001954.1_pt1 | contig 27717 bp, 20 predicted proteins | sample 8237621 | NCBI WGS metagenome assembly JACKQG01 (sample SAMN15677084, study PRJNA649215) | marine metagenome | biome: marine; feature: Black Sea; material: saline water; isolation source: suspended particulate matter (SPM) from the Black Sea western gyre | collected 2013-06-09/2013-06-10 | depth... | reverse complement strand
GTGTCAAATCCTTCGAATACGGTCACGGTCGTTGTGCCGCACGGTCCCGCGGCTCCCTCGAATTTCACAGGAACGGCCTCTGCTTGGATCGGACCCTTTGGGCGAGTCGATCTGAGTTGGACGGACAATTCCAACAACGAAACTGGATTTGTGATCGAGGTCTCCACCAGCCCGACGTTCCAGAACGCGACCAGGCTGACCGCCCCAGCGAACAGCACGACGTTGTCACAGAACTTCCTGTGGCGTGGCACTTCCTACTACTACCGGATCAGGGCGGAAAATGACTACGACGAATCCGCGTGGGAGAACCTCGACATCTTCCCGATCGTCATACCGTAACCCGCACCTCGTCTCCGGCGTCAGCCATTGGCTGACGCCGCGACGAGCGGGTGCGAGAGAGGACGGAGACCATGATTTCAGTCCAATAGAGATTTGCAGCAATCGGGCGACACACGTTTCTGAACGAGCGTGTCTCTGTAGTGCGCCGGCCCTGCTGGCAGGCAACAAGCGTCTAATTGGCAATACGCGAACCGGCAGCAACTTGAGACGGACGCGGACGGAGTCGCAATCCAACCCGCGGCGCCGATTCCCGGGACAAACCGACCCCCGGAAGCCGGCGAGTCTGGCTTCAAGGATACGGTGATTGCGTACCCGGGAGAGATCACACGCATCAAGGCGAGGTTCGACATTGCTGGCCTCTACCTCTGGCACCGTCACATTGTCGAGCACGAAGACAATGAAATGATGCGGCCTTTCGGAGTCGACTAGTCCGTGGGGAATTCAAGAGGCCGTTCGGTGTGGGCGAGTACCTTGCGCCCACACCGACCTCGCTTCGGTGGAGACAGGTTGGAAGACTTCGCACCGTTCGAGAGATAACTCTCGCAGGACGAGGACAATGGTCCCATCCTACGTAGCTTGAGACTCTTGTCCCGTGCGAAAAACATGACAGTTAGTTCTCGAACGATCCTCACTCAGGCTCCTCGTACCTTGCAACCACTGCCCAGAGGCACCAACGTGGAGGTGCTCACTTAGATATCGAACTGAATTCCCTGCGCAAGCGGCAGTTCCGTGGAGTAATTGATCGTGTTTGTGGTGCGACGCATGTAGGCTTTCCATGCGTCTGAACCGGACTCGCGCCCCCCGCCGGTGTCCTTTTCCCCACCGAACGCCCCGCCGATTTCTGCTCCGCTGGTGCCGATGTTGACGTTCACCAGTCCGCAATCGGATCCCATGGGCGAGCAGAACAGCTCGGCCTCGCGCATGTCTTGGGTGAAAATCGCGGACGCCAGCCCTTGCGGAACGTTGTTGTGAATGGCAATGGCCTCGTCCAGCGACTTGTAACGGATGAAATACAGGATGGGAACAAACGTCTCCTGTTGTACGATGGGCGCCTCCGGGCTAATTTCGACGATCGCCGGCCGTACGTAGACGCCTCCGCTGGGCACGCCGTCGGTGACCCGGCCACCGCCATGAACCCTGCCGCCTTGTTGCCGGGCCTGCTGGAGCGCTTCGTCCATCGCGAGGCCGGCTCGTTCGTCGACAAGCGGGCCGACCAGCGTGCCCTTTTCCAGCGGGTTGCCGATAGGAAGCCGCTCATAGACTGCCAACAGGCGTTCCAGGAGCCCATCGGCGGCGCTCTCGTGGGCGATGAGCCGCCGCAGTGTCGTGCAGCGTTGGCCCGCAGTGCCCACGGCGGCAAATACGATGGACCGCACGGCCAGTTCCAGATCGGCCGACGGTGCGACGATCATCCCGTTGTTCCCACTCAATTCCAACAGCGACCGCCCCAGCCGGGCGGCGACCGTCTGGGCGACGGCACGTCCCATCCGCACCGAACCGGTGGCCGAGATCAGCGGCAGCCCATCGGACGCCGCCAGCGCCTGCCCTACCTCGGGCCCCAGACCAACGACGAAACTGACCACGGCCGGAGGGACTTCCGGCATATCCTCAAGCACACGGTTCACCACGGCATGGCATGCCAGGGCGCACAGCGGTGTCTTCTCAGACGTTTTCCAAACGATCGGATCACCGCAGACCAGCCCGATCATTGCGTTCCAGGACCAAACTGCCATTGGGAAGTTGAACGCCGTGATCACCCCGACTGGGCCCAAGGGATGCCACTGCTCGGCCATACGATGCCAGGGCCGCTCGCTGGCGATCGACAGGCCGTAGAGCTGGCGGCTCAAACCTACGGCAAAGTCGCAGACGTCGATCATTTCCTGCACTTCACCTAAGGCCTCCTGGGTGATTTTTCCGGCCTCCCAACTGATCACGGCTGCCATATCTTGCTTATGCTCGCGGAGGCTTTCACCGATGCGGCGGACGAATTCGCCGCGTCGTGGGGCGGGAACCATTCGCCATGTCTTGAATGCTTGGCTGGCGTCCTCGACTACCTGAGGCACGTCTTCGGGCATGGCCGCCGGGAAGGATGCGAGTTCCGACCCGTCGATCGGGGAACGGACGGTCAAGTGCGGTCCCGTACCAGCGACCCAACGACTGCCGACGGCCATTGCCGCAGCCTCAGAGGGAACGTGAAGCCGGTGGAGCACTTCGCACAGCGGATGAGCCATCACCCCCTCCCTTCTCGTCTGTGGTAAGCCGGCTCCAGTTTACCGGCCCTTCCATACGGTAGTAACGGCCAAAGCGGTTATCGATGAACTGGTCGAATTCGATGTCTTCCTGCCGGACAAAGCCCGACGACGGCAGCTTGCCCGCCACGTGCAAGTCCAACGCCGCACAGACGCCGGCGGCCGTCGTGATCTGAATGGCACTCCAAGGCCGCCCTTCGACGCTGGTTTGATAGATCTTGCGAGCGTCACTCACCTGGACGAATCGACCTTGTCGCCAACCAGTGACGGTCGAGAAGATCACGACCACGTCCTGAAACGTCACCGGAATGGCATGTTCCAGGATGTCTTTGAGCACGTCGCGCCGCTCGCCCAGGCGGAGATCGCTGACCAGGAAATCCGCCAGATCGCGGTGACCCACGTATCGAATCGTGCGGTAGTTCAATTCGCGAACCTTGCCCTCCAGCGTTTCACACAGCGTGCCGAGGCCGCCGGACGTGTTGAACGCCTCGTATTCGACGCCGTCCAAGGAGAAAAGCTCGACGCCCTCCAGCGGCAGCACATCAACGCGTTGGCCTTGGTGAATCGCCTCGCACGGGTTGCAGTACTCGTTGATCAGTCCGTCGGTCGACCAGGTCAAGTTGTACTTCAGCGCGCCTGTCGGGAACTGCGGCAGTGCCCCGACCCGCATTTGGACGGTGTCAAGCGTGTCGAACGACTTGGTCAGATGGTACGCCAGCAGAGAGATGAATCCCGGTGCCAGACCGCACTGTGGCATGAATACTTGCCCGGTTGCCGCCCGGGCTGCAACCTGCCGCACCTTGCGGGTCGTTTGAACGTCCTCGGTGAGATCGAAGTAACTGGCCCCCAAATTCAAAGCCACTTGTGCGACCAGTGGGTTGAACCGATAGCTCAGGGCAGAAACGATGCTTTGGCAACCGCGGCAGGCCGAAGAAATTTCATCGGGGTCGTTGGCGTCCAACACGACAGTTTCTATTCGCAGTGTCTTGTCAAGAACCGCGAGGGCTCGGCAATCCACGTCCGCTGCACGTACACGATAATCGCCGCTAGCGCCCAGCAGTGCAGCGATCGTCCTGCCGATTTTTCCACAACCCAGCAACAAGACCGAATGCATTGCGACTTTGCCTCCTGACGAGTGAATTTGTCCAGAAGATACCAACTCGTATAATTCGAACGGCCTATCGCAATTATACGGCGTCGCCTTCTTGGCAACGATGGCCCGGTTCCGGGCTCAACACCATGTCGATCCAGATAGCCAATACTCTCGAGCAATTCGATTGGAAACCGCAGCCGGAGGCTGCTCGCTTGATCGGTCAGCTTCTGGACGCGTTTTGTGGGCGATGCTCTGCCGCGAGACAGTTGGGCGAGGACTTGCTCGATCAGACCGGCACGCGGCTGACCGATTGGATCGATCACCTCGCCGTCCCCGCCGACGCGTCGATTGGCCCTCGACTCTTAGCCGCGGGTTTTGCCCCGGAGGAAAGCTCCTCTCCGATGATTTGGCATCATGCCGACGGTATGTTCCCTGAAATCAAAATAGATGACGTACCCGTGTGGCGCGCGGCGGTGAAGGTGGACTCGGTTGCCGACTTCCTCACGGCACATCGCGTCTCGAATGAATCTTCGATCGAAGGAAGCCCGTTGGGACAATTTAGGAAAGCGAGAATCGCATGCGACAAAGATGCTGAACTCTGGGTGGTCGAGCGTCACGGATACCGTGGTTGGGAAGCGCCCGAAATGGCACCCAATCAGCTTGAAGCCGTGCAGTTCCATCAGGAAAGCTTCCGGAGGCGAAAACGCAACATCGGAGATTGTCAGGCGGGATTCGAGCACGCGCTCCAATTGATTCGACCCGCCGTTCGTGAGTTGGGCGCTGCGTGGGCTTGCGACCTGTTTTCTGCGGCAGAGCGCGACTACTGGACCAATCGTAATCGAGCGGCGCGTGTACAGAAGGCGCGTCAGGATGCACTGGGGCTCGGTTGGGCAAACCACGACCACCATACATACCGCTCCAGCCGCAAGTGCTTCGCCACACTGGTTTCGGTGTTGGAGGAGCTGGGGTTCAGATGCCGCGAACGATTCTACGCCGGCAGAGAGGCAGGTTGGGGAGCGCAGGTCCTCGAACAACCCGAAGCGGCCGTTGTGGTGTTTGCCGACGTGGATCTGGCGTCCGACGAAGTGTCCGGCGACTTTGCCCACACGCCGCTACCTCCGTCGGATCATTTGGGGACAGTTGGTCTCTGGTGCCGGCTGCACGGCGAGGCGTTTCTCCAGGCCGGAATGCACCACCTGGAATGCCAGTTCGACTTCTCGGCCGCCCGAGAACAACTGCAGACACAAGGCATCCGGACCATGCCTCCGTTTACCGACCTGCCCTACTTGAAGCAGGCGTTCACCGAAGGAGAGATTTGGTCCGTCGATGCCAATAACATCACCGCGGCTCTGGCCGACGGCGCGATCACCAAAGAGCAGGCTGAACGGTTCCGTACATCGGGCGTCATTGGGTCTCACTTGGAGATACTTCAACGTAACGAAGGCTACAAAGGTTTCAATAAGTCGGGTATCAACGAGATTATCCGCGACACGGATCCCCGCCGACAGAAATCGGCGGAGATCCGAGGAGGATGATACGCCGTTAAAGCACCTGCGCAGGTCTTCCTGGCGAAAGGGCGTGTGATTCAACCGTCTGACCTTGCGGTTTGTAGGTGACAGTCCATGGGTACTGACTACACCACAACCGACGAGGAGATAACGTATGTTCACCACCACCGCCGACTTGATGTTGCCGTCTGCGGTCACCGGGTCCTGGCCGCGTCCGCGATGGTTCGACGTAAGTCTGTGGGGTAGGCCGCTGGACACTTGTATGATGGAAGTCCACTTCCGTGAAAAATTCCAGGACGCGCTAGCCGTCGTGATTAGCGAGCAGGAACGGGCTGGGTTGGACATCATCTCTCACGGCGATTTCCACTGTGACGAGGACATGGCGGGCCGCAGTTGGCACCACTATCCCCTGCAGCGTTGGGCGGGCCTGGACGGCGACCACCTCCAGTCCGAGGCCACTCGACAGGATTTCCTCAAATATCCCCCTGGCACTCTGCTGAACGAGATCTACACCGGGTGGCGTTGGCCGCGAGTAACGGACAAGATCGAGTACCGCCCGCTCGACTACCCCAAGCTATGGCGAATGTCGCAGGCCAAGACACGAAAGCCCGTCAAATTCGGTACGGTTTGCTCGCAAGTGATGAGCTTCTTCTTGGATATTCATACTCCAAAATACAAAGACATCCGCGAGGTCATTTGGGACATGGCCGAGGCAATGAACAAGGAGCTTCTGGCCTTGCGCGATGCCGGCTGCAAGTGCATCCAGACCGAGGAGCCGACGATGCACTTTTTGGCGAATAGCCTTGGCAAGGACGACGAGATGGTCAAGTTCATGATCGACGCCTTCAACCGGGAAATGGAGGGCTTGGACGACGTGGAGATCTGGATCCACACATGCTGGGGCAACCCGAACATGCAGCGCGTCATGGAGGATACCAGCTACGCTGCCTCGGTCGACATTTACCTCGAACAATGCCGCGGGGACGTGTGGACGGTGGAGATGAAAGACCGCGACTTCAAGGACATCGAGTTGTTCGCTCCGTTCAGGAATGACCTGAAGAAGAAAGTCTGCATCGGCGCGGTGAGCCATCGGACGCTTCAGGCCGACCAACCGGCGGACGTAGCTACGGAGATCCGCAGGGCATTGGAGCACATTCCGCCCGAACGGTTGGTCGTTTCCAGCGACTGCGGTTTCGGACGCCAGGGCTGCAACCGCGAGATCGCGTTCTACAAGGCCAGTGCGATCGCCCAGGGCTGCAATACTGTTCGCAAGGAGTTAGGTCTGGAAACCACCTACATCCCCGCCGCCGACCCGGTCTTGCAGACTGACATTGTGCCGCCGGGGGAGTAGCGTTTCGCCAGCCCTGCAATGGTGTGTAGCAGGAGTCGCACGACTTCTGGCCCGGAACAGCGGTCGGAGTCAAGAACGACGCTTCTATTTCGGCGCTTCCGTCACGCGGAGGTTCAGCACGTAGTCGGTGCCGTACTTCGTATCTGGAACAATCTCACCCCTCCACGACTCCTCGTGGAAAACGAATCCGACAAACCCCAGCGTCTCCTCTGAGACGCTGGATCTGTCAACTTCGATGCATAGTTCATTACCCGTACCGGCATTCCGCGCGTACTCGCCAGTGCCTCGAAAGACCCGCCGTCCCGTGGGAAAGGTCACGACGACCGTCACACGTTTCCCACTCAACGCAGACAGACCGGTGGACCCGACTACTCCAGCCGCTGGTTGTGTCGTGGTCTTCATCTTTGCGAAGCAGTACCAGCAAGAGAAATACCCCACGTATTTGTTACCAAGTTTGGAACTCGATTTGTAGTAGTGGAATCCACCTTTTTCGTGTAGCGGATGTCACTACAACGATATGGGTATATGCCTTATGCCGGGCTGTATCGCATGTCAGAAAGCCAGCTATTGCATCGTGCTGCGGCCTCGGAACCAGACATATTGGGATGGCTTTCCGGCCGGGCGCTGTAGTGAACGCCGCGGATCTTCTTCAACACCTCCTGTGGGCTCACGGGCTTTACCATGAACACCTCGAAGGGGTACTTCCGAACAAGGCTCAACTGCTCCGCGTCGCGTGCGTCCGAGGTCAGGATCACCGGTACCGTTGGCACACGCGGATCGCCGTACATCCGCTCCAAGACGCCGGCGCCGTCGCCCCAGTGCAAGTCGGGGTCGAGCACCAGCACATCCGGGCAAGAATCTCGAAGACACCCGATGCAATCCAAGCCGCTGACTGCAAACGAAGGCTCGACATCACGGTCCGCGAGGAACCGCTTGTAGGTTTCCAACAGGACTTGATCTTGGTCGGCAATCAACACTCGAATGGCAGCCATGGGGCGTTTCCCTCATCATCCCCCAGCGATCGCGCTGGTCGAGCCGGACCCGAGGCTGTCTTCCGTTGCCGCCAAAGGGACGTGTAGTTGATCGACGATCCGAATCACGCCCGCCACGCGCCGGCAGCACTCCAGGCACAGGCGCTTCGCGTCGGGCGACGGCAACTGACCAGAGACGATCACCACGCCCCCAGTCACTTTCACGGCGATGCGTTCCACGCCACGAACGCCTCGTGAGTGCAGAGAATAGATGGCGCGCTGCGTCAACTCCTCGTTGTCGAACTGTGTCAACGTCGGGTACATGGGCTTCTGGCTCCTCGCTTGAGGCTCGTTTTCTGAGGCGGATCAATCCAGCCGTCCCGTCGCTTCGACTGGAACGACTTCCACTCGGTTGCAGACGACTACCGTTCCGTTCAGCCGACTACGCACGAGAGTTTGGACAACTTGTTTCTGGTAGTAACTTGGCACTTGGCCCTGCAATGTCAGTACGCCATCGTTCAACTGACATCTAACACGACAGATAGCCGGGTAAAGCGACTGCTGCAGATCGGCTGTGATCCGGCTTTCGATAAGCTCTTCGGCCGGTCGCTCATTGCCCTCGCTCGATTCGAGCGTGAGCCTCCGAGCGTAGGCTTCAGACATTGCGAGACTCCGTTGCGAAAGACCTGAAAGAATCTGAGACGTGCTTGCGAGACGAGTCGAGACTAGTGTCCCTATTTTGCAGACAGCCGACCCCGATCGCAAGTCGCGAAATCCGCCAAAGCCTTGTGGCGAATTCTTCCACGATCGCCGGCGCACTGGCCTCTAGCCTGTTTTGTCTATTCCGGTGCGACGATGAAAAGAGGAATTACGCGGTCGTGCTCTTGCCGGTCGGTGCGGCTGTGAACCGCAACCCGGCAGACCGCATCAGCGGATCGTCGCGCAGCACCCAAAGTGGAATCGCGGTGCTTTTCTGCAGGAATCGCCCGGCCACGTGCATGCCCAATACTTGGTGCGTCGCCAGATCCATCAGGCACGACCCGCGCACGCAGCCGAGCATTGCACAGTCGTGCTCGAGCAGTTGTGCATCCCCGAAATGGCGCTGCCCGCACAGCCGGCCAAGGTGGACCGCCTTGACGTTGTAGCAGTCGCGGAAGGCATTCGCCAGCCGCTCGGGCTCGTCGCGACGCGAGTCGCGAATCGGATAGCCGACCATGTAAGCAGGCCGGCCTTCGATCTGCGACGGCGGCTCGTGCGACAAATTCAGCGGCTCGATCGGCCCCAACGAGGTCCCCGGAGGCGACTCGACCTCGAGCAACGCCAGATCGTACTGCTGGTGGACCCCAAGAATCGACAGCACGCGGCAGGCCGCCGCCGTTTGCACGTGATCCTCCGCTTGGAAGTCAATCCACGCGCTTATCCCCGGGTGAAATTGCCATTTGCCTTCGGCGGTGCGTTTGGCAAAGACCTCGGCCGTCTGGCGAGTTGTCATCAGGCAGTTTTGGCCGACCAGAAAGCCGGATCCGACCCAGTCGTATTCGGGATGTCCAAGCAGTTGGATCTGTCCGACGCTCCTCAACACCTCGTCGATGGACGCTCGCTCGTCCTCGATCACCTTCCAGGAACTGGGCGGGCTGGCCATTTCCCCCCTGCGGCCGATCGGCAAGATGGGGCGGATATAGAGCAGCCAGAGGAACTCCAGGCCCAGTATCTGTTCCGCCGTCAAGTCCGGGCTCTTTTCACGCAGCAGCGGTTCTACTGCCGAAGCTCCCGCGTCGACAATGTGCTGGATCGCTTCGCGTTCCGGTTCCAGCTCAGGCTCGGCGATCCCGCGTCCGAACGGAATCTGCGCAACTGCGGCTTGCGCATCGGGCGGTAGGCCGGCTGCTGCTTCGGCCACTGCCCGTCGCAGCCTCCAGGACGAGCGCGCCGGCTCATCACCTTGACCAAACGGTTCCCTGTGCTGCCTGATCACGTGCAGGGTTTCTTCCATTTGATTGGCAATTGCTTCGCGTGTCCGGCGGATGATCGTCCGACGATGGTCCATGAGTATCCGTCCTGTCTCACTTGAACTTGTCGATGGCTTCAGCGTCTTCCCGCGGGCCTTTGCCGTCTTTGCTCGCGATTTTGCGATAGATTTCTTCGCGATGAATTTGGACGTCAGGCGGCGCGGTAAAACCGAGCCGCACGATGCCGCCACAGATTCGCAGCACGGTAACTTCGATTCCATCGCCGATCTGAACACGCTCGGACACTTTTCGAGACAAAACCAACATCGTCTTTCCTCCCTGCCGAGTGCCGACAGCCGGAAAACTGGTTGTCATAAAACAGACGCCAACGCGGCGTGACGCTCCAAACTCGACGTCCTGCGTGCCAAAACCGTTTGGCGCTAGTGGCAGTCCGCGATTTGGTTTCGCAAGACTTGAGCAGTGATTGCCAGACATGCCTATCACTGCATCACACAGTCTTTCGAACGCATGGGCCAGTTACAAGTCGCGGATATCGCCAAGATGTTGTAGTAAATTCCACTACAAGCCCGTGCGTACCTGGTACTGGCACGCCACGCGGAACTCGATTTGTGCGCCGGCTCGTGAGCGGAGCGGGCGTAGGTGTGCTCAGAAGGAGCTTCGCCATCCCAATTCCCAAGTGCGCTAGAATACTTATAAACGACGCGGCATTGCAGTATCATTAGCCGTGTCGAGTGTAACCACGTTTAGGGCTGGCAGTTCTCTGAGGATCTGCAATGGCTAAGAAGAAGCAAACGGCATGGAAGAAGGTGGCGGCGAAAGGCGGTAGAGGAGCGAGCGGGAAAGACACGGCAGCGGGGAAGCCTGCGGAGGTCGTGCAGGACCCTGACGTGAACGAGGCGGGCAAGCCGGGGTTCGCCGTGGTCGGCATCGGGGCATCGGCTGGTGGCCTGGATGCGTTCAAGCAGTTCTTTGCCGCCATGCCGGCGGACACCGGCATGGCCTTTGTGCTGATCCAGCATCTGGATCCCAACCACGAAAGCCTCACGGTCGAACTGCTGGGCCGGCACACGGACATGCCAGTCGTGCAGATCCGGGACGAGATGCGGGTCGAGCCAAACCATGTCTACGTCATCCCGCCCAACGCGTACCTGACCATCAGCGGCAAGATGCTGCACCTGACCGAACCGATCGAACGCCGTGGCGTGCGCGTGCCCATCGACTTCTTTCTCCGCTCGCTGGCCGACGACCATCAGGAGCGGGCCATCGGCATCATCCTGACCGGCACCGGCACCGACGGCACGCTCGGCGTGCGCGAGATCAAAGCGGCCGGCGGCATGGTCATGGTTCAGGACCCGGAAACCGCACAGTACGACGGCATGCTCCGCAGCGCCATCGGCACCGGCATGGTCGATTACGTGTCGACTATCGAGAAGATGCCCGAAACGTTGATCCGCTACGTGCGGCATTGGTACGTCAACGGCGCCGCCGCTCTGCCGCCGCTCGTCGAAAAGGAGCCGGACCACCTGCATACCGTCGTCAACGTGTTGCGAGCCCGCATCAAGTACGACTTCAGTTGCTACAAGAAAGGCACCCTGACTCGCCGGGTCCAGCGCCGCATGGGTTTGAACCACATCCAGGACATGGGCGAGTACGTCGAACGGTTGCGGCAGGACAGGGAAGAGGTAGAGGCTCTGTACAAGGATCTGTTGATCAGCGTGACCAACTTTTTTCGCGATCCGCAAGCCTGGCAGGTCCTGGAGAAGCAAGTCGTTGCCCCACTGGTCCGCGAACACCAGGACGATTTTCCAATCCGCGTGTGGGTGGCCGGCTGTGCCACGGGCGAAGAGCCCTATTCGATCGCCATGCTGCTGAGCGAGCAGCTACAAGCGGCCGAGAAAGTGTGCGACATTCAGATGTTTGCCTCGGACATCGACCAGGACGCGTTGGCCGTCGCCCGCGCCGGCATCTACCCGGAAAGCATCGCCGCCGACGTCCCGGCTGAACGGCTGCGGCAGTTCTTCATCAAAGGCGAGCACACTTACCGCATTAGCAAGGAGATTCGCGACGCGGTGGTGTTCGCCGAACAGAACCTGATCAGCGACCCGCCCTTCTCGAAACTGGATTTGGTGAGTTGCCGCAACTTGCTGATCTACCTGGAGCCGGAAGTGCAGACAAAGATCCTCTCGCTGTTCCACTTCGCCCTGCGAGAAAGCGGCTACTTGTTTCTGGGCAACGCCGAGACCGTCAGCCAGCCGCACGACCTGTTCGACCAGGTGTCGCGCAAGTGGCGGATCTATCGCCGTATCGGCCCCATGCGGCACGACAAGCTGGAGTTCCCAATCAGCAAGGCCGACCGCGGGCAGCCTGCGCCCGAAATTTCCCGACTGGCGAAACCGGGCGCCCGCTCGCTGACCATCCTGGCCCAACAACTGATGCTCCAGCGGTTCGCCCCGGCGTGCGTGCTGATCAACCGCAAGGCAGAAGTGCTTTACCTGAACGGCCCCATCGACCAGTACCTGCAACTGCCCACGGGCGAGCCGAACTTGGAACTGACGGCCACGGCTCGCGAAGGCCTGCGGACCAAGCTGCGTTCGGCCGTGCACCAGGCGGTCCGCGACAACCGGCCGGTGAACGTCACCAGCGTGCGGGTCAAACGCGCGGGAAGGTACTTTCCGATTCGTCTCACTGTTGAACCGCTGGAGCATTCGCGCGAAGCCGAGGGTCTGTTGCTGGTAACGTTCGAAGAAGTAAGTCCCGCTCGCCAAGCGGGACCTGATGCATCGCCCGCACTTGGTCCGCTACTTGAGGCAGGTCCGCCGTCCGAAGCAGGTCCCGCCGAACCGTTGGGACCTACAGAAGCAGAATCCCTGCCGGCTGCCGACCAGGAAGCGATCACTCAACAGCTCGAAGACGAGTTGCACGCCACGCGCGAGGATCTGCGGTGCACGATCGAAGAACTGGAAACCTCGAACGAAGAGTTACAGGCCACCAACGAAGAAGTCACTTCGATCAACGAGGAATTGCAATCGACCAACGAGGAACTGGAAACGTCGAAAGAGGAATTGCAGTCGCTGAACGAGGAGCTGCAGACCGTCAACAGCCAGTTGGAGCAGAAAATCGGCGAGCTGGAATCGACCAACAACGACCTGAACAATCTGCTGTCCAGCACGGACATCGCCACAATCTTCCTGGACCGCCGATTCTGCATCAAGCGGTTCACGCCGGCCGCGACCCGGCTGTTTCGGGTGATCGCCACTGACATGGGCCGGCCCATCCGCGACCTGGCCCTGAACTTCCGCGACGAATCGCTGCTGGCGGACGCCGAAAGCGTGCTGGGTGACCTGACGGCAATCGAGAAGCAAGTCGAATCGGAGGACGGCCGCTCGTACATCCGCCGCATCATGCCGTACCGCACCGAGGACAATCGCATCGACGGCGTGGTGATCACCTTTGTCGATATCACCGATCGTGCGCGCGCCGAACGCGAGGTCCGGGAAGCTCGGCTGTATGCCGAGGGCATCGTCGAAACGGTGCGCGAGCCGCTATTGGTGCTGAACGCCGAAATGCGCGTGCAGTCGGCCAATCGCTCGTTCTACGAAACGTTCCAGGAGAAGCCGCAGAACACGGTAAACCGCTTGATCTACGAACTGGCAGATCACGAATGGGATATTCCACGACTGCGGCAGTTGCTGGAAGAGGTTCTGCCCCAGAACCATAACTTCAGCGACTTTTGTGTGGAACACGATTTTCGGAACATCGGCCGGCGCAGCATGATGCTCAACGCCCGCGCCATTTCGCGCGAGGACGGTCGTCCGGACCAGATCCTGCTGGCCATCGAAGACGTGACCGCATTCAGGCAAGCCGAAGAACAACTCAAAGCGTTCAACGAGCATTTGGAGCAACGTGTCGCCCAACGTACCGCCGAAGCCGAAAAGCTGGTCGAGGCGGCCCCTGATGCTTTGGTCATCATCGATCGAGAGGGCCGGATCGTCAAGGTCAACGAGCGGGCGGAAGCCATGTTCGGCCACTCGCGAAACGAGCTGTTGGGCCGACCGGTGGAGGTGCTCATTCCGGAACGATTCCGCGCGCGGCATCCAGATCACCGTTCAGGCTTCTTCGCCAATCCGACGGCGGGGCCCGTGGGCGTCTCCCTGGACCTGGTTGGCTGTCGCAAGGACGGTAGCGAGTTTCCCGTCGATATCCAATCGAATCCGATGGAATTGAACGATGACTTGGTTGCAGTCGCGTCGGTACGCGACGCAACCGAACGCCGTCAAGCCCAAGAGTCGCAGGCCCGCCTGGCGGCCATCGTTCAGTCCAGCCCGGCTGGCATCCTGGTCGTGGGCTTGGATGGCACGATCCAGGACTGGAACGAAGGGGCCGAGCGGCTGTACGGATACTCTGCCCAAGAAGCCCAGGGGCAGCACATTGCGATGCTGTTGCCGCCCGAGCAAGCCCGTGACTTCGAGTGGGTTCACCAGAAGGTGACGAGCGGACAGGTTGTGCAGGACTACGAGACGGTGCGGCTGCACAAGGACGGGAGGCGGGTCGACGTGGCTTTGACCGTGACGAGTGTGAAAGACAAGTCGGGCACAATCAGCGGGCTTTGCAGCATCACACATGACATCCGCGAGCGCAAACGGCTGGAGCAACAGGTTGCCGAAGTGTCAGACCAGGAACGACAGAACATGGGACGACAACTGCACGACAGCCTGGGCCAGCAGATCACTGCGATAGGGATGATGGTTGCGAGCCTCAGACAAGGACTGGACAGCAAGTCGTCGCAGACCGACGTGGCAGCCAAATTGGAAGCGAGCGTCCAGGCGGCCCAACAGCAATTGCGAGCGCTGGCCAACGGTATGTTTCCCGTGGCGGTGGACAGTCAGGGGTTGGTCGTTGCCTTGGAGAACCTGGCCCGCGAAACGGCCGAATTGCACGAGGTCGACTGTGTTTTCGAATGCCTGGAACCGGTAGCGGTGGAGGACAACTTCGTGGCGACGCAGTTGTTCCTTATCGCGCGGGAAGCGGTCCACAACGCGATCAAGCATAGCCAGGGCAGCCGGGTCGTCATTCGGCTTCGGGATCACGACCGGATCAGACTTTCGGTGCGCGACGATGGCACGGGCATCTCGAAAGATGTGGAAGAGGCGCTGGGCATGGGCGTGCACATCATGCGTCACCGCGCCGGCCTCATCGGTGGAACGCTGCAACTAGAATCCGCTGCAGGCGGCGGAACGCTCGTGAGATGCTCGGTGCCCGAGGGGGGAGTAGCACCGTAAGTAAACGCGTCAATATTTAGAATGAAAACCGCGCTGGCGAAGGTCGGTGTCACCGGACGTTAAACAGGATATTCAACATGGCTGGACGAAAGAAATCTGCGACAGGTCAAGATGAGTCGCCCAATACCCGTGCGACGCGCGTGCTGATCGTGGACGATCATGAGTTATTGCGCAACGGAATGCGGCTGATGATCGGCAACGAGCCGGACCTGGAGATCTGCGGGGAGGCCGAGGACGAAGCCCAGGCCATGCAGCAAGTTCATCAATCGCGCCCCAATCTGGCCATCGTCGATATCGGCCTGAAGTCTGGCAATGGAATCGAACTGATCAAGCGGATCAAAGCCCACGCCGCGTCCGTGCGTATTGTCGTTTCGTCGATGTACGACGAGCGACTATATGGCGAACGGGCTCTGCGCGCCGGCGCCGATGGCTACGTGAACAAGCAAGACCCGGCCCGCACGATCATTGCGGCCATCCGATGCGTGCTGGAAGGCAAGACGTACTTCAGCGAAGAATTCACCAACCGCATGCTCGAACGTGCTCGAGTCTGCGGCAAGACGTTTCAAGACTCGCCAATCGACGCGCTCTCCGACCGGGAACTGGAGGTCTTTCGCTTCATTGGCGAGGGCCTGGCAACGGGTGAAATTGCCAAAGAGCTACACTTGAGTTCCAGCACGGTGGACACCTACCGCGAGCGACTGAAAACCAAGCTGGACCTCAAGAGCGGGACCGAGTTGATACACGAGGCCACTCAGTGGGTGCTGGAGAATCTCTAGCGAGAACGCCGCCAAGAGACCTCACCAATTTCGTCAACGACTGCCGCCCGCGATTTCGAGCAGCCGCCTCGACACCCCATGCCAGGGATCTCTCTTGTAGCAGATTCCGCTACGCGAAGTTGGCAAGATTCGCTATACGGAAATCATCGCCAAATGGCGAGAATCTTAACTGTCCTGTTGGTTCCCTCTGTCGGAGTGCAGCAAAAGGGGGCAGGTCACCGGGAAGGGAATCCAAACAGGATTATCTGCCTTGATCGTCCAGTTGTCGTATGCTAGCAGCCCCGTCGGCGACTGGTCTTGCCCTCCAATGTCAAAGTGGTGTCCATTCGCAGCCCAGGGAACACACAATGTCTTTTCGCATTTTCGTCTGTCCGAGAGAAGGTGCCCCTGCGATACGCGGGGCGGAATTGCGCAAAACGTTGACGGACGAATCAGGTTTGGTCTGTAACGGAAAAAGCAACGACCACGAAAAACGCGTCGTGCTTGGCCATCATGACGTGGTGATATGGCTGCACGTTGACGAGGAAGGAAACCCGGCAGCCGGCGTAGTCGAGTTCTCCTTGAATACTGACCTTAGAAATGTCTCTTCAGTATGCAGGGCGTTCAAGGAGTTGGGTTGGGAACTCGGTGACGTGCCGTCATGGGTGTTGAGTTCGTGCCAGTTCGCTGGGTTTCCTGCAAACTGGAGGTTGCCTCCCTGCCAGTCCGATGCAGAAACCCGGTAAGGTATATCCGAACGGCGCCGCGGAGCGACGCCGGGGGCGAGCAGGAATTGGCCAGCAGATTTATCGCCCAATCTTAGCCCCTCTCGCCAAGCCGTACCGGTATGCGTCTTGCGCGTATCGAGAACCGGTTGAACGTGGCCGGCGCAGATCTTCCTGTGGGCTTCTGTGAAACTCTTCTGCTCCACGTTGGTCGCATTTCGCCACCCGACTACTCGGCGATTGATGCCTCATCGGGGATCGCAGAATGCCTTGTCGAGCTCCGCTTTCGGTGGTATCGACCTTGCTCGTTGTCCAATCTACAAATTTGACAACAGGGTCTCTACCTGCGAAAGTGTGTTTTTCGTTCTTGCACTCCATGGCAAGAAAGATGGTGCGGGGATGGCAGGGGCCAATTGATCTCGCAAACCTCCCTTTCCTTTTGTCGACGCAGTCGCGCAGGATTCTTTCAGTTCGTCGCTGCGACCTGCCGTGGAACGAGCGTCTGAAGGAGGGCTACATGCCAGACCAAGGCGAGCATGGTGAGAATCTCCGCCATGCTCATGTCGCAGAAGGGCTACGCGACAGAGAAGAGATTTTCCGAGATCTGTTTGAAAACAGCCCGGACGCGATCTTCGTTGAAGATACAGATGGAAACGTGCTGGACGTCAATCCCGCCGCATGCCGGCTCCACGGTATGGATCGACGGACCCTGCTGGGTAAGAACGTGTTGGAGTTAGTGCCGCCGGATCGAAGAGAAGAGGTCGCTCGCGACTATCCCAAGGTGGTCAAGGGTGAATTGGACTACGTCGAAGGCCACAGTTGGACCCAAGACGGCCACTCCGTTCCTGTCGAATTAAGGGTGAGCCACTTCTCTTATGCCGGGGCTCCAGCCCTCCTGCTCCACGTCCGGGACATCACCGAGCGGAAGCGTGTGGAAGGTCAGTTGCGGCAGCGCGAAGCCGAACTGGCTCACATGGCCCGCGTTCATGACCTCGGACAAATGGCTGCCATTCTTGCACATGAAATCAACCAGCCTTTGTATGCCATCACGAACTACGTCAACGGAATGATCCGCAGGCTGAAGAATGGGATGGGGGATCGTGACCAATTCGACAAAGTGTTGAACGAAACGCTTTCAGAGGCGCAACGAGCGGCTGGCATCATTGCTCATCTCCGCAGACTACTCGGCAAACGCGAGCCTCGACTTTCAACTGCGGATCTCAATGAAATCATTCATGATCTGTTGAGACTCACGGAGGCTGAGGCTCGGTGCCGCGGCGTTGCTGTGCATCTTGAGTTGGCCCACGACCTACCGCACGTCATTGTCGACCAAATCCAGTTCCAACAGGTCGTTTTGAACTTGTTACGCAATGGGTTCGACGCAATGTCCGGCTTAGGAAATAGGCGGAGGAGTCTGACGATCACAACCTCGCTGCTGGATGGCGATAGCATCGAGATTGCCGTGCGGGATACAGGCCACGGTCTCTCGCCGGACGTTGCCGACAAAGTATTCGAGCCGTTTTTCACCACCAAACCGGAGGGACTCGGAATGGGCCTGGCTATCAGCCGATCGATCGTCGAGTCGCACGGCGGGCAGATTCGGGCCGTACCGAACCCTACGCAAGGCACCACCTTCCGATTCACGGTACCCTTCCTGCAAACGCAGTCCGACTAGCTCGGATTCTTCACGAGATGTAGGCCCAGCGTGCGCCGGGCGGCGGATTACTCCGGCAAGCACAATTGGTCGATGTATTGCGATTCGAAGTCGGGTTCGAGGTTCAACTCCACAATCTCCAATCGTCTGCTCACGCGCTTCATTTCAGCCAGCACGCCGCTGTCCAGCAGCGCCAGGTAGGCACCGGCGAGCGATGTGTTGCCAACCAGACGAATCTGATCCGGCCGAAACCCAGGCAGCAATCCGCAGCGGATGACGTTTTCCACGTCCATGTGAAACCCAAAGCCCCCCGCGAGGTACAGAGTGCCGATGTCGTCTGTCGACAGGCCGGCGCGATCGAGCAGGCATACGATGCCCGCAGCGATGGCGGCTTTCGCCTGCAACAACGACGCAATGTCGGCCTCGGAGACTACGACGGGTCTACTGGCGCTTCCGCGAGCGACGATGAACGACTGTCCGTGTGTGGCGTGTCGAAACAAACGTTGGCTGGGTGAGCCAAGAAAACGGCCGGTCTTCCGTATCAGGCCGGTACGACGGGCCTCGGCCATGAAGTCCACGTAGGCGGTGCCACAGAGCCCGATCGGATCTTCGCCGCCGATGATCTCGATGTCCGGTTCTTTCGAGTCGTCGTTCAATCGCACGTGGCTAATCGCGCCCCGACTGGCGCGGACTCCGCAAGCGAGCCCTGCGCCTTCGAAAGCCGGACCGGCCGCTGTGGCGCACCCGAGCAGTCGGTCGTCGTGCTTCAGAACAATCTCCCCATTGGTGCCCATATCGACCAGGAGGCTTGTCTCCATCTGATAGGCCATACCAGTCGAAAAAACGCCGGCGATAATATCCGCACCGACGTAGGCCGCTGCGCTGGGAAGGAAATGAATGGCAGGATCGAAAGCCGCCATTTGGCCGTCGGCGGGAACGGCAGAATTTGCAGCATCCTCCGGTCGCTCCGAGATGCCGGCCGTCGTTGTTGGCGTCGATAGCAGGAGTTGGCTGGCTCGGAACACGCGGTGTTCGACAAATTCGGGCGTGAAAGGAACCGCTCCCATCGGGCTTGGATCCACGCCTGCCAGCAGATGCAGCATCGTGGTGTTTCCTGCCACTGCCAAACAGACGATCTGGTCAGCCGAAAGATTGGATTCCCGGAGGACTTCATCAAGTAACGGTTTGAGCGTTCGTTTGGCGATCGCTCGCTGGAGAAGACCAACGAATCTCTTGTGGTTCCGGCAGTGCTGAATCCGCGTCAGCACGTTGTCGCCCAATCGGGTTTGCGTGTTCAGCGAAGATGCCGTACTCGCAACCTCGCCGTTTTCCAGATCCACTAACGTGGCAACTACCGTTGTCGTGCCGACGTCGACGGCCACGCCAAAATCGGATCGTTGGGAACCAGCGGGACGAACAGACCAATGGTCGCCGCAGTGTTCAAGCGTCACGTGGATGCAGGCTTCCTGGAATTCCGCCAAGGCATCCAGGCCACGGCCGGGGCGCACGGGCAAATCGCCGTCGCGTTGTTTGGCAATCACCCTGCAGAGCGATTCAGGAAAAGGCATCGACTTGTCGATGTCACCGATGGGAATGTCCATCCGTTGCCACAATGGGTCGTGGGCGCGAGAGACGTTGGCGCAGAAGGACGTGACAACCTGCGGCGCGTGGGCCAATAGCGAACGCGCGGGGACGTGTACTTCGGCCTGACCGTCGGGAACCAACTGGTGCTGGCAGGCGCGAAGCGGCTCGTTCGCCTCGCCGGATTCCACGGTCTTTCCAGTGACGGTCGAGATTAAGGCACCCGAGAGCAACTCGACGCAGCATCCGTCGCACAGGCCACGCTGGCCGCAGCGAGTATTCAGCGGAAGATCGGCACGGCGTAATACGTCCGTCAGGAGCAGCGACTCGTGGGCGTCGTCAATCGCAACCGACCGGCGATCGTTGGCGGTATGGAAATCAAGCGTGGACATTACGGCTCCGCTAGGCGTCGGTCGCTTCGATTACACGTTCGTCACCGGTCATGCGGAAGGTCTGGCCGGGCCGTAACACAACAAAACGCTCGCTATCCCAACGCCCCTCCAACAGTGCTTTCAGCAGGTCCGGGTCCCCATGCTGGTGATCGAATGTCCAGCCCAGCCAGTCGGCGCATTTGCAGGTGTATTCCAGATCTTCGTCCGTGACACCAACGCCAAGATCCACGTACGCGGCCCGTTCGTAGCTGGAGAACCAGCCTTCGGCGGTTTCCATTAGGTATTCCGCATCATCCTCGCCGTATTTTTCGCGGTACTCCCGGTAGATTTTTTCGTGCCGTTCCGGGCCTGGGGGTACGTGGTGTTTATTCCATCCGGGCGAGTACCAATAGGTGCCGGGATGCTCGGCAACATATTCCGCGTATCGGCGTTTGCAGCCTAGAAGCAGAGTAATACAGTCGTGGGCGCGTGGAACGATCATGCGGCATCGGCCGGTGCGTACCCCCTCGGTTCCTCGGCTGCACAGGCCGTAGCCCAGCAGAATCGTTTCGGCCGGAGTTTCTTCCTCAATCCGTTCGATCGCTTCCTGCAACTGGTTCCGCAGCTTGGTCGGCTCGTTGTGCAGCCCCTGTTCCAGGTTCTCGATGCGGACGATATGCTCCAAATTGGCCGCAAAATGCTCGATTTCCGCCTCCAGGACGCTGCAGGAGATGACGGCGGTCGTGGGACGGTCGTCGGAATCGAGAGAGATTTTGTTCATGGTAAATGCGGACACATCGTTGCTTGGCGCCACGACGTATTGTAAACTGCGAGTTCGGGAATTCACATCCCGCGACGAAAACGGCTTAGGTCCAGTACTGCAAAAGTTCATGCGTCTTGCTGAAGGGTGGTTGATTCATGCCTGATCTCGGAAATCTTAGCGAAGCCATTAAGACTGGGAAGCGTGACGATGCGGTTGCACTGACGCGCGGAGCGATCGAAGAGAATGTGCCGGCCCAAGACATCTTGGATGCCATGGTGACGGCGATGGACGACGTCGGCCAAAAGTTCCAGTGCAACGAGATCTTCGTCCCGGAAATGCTGATTGCGGCCCGGGCGATGAAGGAGTCCATGGCGGCGTTGGAGCCGCAGTTGGTCGAGGCCGGTATCAAGCCGGTCGCCAAAGCCGTGGTCGGCACGGTTTCGGGCGACTTGCACGACATCGGCAAGAACTTGGTGGCCATGATGTGGAAAGGCGCCAACTTCGAGGTGATCGATTTGGGCACAAACGTCGCACCGGAGAAATTCGTCGAAGCTGCCAAGGAACACGGCGCTGAATTGGTGGGCCTGTCGGCCTTGCTGACGACGACCATGCCTGCCATCAAGACGACCGTGGATGCGATCAAGGCCGCTGGCCTGGACGTGACGAAAGTCGTCATCGGGGGTGCACCCGTCACACAAGAATACGCCGACCAAATCGGTGCCGACGGCTATGCTCCGGACGCGGCTAGCGCGGTGGAATTGGCGCGCTCGCTTCTGGTTAAAGCGGCCTGACCGGGAAGATGGGTGTCGGGTGTCGGTATTCGGGTGTCGGGGAAGACATGAATACCTAGTCCACGCGCATCCGTGGTCCTCAAGCCGCCCGCTTCATGCGGGCGGTCTGTGATTTCCAGCCTGACCGCAAACGGCACATCCACCGCTGCCTCTTCCCGACACCTGAAACCCGACACCCGACACCTACTTCAGCCTTCCCTCGCGATACGCGCCGATAAACTCCATCCCAAACATGTCCTCGCCCGTCAGCACGGCTTTGGCCAGCTTGAAGGGCTCTGACTCGGGATCGAGTTGCGACATGGCCGACATGGGCGTAGCAGCCGGGTCGATGATACCGCCGTCGGTGCCCGCCTCGGCGCACAAGTGCATGAAGACCATGTTCAGCAGTTTCCGGGCAGGCATACCGAACGAAATGTTGCTCAGCCCGCCGTTCAGGTGCACGCCATCGAACTCTTTGGCTGCCTGAGCCGTGGCTTCCATGAAGTGCCGGCCGTACATCGAGTCGGTGCTGACCGGCAGAACCAGCGGGTCCAAGTGCATTCTCTCTCGCGGAATCTCTGCACTCTCGAGCTTTCCCACGACTTCCCGGAAATTCGCCATTCTCTGCTCTGCGTCGGCCGGCATGCCTTCGCGGCCGGCTGCGTTGACGATGACGTCCGCATTGAATTCCTTGATCAACTCCGCGGCCTCCATCCGCTCCAAACTGACCGAGTTCAGCATCGGCGATTTGATGTCCTTGCGGCATTCCCGCAAGCCGATCCGCAGGATGTCGGCGTTGGACGAGTCGATACTGAGTGGCGTATCGTAGCGCGACGACAGGAATCGCGCGGTATGAGCCATCACTTCGCTTGCTTCCGCCGGATCCATCGAGTATTCGTCGACGTTCAAATCCAGGAAAGTCGCGCCGCCGGCGATTTGTCGGTCTGCCTGGTAGCAGAGATAGTCTTCGCCCGTGGCCCGATCGTCGTCCGTCCCATGGAGCGATTGGTAGATGGCCAGAGCGACATGCTTGATCTTGCCCTCGGCGAACGCCGGCGAGCGCCGCTCCCAATCGGCCGGCACCGACAAGAACCGCTCCGCATCTCCGTGGGTAAACTTCACTGCTTCCCCACCGTCGGGGAGGGCTGCGGTCTTGATGCCGCCTCTTTTCACGATCCGCGAGCAGTGGATGTTTTCGCCAACGACAATGAAGTCCGCCCAATTCATCAGATTCTTTCTCCTGTTACTGTCTGGAACACCCGATGCCGGTGGGGCCATTATACAAATGTGGACATCTGGGAAAATGACCAATGACCAAATCCCAATGACCAATGACAAGATAAAGAGCGGTGCGCGAACCCATCAAGAGATCAGTTCGTTGGTCATTGGTCATTCCTACGTACGCTGGTGGCGACAGCGATTGATTGTCTTATACTAGGCGGGAGTCACCTAAACGTATTTCCGCTGGTTTCCCCTTCCTTTGGGAGCGCGACGCATGAATGCACGAAACGACAATCACGGTAGTTGTACACCCTCGCGACGTGAATTCCTCAAGACATCCTCGGCGGTTGCCGTGGCAGGCGGTCTTTCGCTTGCACGCAGTGCGCACGCGGCCGGCAACGACGAGATCAAACTCGCCTTGATCGGATGCGGTGGACGCGGCAAGGGGGCAGCGGTTCAGGCTCTGAACAATGCGGCGGGAGCCAACGTCAAGCTTGTGGCTTTGGCCGACGCGTTTGAGGATTCCGTCGATCAGGCTCACAAACTGATTTCGAAACGAGTCCCCGACAAGGTGGACGTACCCGAGGAACGGAGATTCGCCGGGCTGGACGCCTACCAAAAAGCGATTGATTGCGGCGTCGACATGGTATTGATGTGCTCGCCACCCGGCTTTCGTCCGCAGCAATTCGAGGCGGCGGTCAAGGCCGGCGCTCACGTATTTATGGAGAAACCCGTGGCCACCGACGCCCCCGGCGTCAGAAGAATCATGGCCGCCAACGAGGAAGCAAAGAAGAAAGGGCTGTTGGTTGCGGTCGGTCATCACTTGCGTCACGAAGTCAAACACCTCGAGGTGGTCCAGCGAATACATGACGGAGCCATCGGCAACGTTCTGTTCCAGCGAGCGTATTTTAATTCCAGCGGCGTGTGGGTCCGGCCACGTCGGCCGGATCAGACCGAAATGCAACATCAGGTGCGCAACTGGTACTACTTCACTTGGCTCAGCGGAGACCATATCGTCGAGCAGCACGTCCACGATTTGGATGTCTGCAATTGGGTCAAGCAGGGACCGCCGATCGAGGCGCAGGGCATGGGCGGACGGCAAGTCCGCATCGGTCCCGCCTACGGCGAGATCTTCGACCACCATGCCGTCGAGTTCACTTACGCCGACGGCTCGAAGATGTTTAGCTACTGCCGCCACATTCCCAACTGCTGGGGCAGCTTCTCGGAGCATGCACATGGCACCAAAGGATCGGTCAACATCGAAGGCCACGGCCGCGCCGTGCTTCGTATCGACGACGCGGAGCCAATGACTATCGAACGCGGACCGGACGGGCACCAACTCGAACACGATCATCTGTTCGCAGCGCTGCTGGAAGGCCGACCGTACAACGAAGGCGACTACGGAGCAACCAGCACGATGACGGCAATTCTGGGTCGCATGGCCAGCTACTCGGGCCAGATCATCCCCTGGGATGATGCCCTGAAGTCCGAAATCGACCTGTGCCCCAAGCAGTCTGCGTGGGACGCCGAGACGCTGGTGAAGCCCGGCGAGGACGATTTGTACGCCTGTGCCATGCCGGGGAAGACGAAGGTGTTGTGAGCCATCAGCGGTCAGCAGTCAGCTTTCAGCCTATCCCTTCTGGCTGACCGCTGATCGCTGAAAGCTGACGGCTGGCAAGACGGAATCTCAACTCTCGAACGGAGTCCGCCCATGCACGCCTTGATTGAACAACTACTCACCGACCGGCCTGTCATCACGGACGGGGCGTGGGGAACGCAACTGCAGTCGCGCGGTCTGCCGATCGGCACGTGCCCCGACGAATGGAACTTGTTGCGGCCGGAACAAGTCGAAGAGGTGCCACGCGCCTACGTCGAGGCCGGCAGCCAGATCGTTCTAACCAACACGTTTCGGGCCAACCGTGTGGCATTGACCGATTATGGTCTGTCCGAGAAAGCGGAAGCAATCAACCGGGCCGGTGCTGAGATTTCCCACCGGGCCGCGGGTGGTCGCGCCCACGTATTCGGTTCGATGGGCCCCAGCGGCAAGATGCTGATGATGGGCGAGGTCAGTGAGGACGAGCTGCTGTCTGCCTTCGCCGATCAGGCCCGCGCCTTGGCCGATGGCGGCGCACACGCGTTGGTGTTCGAAACGATGGGAGATCTGGCCGAAACAAAACTGGCCGTTGAAGCGGCAAAGAGTACGGGGCTACCGGTCGTGGCCAGTATGTGCTTTGACTCGGGCGCCGATGTGGACAGAACGCTAATGGGGACGACGCCCGAACAAGCGGCGGAAGAGCTTACGGCAGCCGGTGTTGATGTGGTCGGCGCGAACTGCGGGCAAGGCATCGCGAGCTACGTTGATATCTGCCGACGCCTCCGTTCGGCGACCGATCGGCCAATATGGATCAAGGCCAACGCCGGTATCCCCGAAATGGTCGACGACCAGCCCGTGTACAGAACCACGCCCGAGGAGTTTGCCTCGCACGGTCCGGCACTGGTCGAAGCGGGTGCGGATTTCCTGGGCGGCTGCTGCGGGACGGGGCCGGAGTTCATCACGGCATTGATAAAGGAGGTCCGCCCGTGAATTCGCGGGAAAGGGTGCTTTGCGCCATCAATCACCAGCAACCCGATCGCGTGCCGATCGACGTGGGCGGCACACGCCAGTCCGGCATTGCGGCGTCAACCTACCACCAACTGAAGGAGTCCTTGGGGATCTCTTCCACGACGCGTGTATACGATCTGTACCAAATGCTGGCCGACGTGGAACGCCCTGTGATGGAACGGTTCGGGGCCGATGTCGTAGGACTGAATCGTCCGGCAATCGCGTTCAATATTTGCAACGAAAACTGGAAGCCCTGGCAAATGTTCGATGGCACGCCGGTCGAAGTGCCCGGCAGCTTCGAGCCCGCCGTGGAAGACAACGGCGATTTGCTTTTAGTGGACGACGGAGAACCCGTGGCTCGCATGCCGAAAGATGGGTTCTATTTCGACCGCGTGGACAAATATCCGGGTGCAGCCCACGTCGATTTGGACGGATACGAACCTCCACGCCTGACAGATCAGGAAGTGGAGCATTACCGGGCTCAATCCGAAGCGTTGTACCAGAATACGGATTTCGCCATCGTCGCGCCGATGGGGCCGCCGTACGAACTGTTCTACGGGCTCGGCACGGGCGACTTCGAGAACTGGATGATTACGCTGGCCAGCGAACCGGACTATGTCAGCGCGCTGTACGAGAAGCTGGTGGACGCGTGGCTGGACAACCTCCGGCGTTTTGTCGATGCCGTTGGCGACCGGGTGCAAATCCTGCAGGTGAACGACGATTTCGGCACGCAACACTCGCTGTTCCTGTCGGTCCAGATGTACCGCAATCAGATCATGCCGTACTACAAACGCGGATTGGATTGGGTCCACGAGAACACGGACATGAAAGTCCTGCTGCACTCAGACGGAGCGATCTTTCCACTGATTCCGTCGCTGATCGAAACGGGATTCGACATCCTGAACCCCGTCCAGACCAGTGCCAACGGAATGGACGCACTGCAGTTGAACGGGCAGTTTGGCAACCAGTTGTCTTTCTGGGGCGGATCGCTGGATTGCCAAAAGACGCTGCCGTACGGAACACCGGAGGAAGTGGTTCGCGAGGTGCAAGAGCACTTGCGAGTCTTCGCGCCCGGTGGCGGATACGTATTTGCGTCCGTGCATAATATCCAGGCAAACGTACCGCCTGAGAACGTGATTGCCATGTTCGATACGGCGTTGGCATTCGACATGTGAGCAACGCTCACGAATTAATGTCTTCGTTTAACCCGAAGCCGGAGGCGATGGCGGGCGATGCATGTGGACCGTCCATCCCACTTCCCGCCATCGCCTCCGGCTTCGGGTTAAACGGACCGGGAGAGAATGACGAAATTATCTTGATGGTGGTACTAACGTTAGGACATTTGCCATGAATGGTCGTGAAAGAGTCTTTGCGATGATGGAAGGTCGGCCGATGGATCGCGTGCCGCTGATGCCGATCACGATGATGTTCGCGGCGGACCACGCGGGCGTGAAGTACGGCCACTACGCTGCCGACTACCGAGCACTCGTCGACAGCCAGATCCAGACGGCCGAGGCGTACGACTTCGACTACGTTTCGAGCATCTCGGACCCGGCTCGCGAAGCGACCGACTGCGGTGCGCGCACCGAGTGGTTTGACGACCAACCGCCCGCGATCATCGAATCCGATGCCTTTCTGGCTGATAAGGCGACGTTGGCCTCGTTGGATATTCCGGATCCACTGGGCGAAAACCGGATGCACGATCGTGTACGTGCGGCGGCGCTGTTCAAGGAGCGAGTCGGCGGCGAGAAATTGATCGAGGGCTGGATCGAAGGCCCATGCGCCGAAGCGGCCGACCTGCGCGGCATCAACACGCTGATGTTGGACTTTTACGACGATCCGGACTTTGTGCGCGACCTGTTCGAGTTCACTCTGGAGATGGGGTTGCGTTTCGCACGTGCTCAAGTCGAAGCGGGCGTCGAGTTGATGGGAGTGGGCGACGCCGCCGCATCGCTGATTGGCCCGCAGCTTTACCAGGAATTCGTTTGGCCCTACGAAAAGCGACTCGTCGAGGGTCTGCACAACATGGGGACCAAGGTCCGGTTGCACATTTGTGGCAATACCAACGCGATCCTCGAACCCATCGGGCGTCTGGGTTGCGACATCGTCGATCTGGACTTCATGGTCCCCGTAGCCGACGCCCGGCGAGCCATGGGACCGGATCAGGTCCTGCTAGGGAACATCGACCCCGTACGAGCCCTGCGTGACGGTTCGCCGGAATCCATCACCGACGCAATCGCCCAATGTCATCGAGACGCCGGCGAGCGGTACATCGTCAGCGCAGGCTGCGAAGTGCCACGCGGCACGCCTCGCGAGAATGTATTAGCGCTAACTGAATACGCTCGCACGACGGCGTCCTGGTAGGTCCCGTCTGCCGGACGGGACCTCGGAGTCGACGGACCAATGATCGCGAGGTCCCGCTCGGCAAGCGGGACCTACTGCGTCCGTGTCGCTAATTCCGGTGCTTCAATTCGCGGCGAGTGGGCTCCGCAGCTTTCGGCGTTTGGGTCGGCTG
>JACKQG010001953.1_pt1 | contig 27724 bp, 28 predicted proteins | sample 8237621 | NCBI WGS metagenome assembly JACKQG01 (sample SAMN15677084, study PRJNA649215) | marine metagenome | biome: marine; feature: Black Sea; material: saline water; isolation source: suspended particulate matter (SPM) from the Black Sea western gyre | collected 2013-06-09/2013-06-10 | depth... | reverse complement strand
GTTCCTCCGTGGATAATCGAACAATATGCTTTTTCATAGCTTTCCTCAAGGTTTGTGCATGATAAGGGGTTGTTTTGAGGAAATATACTATTTATCAAGATAAAAGTCAACCTATATACCCAATAAATTTTAATTGACATGACACTAGCTCGCTTCGCTCGAAATTGGTTGAGTAGTCGAGTCGTCGAGTGGTTCAAGGACTCTTACAACTCGACGACTCGACTATTTAACGACTCGACTAAATAAATCCAGCATAAGGCTGAGCAGGGCTGGTATCAGGAATATGGTAAAAACCGTTGAAACCAGAAGGCCTCCTACTACTACGCTCCCGAGTCCCCGGTAAAACTCAGAGCCGGCGCCCGGAAACAGCACCAGGGGAAACATTGCGAATATGGTAGTAATACTGCTCATGTATATCGGTCTTATGCGTGTACGCACAGATTCTGCAATTGCATCGCGCGGCGCCATATTTCCTTCCCGGATATTATTTAAGGTTTGATGGACAATTAGGATAGCATTGTTTACTACAACACCGACCAGAATTACAAAACCGAGCATTGTAATTATGTCAAGCGGTTGATAGGTGATAAAAAGATTCACCAGGAAGAGGCCTGCAAATCCGCCGGCTGCTGCCAGAGGCACACTAAACATAATGATAAAAGGATAGAAAAAATTTTCAAACAGAGCCGACATAAGCAGGTAGCTGATAACTATCGCAAGGATAAAATTCAACTTAAGAGCCTTTCTTGTGCGTGTTAAATCATCGGCAGTGCCTCCGAGTTTAACGCTATAGAGGTTAGAAAGAGCGCCGCCTGCCTTGATCGGCCCGACAACCTTTTCCCTCACAGTCTCCATGGCTGTCTCGAGCGGCATCTCCCTCGGGGGTATAACCATGATTGTTATAGCACGCTGGGAGTCTATATGGTTAATCTGGACAGGCCCTTCTTCAAGACCTATATCTGCCAGAGACCCTATAGTTACCTTTTTTCCGGTAGGAGCAATTATCGGCAGGCCGGCAATGTCTTGAATATGCTCAAGCTTTCCATCCTTGTTTTTTACAACCAGGTCTATTTCATCACCGTAAAGGCGGTAATTACTGGCTTTGGCGCCATCTACAAGCACATCTAAGGTTAAGCCAAGATCATAAGTGGTCATTCCGATACGGGTTAACCTGTCCCGGTTCGGGATAAGGCGCATCTCAGAATTTCCAAGATCCAGGCCGGGTATCGGGCGTATCTGTGCGCCGGGCAGCGCCTGAGCCACACTACCGAATATCTGTTTTCCGAGGTTTATCAGTTGAGAAAGGTCAGGGCCTTTTATTTCTATCTCAATAGATCTTCCCTTGCCTATGCCGTGTGAAAACAGACCGGGTTGCTGAACGATTGCTATCATGCCGGGAATTTTTCCAAGCACACTATATACATAGGGAAGCAGTTCCCTGGTCCTCTCCTGAACCTTTGAAATAATTCCCATAAATGCGCTCTGTCCCCATGCTACATAAAAAAAATTTTTTAACGGAGGAAGATTAAGCTGTTCAGCGGCCTTGCTTTTCCCGTCGTGTTCAATTAATGGAAGAATGTCCGCTTCTATGGTTTCCGCTATATTTTCGAGTTCACCTAAATTGTATCCTGGTGGCGGTAAAAGAATACCGAACAACATTTCACGATTTCCCTGAGGCAGGTATTCGGTCTTTGGAAGCAGCGCCAAGGAAAGACCTATTGCCAGAAATACCATTAGAACAATCAGGCCCAGGCGGGCTGACACACGTCCGCACATCCAGTATACAAATTTCGTGATAACATCGACAAAACCTTTGGCAAAACCGGAAAAAATCCAAAATTTTCTCAGCGATGCATCTTTGCGTTCAACTTTTCCCAGTATTTTTGCAGAAAGTGTTGGAATTGCTGTAATAGAAATAATCAGGCTCAATACAACAGCGCTGCTGATAGCTATCGCAATATCACGAAACAGTTGGCCCGCTTCTTCCTCCACAAAGATAATGGGAAAAAAAACAGCAACAGTGGTCAGAGTGCTTGCCAGAACAGCTCCCCACACCTCAACTGTGCCATCATAGGCAGCCTTTGAACGGGTTTTACCCATCTCTCTGTGGCGAAATATATTTTCAAAAACTACGATTGAGTTATCAACTACCAGTCCAACGGCAAAACTCAAACCAGCCAGGCTGACCACATTAATATTTCTTCCAAAAAGGGTCATAATGAGAAAAGTCCCTATCACGCTTATCGGGATAGCAACCGATACAATAACGGTGCTGGCAAAATTTCTCAAAAACAATAGAAGCACGATAACCGCAAGGGTGCCGCCTAAAAAAATATTCTTCCTTACTATGTTGATGGCGCTGTAGATATAGCCTGTTTCGTCGTACGCCCGAATAATCTCGAGCCGTCTTTCTTTTAATATGCCGTCATTCAGGTCCTTGAGAACTTCCTTAAGCCTTTCCATTACAATCAGTACATTGGAACCTGGTTCACGAACAGCGCTCATGACTATGGTTGGAACACCTTCATGTCTTACAACCACATCCATATCTTCATAACCGAGCCGCACTCCGGCAATATCGCCAACAGCCACAGGCATACTGTTTACCCTTTTTATTATGACTTTTGAGACATCCTCGATGCTTTTATACTCTCCTACTGTGCGGGCGATATACCGGCGTTTGCCCTCATCAAAGTTTCCGGCGCTGATATTATTATTCTCTATATCCAGGGCTCGCATTAGTTCTGGAATCGTTATTTTACGCGCAGCAAGCGCTTCCTGATCAATAATTACCTGAAGCTCCCGTTCCCGTCCTCCATAAATGTTTGCGGACGCCATTCCGGCAATCCTCTCAATGCGGGGCTTTACATGCTTATCGATAAAATCGTATTCCTGTTTCAATGACCCTTTATATCCATCAAGAGAGCGCAATATCATCCAGGCTATAGCATTTTCATGCCTCCCTCCCGACTTTATCAACGGCTTTTCAGCGTTGTCCGGATATTTCCTTACCTGATCGAGCTTGTTGGATACCCTGAGCAAGGCTTCATCCGTATCCGTGCCTATCTCGAACATAAGGTTAATATAAGCCATGCCGTCACGGCTTTCACTTTTTATCTCATCGAGCCCCTCTAAGTTCTTAAGCTCTTCTTCCTGAACATCGACAATCTCACGCTCAACTTCCAGAGGACTGGCGCCGTTCCATCTGGTTTCAACGGAAATCTCAGGAAGATCAACATTTGGTGTCAGTTGAATAGGTATTCTGAAAAGTGAAATAAGACCGAAGAGTACGAGAAGTATCACTCCTACAGTAACGGTGACAGGCTTTTTTATAGCGGTATCTACCAGTTTCAATCCCTTAATTCCTCAATCCTTACAGTCTGGCCAGGCCTGAGGCGTTCATTTCCGCGTATTACAACCTGATCTCCGGGTTTTAAATCCCCTTTAACGCCCGCATTTCCATCATAATAGCCGATGACTTTTACATATACAGGCATGGCTTTTCCCTCTGTTACAGAAAAAACCAGCCTGTTGTTTCCCTCGACAACCACGGCATCTTTTGGTATAAGCAGAACGCTTTCCCGGCCCGGCAGGTTAAAGGTAACCATTGCCTCCATACCGCTTTTGATCTTAAGATCCGGATTTGGAAGGTTTATCCTTACAGGAAAGGTCCTGGAGTTTTGATCCCCTTGAGGAAGTACTGCATAGATCCTGCCCAAAAGAGGATCGTTTGAGATGCTTTTTACAATTATCCTGACCTTGCTTTGAGAGGAAAGCATAACCGCATAACGCTCAGGCACATCCACACTTATACGAATTTGGCTAAGATCAAGCATGGTAACTACAGGTCCGCCGCGATTAATCCATTCACCAATCTGGGCATATTCCTTGACAATAAAGCCTGAAAAAGGAGCAAAAACCTCTTTTTGTTTTATCTCATAACAAAGACGCTTTACTTCTGCCTTGCTTTGCAAAAATCCCTGCAAAATGCTGTTATGATTATATAGAGCCTCATCATATTTCCTTGCAGCGATACTATCTGCATCTTTAAGCCTGCTAAACCTTGCAAGCTCCTTTTCGGCATTTTGAAGGTTTGCTCTGATTTTCTCTCTTGCAGCTATAGCGCCTTTAAGACGAATTTCCGAATCTGTAGATCTTAACCTTACAAGCAGCTGTCCCTTTTTGACAAAGTCACCCTCTTTTACAGGATAATACTCCACAACGCCGGATACTTCCGCAGCAACAGTACTGCCGGCTATCGCTTCTGTGGTTCCCACCAGAGATATCCGGTCTGAAACCATCTTTTTCTCCACAATGGCAACCCGAACCGGAACAGGCGACGAGATTTTACTTTTGCCGGTATCGCCGGCCAGGGAAGTTGAACACGAAATAAGCAGTGTCGACCCTAAGAGCAATAAGAATTTAAAAGAAGAAAACTTAAAATTCACTTTTAGCATTAACCACCTCCGGTTGCTGCAATAGCCGTAAGGCTTTTATCAGTTTTTCCATGTCCTGCGGGACAGGCGCTTCAAAGGACATACTGATTTTTGTGACAGGATGACTGAACACAAGTTGCCATGCATGAAGCATTTGTCTTGGAGCTTTAATGTTTTTCAATATCTTGCGACTACAATAAACGGAATCGCCCAAAACAGGATGGTTGATTGCACTGCAATGAACTCGAATCTGGTGTGTGCGGCCTGTTTTTAAATTAATCTCAAGCAATGTTGCCTTGCAAAAACGCTCCATGACCTTCCATGATGTCTCGGCGGAACGCGTTTTTCGACTTATTGTTGACATCTTCTTTCTATCAATTGGATGCCTGCCGATCGGAAGTGAAATTGTGCCTGAATCAGGCTCTATTTTACCGTGAACAATTGCCAGGTACCTTTTTTTAATCTTTCTTGATTTGAATTGCAATGCCAGATTATTATGAGCGACCTCGGTTTTTGCGACAACCAGCGCTCCTGATGTATTCTTGTCAAGCCTGTGTACAATTCCATGCCTTATTTTTCCTCCTATCTCTTTAAGACCAGGGCAATGATAAAGAAGTCCATTTACCAGAGTTCCTCTATAGTGGCCGGGCGCTGGATGAACAACGAGTCCGGGCTGCTTGTTAATCACTATAACATGCTCATCTTCGTATATAATATCGATCTCAACAGGTTCGGGTTCAAACAAAACCGGTTCGGGAGACGGAATAAGACCGCATATTTCATCACCTTTCCTTACATGGTATCCCGGCTTTTTTAGCGCTCCATGAACAAGTATCTTCCCATTGCGGATCAAACTTGCAGAAAGTGAGCGTGAACAATCGGAAATGCAGGATGCAACAACCATATCAAGCCGCTTGCCAGCATCGTGTTCATTAACAAGGATTGAGATCTTTGCAAAACGCCCCCTTTTGCCCAATTTCTGTGTCAGGCTCAAATTTTAATCCTCGAAATATTCAACATATTCCTCCGGTTAAAATTTTCGCCTTCCTTGAACTTGAACAAAATTGAGCATTTTTCAAAGGTCTCAGATTGTGAAGCTTTTTTGTTTGGAGCGATTATGAGGGGAATATTTATTCTGGCTCATCAAATAGAGACTCTATTTTCGACATAATAGTCTTTTCGTTAGTGTTGGCAGCGATCGAAAGTTCACTTAATAACAGGTTTGTTGCGGTATCAAAAAGTTTGCGTTCCCCAAAGGACAGATCCTTTGTTACTTTAATAAAATAAAGATCTCTAAACACTTCCGCCACGTCGTAAATAGATCCGGTTTTAATTTTGTCCATATACTCCCTGTATCGCCGATTCCAGGTCTGGTTGTTAATTAGCGACTCTCGATCCTGCTTAATAACATCATATACCTTTGGGATTTCTTGTTTACTGATAATATCTCTTAACCCGACGGATTCTACATTCCAGATAGGGATCATGATAACCATACCGTTTTCAAGCACCTTCATAATGTAGAAATCATGTTTTTCATCGTTTACCACTCTGCTTTCGATTGCTTCAATCCGGCCAACTCCGTGTGCAGGGTAAACCGCAAGATCACCAACTTTAAATTTGCGAACCTTCTTATCTTTTATGGTAGCTATTTTTTCTTGCATTTTCTCGTATCGTTGAACGTCAGTATTTCTGTTACACATATCATTGATCAATTTAATAATCAACAAAGAAAAGATCGGCGTTTTAAACGCCGATCTTTTAAATCTGATGGCGTCGTAAAAAGTCAAACTCGGCGTATCTGTCATTTCGACCGTAGGGAGAAATCTTGTGTTTTCAGCAGGTTACGCAGAAAAGATTTCTCGCTTCGCTCGAAATGACAAGTTTGGGAGACTTTTTACGAATTCATCAAGTTTGTATCAAACATAATTTTTTTGTTGTTAAAACAGTTCATCGTATATTTTATACCTTTGCAAAGGATTGTTATTATTGCATCCTGAGCTTTTGTGATTATCTGATCCAGATTTTTTTTTTCATTATAACTGAATTTGCTGAGGACGTAATTAGCAACATCAATATCCTTTTCCGAAGATCCAATGCCGTGTCCTATGCCGATACGAAGACGTGAAAAATCGTTGGACCCTAAGGATTCAATTAACGATTCTATGCCGTTGTGTCCACCCGACCCTCCTTTTTGTTTTATTCGCAATGTTCCAAAGGCAAGGTCAATATCATCATGAACAACCAGAATATCCTTGCAGGATATGTTGAAATATTGTGTTATTTTATGAACGGGCCCCCCGCTTCTGTTCATAAAGGCCATCGGTTTGGCGAGGATAACATCGACGTTTTCAATAAAACCACGTCCCATCATCGCATTAAATTTTTTTTTGCCAAGCGGGATGGAAAAGGAATCTGCGACCTTATCAAGTACCATAAATCCGAAATTATGACGGGTTGCTGCATATGTTTTGCCCGGATTTCCCAGCCCAACCACAAGGGATACTTTCTTTTGAGGCATATTTAACCTTCAGTCTCAGATACCTCTTTTTCGGCGGCAGCCTCTTCAGCCTCGGCCTCTTCTTCTTCGACTTCTTCAGGCACAGCTTCTTCTACAGCCTTTGGGCTGACTATTGTTAGTACCGTAAAATCAACATCTGCCGGGATCTCAATGTTATCTTTCAATGTAATGCTTTTAACATGCACAGAATCACCAACATCAAGATCGCTAATATCGACCTCAATTGATTCCGGGATTTCAAGTGGCAGGCATAATACCTCCAGTTCACGCCTTATAATCTGCAATATGCCTCCCAGTTCAACACCCTTTGATTTTCCTTTGGTTACAACAGGCACTTTGACCTTTATCTTACGATTCATGTCGATTTCATAAAAATCCACGTGAAGGATGTCCCGTTCAACCGGATGCGTTTGCAATTCCTTGATAATCGCTGGCTTGGTGTATGTTTTGCCGTTTTGAACTACAAGATTTAATAGTGCCTGCCCCCCCTTGCTTTTTTTGAGTGCCCGTTCAAGCTCGCTAAGATAAACGGAAAGCAAGACGGTTTTTTTGCCAGGACCATAAAGTACCGCAGGTATCTGTTTTTTTCGCCGAAGAGCGCGGGCTTGACTATTTCCAACAGATGTTCTGATATTTGTTTTAAGTTCAATTAATTCCAAAACTCCTCCTTAAAAATCAGTAGTTATTATACAAAAAGAGAGTTAACCGAATCACCTTTATAGCTTCGGATTATCGCTTCTCCAACTAATTGCGCAATAGAAAGTACCTTTATTTTGTTACATGCTTTAGCCTTGCTGTTTAATGGGATTGTATCGGTCACAACAAGGCTTTTTAAAGCAGATTTCATGATCCGGTCGATCGCCGGACCGGACAGCACGGGATGTGAGCAGCAGGCATGGATTTCCTTTGCTCCGTTTTTTGCAATAGCATCTGCTGCCTCGGTTAAGGTCCCCGAGGTGTCAACCATATCGTCAAGAATAATTGCCGTCTTTTCAGCGACATCTCCTATTACCGCCATAGCTTTGGCTTTATTGGGAGCTTCTCTGCGCTTGTCAATGACTGCAAGATCGGCATTAAGGCGTTTTGCAAATGCCCTTGCCCTTTCGGCTCCCCCTGCGTCCGGAGAAACAATGACAAGATTGTTTTTAAAATTGGCTTTAATATAATCAAGAGTAACCGGGGCGGCAAAAAGATTATCCACAGGAATGTTAAAAAATCCCTGGATCTGAACTGCATGTAAATCCATTGTAATTATCCTGTTTGCGCCGGCAACCGTCAAAAGATCGGCAACAAGTTTGGCGCCGATGGGAACACGTGGCGCTACCTTTTTATCCTGGCGCGCATAGCCGTAATATGGCATTACTGCTGTTATCCTGCTCGCCGAAGAACGCTTAAAGGCATCTATCATAAGAAGCAGCTCAACAAGGTTATCGTTTACAGGGGAACATGTTGACTGAACCAGAAAGACATCCTTTGATCTTACATTTTCATCAACTTCGATCTGTATTTCTCCATCGCTGAATTTGCCTACCTTGGCTCCGCCAAGAGGGACATTAAGATAATCGCATATTTTCTTTGCAAGAGATGGATTTGAATTTCCTGCAAATATTATAAAATCTTCCATTTTACCTGCCGTATCAAAAGGTTATCGTAAATTGAACATTTTTCAAAGGTCTCAAATTTTGGCTGGGGCGGGAGGATTCGAACCTCCGAATGCAGGAACCAAAGTCCTGTGTCTTACCGCTTGACGACGCCCCAGAATTGGTCGCCTAAACCAGCATTTCAGCCTGAAACAGCCTCCAGTTGTGTTTATTTAAGATAGAGTTATAGGCAATTCTGGCTTTGTCAAAATCAGGAAAGATGCCAAATACGGCCGGACCGCTTCCTGACATTAGAGCGCCTATTGCCCCATAGCTTAAAAGAGCCTCTTTTGCTTTGTTAACATCAGGACATATTAATGCGGCTACATTTTTAAGATCGTTGCACAAATGTTTTTTAATATCAAATATCTTTTTTTTTAAAAAAATATTTCTAAGCTTTTTGTTGCATTTTGTCAATTCTAAATTAAGGTTTTTATATATCTCTTTTGTTGAGACAGCAAATTTTGGGCAAACCAACAATATTTGAAACGGTTTCAATCCTTCATAAGCTTCCAGTTTTTCGCCGATACCTGAGACTATCGCAGGTTTCCTGAAAATAAAAAATGGGATATCAGCCCCGATTGAAAGCCCTATAGACATTAGCTTGTCTTGGGAAAGAGGTCGGCCGTAGTAGCGGTTTAAACCTAAAAGAACACTGGCTGCATTACTGCTTCCACCGCCAAGACCGGCCGCGACAGGTATCTGTTTTTCAAGCCCGATTTTCACATGTTCGTTCTTATGGACGGTCTTGAAAAAAAGATTTGCTGCTCTTACGGCAAGATTACTTTCATCTTCAGGCACTTCCGGGTTATTGCAGGATACAGTTGTATATTTTGTACCAAAAGAGAGTGAAATTGTGTCATAAAGACTTATACAGCACATAAGTGTAAACAGATCGTGATATCCGTTTTGCCTTTTTCCCGTTATCTGCAAAAAAAGGTTAATCTTTGCCGGAGAAAGAAGTTTCATACACTTTTTTTATTATGTTTTCTTTACCAATTCGTAACCGTTCACGGTTGTCGGTTCACAGTTCACAGTTTTTTCAACCGTGAACCGATAACTGTAAACCGTGAACGGTTACGTTATTACTTTATCATCTTTATAACAATAAATCCCGCATTAATTCTTTTTATCAGCATTTCGATCGATTCGCCCTTTTTGATTTTTCTGATTTGGCTATGATATTTATTAGCAGTATTTATTCCTATCCGGTTTATCTCTTTAATAATATCGCCTGCCGTTAATCCTGCTTCAGACGCTTTGCTCTTTGGCTTGATGGCGACCACTATTACCCCTTTTACTTCTGATGTTATATTAAATCGACGGGATATTTCCGGCGTTATCTTTGACACACGGATTCCGAGTTCATCTTCCGGCCCTTTTTTTGATTTATCGGCATAGACTTTTGAAGCATCTCTTTTGGCGATCTTTACTTCAACCGTTTTTTCTGCGCCGTTACGCAGCAGTTTTATTTTAACAAGTTTTCCAACGCCGGTATTTGCGATCATTGTGGTCAGGTCTCGCCCTGTTTTTACCTTTTTATTATTGACTTCAAGTATAATATCCTTTGGCTTGATTCCCGCTTCATCGGCAGGGTCTCCGGGGAAAACCTCGGCAACAAGAACTCCATTTTTACCTTTAACACCATAGTATTCCGCCAGCTCTTCGCTAAGATCCTGAATGGCCACACCCAGCCATCCTCGCGTTACCTTTCCACTTTGCTTAAGTTGCTCAATGACCCCTTTGGCAAGATTAATCGGGATGGCAAATCCTATTCCATGCCCGCCGGCTATAATGGCTGTGTTTATTCCCACAACCTCCCCTTTCATATTGAGAAGCGGACCTCCACTGTTCCCAGGGTTAATTGATGCATCGGTCTGTATAAAATCATCATATGGTCCTGATCCAATAACTCGCCCTTTGGCGCTTACAATCCCGGCGGTTACAGTGTGCTCCAGACCAAAAGGGCTGCCTATTGCCACAACCCACTGACCAATTTTCAGCGAGTCTGAATCTCCTAACTTGGCAACAGGGAGATTCCGCCGTGATTTGATTTTGATAAGGGCTAAGTCGGTGTTGGAGTCCTTTCCAACAATTTTTGCATCAAATTCCTTTCCGTTTTTCAGCTTTACCTTTATATTGTCTGCATTTTCGACAACATGATTGTTTGTGACAATATAGCCGTCTTTATCAATAATGAATCCCGACCCAAGGCTTCTCTGTTTGAAATCTCGAAGAGGTTGTTCACCAAAAAATTTTTCAAAAAAGTCGTACATTGGATCATCCTTGCCAAAAGGACTTCTTGAAAAATGACGGAATACGCGCCCACCACCCTTAATAGTTTTAACAGTCCTGATGTTGACTACGGCCGGGCTGACCAGTTCGGCCAGGCTGCTGAAGCTTTCAGGCACTGTGAGATAATTATCTGATTTTGCCTCAATGTCCGCTTCAGGATAAAAACTTGAAATAACCAAAAGCACGACTGCCATGAATGTCATGACAAAAAAAACTTTTCTTCCTGATACGTTCTTTATCTTTTTAATAAACTTCATAAAAATAATCCTCAATTCCTAAATTCCATCCGCAGATTCCACAGATTTCCGCAGATTATTTAAACATTCTGTTTACCAATCCAATCGACTCGACCATTTTTCCACTCGACTACTCGACTATTTACAAGCATTTCTGCCTTAGTGCCTGAACTGTTATCCTTTTTCTTTTACATATATTATCCTGAGGTCGTAGAGGACATTTTTTAGCATGTTTTCTTCTTCTGTAGTTAAGTTTCCTTTTGTTTTTTCCTCTATCATGCTCAAAATGTCTATTGTTTGTTTCCCTATTGCCAGGTTTTTAACCTTTTTACCTGAAGCAGGATCATCAATAACGCCAAGGTGCACTAAGGCGGATGCATTCAAAGAAATGATAAAAGTGGAAAAATTTATCTCCGGCAGATGAATCTCCGGCTCCTGCTTCTCTTCTGGAGTGGTCTCTTTTTGCGCCTGATCTTTAACCTCCTCCCCTGAAGATTCCTTTTTCTCCTCTATCTCTTGATTTCCTTCAGCAAAAGCCCTGCGGTCTTTAATAATAAAGCCTTTATCTTCTTCCATCATGCCTGCTCTCCTTTAAAATTAAAGTTCGAAATGTGTTACCGAGTTAACCATCTCCGAGGCACTAAGCTTTTCAAGCACTTCCTCCGGGATTGGTGTGTCGGTTCTAAGAAATACGATATTCTTTTCACCATCCTTTTCCTGACCAACCTGCATCTGTGCGATATTAATGTCATGCTCGCCAAGAACAGATGCAATACTGCCTATAACACCCGGCCTGTCAACATTATTTATCAGGGTCAGATGTCCATATGGTATCATCTCGAGACGGAAATTATCTATCTTTACAACCCTGATATCTTTTTTGCCGAATACAGTGGCTGCTACAGTGCTTGTCATTTCCGTAGTAACTACCCGGATAGTAATAAGATTCAGATAATCCTCAGACTCAGAGCTGAAGGTCTCTTTAACCTTGATATCCCTTTCCTTTGCAATAACCGGTGCATTAACAAAATTCACATTATCCTTAAGCATCGGGGTAAGGAGACCTTTTAACACCGAGGTTGAGACAGGCGACAGATCAATGTCCTGAAAATCTCCGGTGTACTCGATAAGAACCTCCTTTATAGGACCCCTGCAAAGCTGAGCCTGCAGACAACCCATCCGATCCGCAAGCGACAAAAACGGACCAAGCTTTATAAGAAGTTCACCTGTAACAGATGAAACATTTACAGCATTAACAATAGTGCCATTGTTTAGATAGTCAATTATCTGGCCGGCCACTGCAACAGCTACATTTGTCTGGGCTTCGCGCGTAGAAGCGCCAAGATGCGGGGTGCAAATAAGCCGGTCAAGTGTGAGAAGAGGTGAATCGACAGGGGGCTCGGTAACGAAAACATCTAATGCCGCCCCTGCAACTTTACCTGAATTCATGGCATCATATAGATCAGCCTCATTAATTATACCTCCTCGAGCGCAATTAATAATCATAACCCCTTCTTTCATCTGCTCAAAGGCTTCCTTGTTTATCAAACCGAATGTATCCTTTAGTTTGGGAACATGCACCGTTATATAATCGGCCTGCTGGTATAATTCAGGCAGAGAAACACTTTTATATCCGGCTTTCTCAATACGTTCAGGTGTAATAAAAGGATCGTAAACAATTACCCGCATTTTCAGCCCTCGCGCGCGATCCGCTACAATAGAACCGATTTTCCCAAAACCGATAACACCGAGAACCTTTTTGTAGAGTTCTTTTCCCTGCAGTTTTTTCTTATCCCAGCGCCCGGCTTTCAATGATGATGTGCCCAGCGGGATGTTGCGTGTTAATGACAGCATCAGAGCAATAGTATGTTCGGCAGTAGTCACAACATTGCCCTCAGGTGTATTCATAACAACGATACCCTGTTTTGTGGCCGCCGGTATATCCACATTGTCGAGACCGATTCCCGCACGACCAATGACTTTAAGCTGTGTCGCCGCTTCGAGAAGATCCTCTGTTACCTTTGTAGCGCTACGGATAACCAGGGCATGATAATTCCCAATAATACTTTTTAGCTCTTCCGGAGATAGTCCCACATTTACATCGACTTCGATTCCCTCCGCATCCTGAAACATTTGAACTCCGATTTCTCCGAGATTATCGCTTACCAAAACTTCCATCATCTTTCCGCCTCCTATTAATCCCCTCATATCACAAACAGCATTTACGCCTTAGCAAAAAAAACTATTGAAACATACAACAAGATAGCTATATTGTTTTGACCTTTTGAGAACCTCTAAAAATATTTTAATATATGAAAACAGCAATTTTATCAATATGTGTTATCTTATTTAGTTTTGTCAATTCAATAGAGGCAAAAAACTTTAAGATCGCAAGCTATAATGTGCAAAATCTTTTTGATATTGCCGATGACGGGACCGAATATACCGGGTATATACCGAATACCGCTTACGGCTGGAACAGGGATATGCTCGATATTAAGGCTCGTAATATTGCCAGGGTGATAAACGACCTGAAGGCTGATATTGTTGCATTACAGGAGGTCGAGTCAAAAAAATCTCTTATTTATCTGCGCAACAGGCTGATTAATTTTGGCGTTGATTACCCATATCTTGCAATTGCGGATTTAAAAGCCACAACAGTTAAATGCGCTGTAATATCTAAGTTCCCTGTTGTTAAGAAAGAGGAAATAATAGTTTATAATAAATTTGCAAGAAACATTTTGAAGGTTACCCTTGATGTTGGTGGTAATTCCCTAATTTTGTTTGTCAATCACTGGAAATCAAAAGAAGGCTCTGAAAGCAGCAGAATAGTTTATGCTAAAGCGCTTAAGGAGGAGCTTGATAAATTAGAAGATAATGTTGACTTTATTTTAATAGGTGATTTTAATTCAAATTACAATGAACACAAAACCTTTAGAAATTCCGCTAAATTAAATGATACCGGCGGCATTACCGGGATCAATCATATTTTAAGAACTAACATGGATTCTGTATTGGTCGATGAAAAGATTCTGCTGGAACAGACAGCTAATGAATATCTGTATAATCTGTGGCTTGAAATCAATAAAAAAAGACGCTGGTCATATAATTTTTTTGGTGATAAAAACAGTCCCGACAATATTATCATATCCAAAGGGCTTTATGATGAAAAGGGAATCTCATATATAGATAATTCCTTTGACAAGTTTGATCCTGATTACCTTTTTAAGGGAAAAGCTCTTTATCAATGGCAGAGGGTTAAAAAAGGCAGGGGCAAGCATCTCGGAAAAGGGTACTCGGATCATCTTCCGGTTTTTGCCTGTTTTTCCACAAAGCCTTTTTGCTTTAAAAAACGTAATTAGTCAGCCACAAAGACACCAGGACACTAAGATTAGAGTGTTGTTTCTTTTTGTGGTTTTGAGGTTACCTAAGCAGTTACTATAAGGATTAGACAATGCCTGTTGACATTAATATAATTAATTCTTTGAATCTTTTTGAGGATCTTTCACATGCCGAGCTGGAAGAGATTGTTTCCTTGATGCGCCGGATCAGGGTAACAGAAGGGGAGGCGATAACGCGTCGAGGCGCTCCGGCTCATACCATTTTCATTATCTTATCAGGCAATTTTATGGTCTTCTTTAAAGATGGCAGATCATATACTTTACATAACAAGGGTGATGTTATAGGATTATCAACCGTGGTCATCCCTTTTTATTATACCGGGACAGCAGTTGCGCTGTCAGATGGGGTGGTTATGTCGATGCCCGGCCAGGAATTATTGCGTCTTATAGAGAGTAATCCGGCCCTGAGTGATAAGATTATGAAAAAAATCAATCAAATTATTGCGGAAAGAATACCTTTTGTCACAGGGAGGTGTTAATTGTACGGTTTAGATGCAATATCAGCGCATAACGGCTGGCACATGGCTGCCCTGGGGATCTCAATAGTCTTTACGGGTCTTATACTACTTTCTTTTACAGTTGCTCAGCTTCACAATATCCTTAGGCTTTTTGATAACAGAGATGCGTATTATAAGAGAATAAGGGGGCTGTTTAAAAAAAATAATAATAAACAGGAAGTCAGCGACTCTGATCTGAGTTTGTCAAATAATGTCAAAGAGGCTGCCGGTCAGTGCAAACTTTTAATTGAAAGGATAGGGGAGCCGTTTCCACTGCCAAGGCTTATTGAACTGTCTGAGAAGTGTGGAATGTCTCATCCATATTCAACGATTAACGATTTGATCCTGGCAGGATTTATTGTTCCTGATGGAAAAGGTTATTATGTCTGGAATCAAGATGAGCAAAATTAATCTTAGTAGAAAATAGGAGCGGCGCTTAATCAATGGAAAATCTGTTAATGGAATTTATCTCTAATACCGGTTTTGCGATGGCCGATTATCGCCATATCATTATGATTACGGTAGGAATAATATTTATATATCTCGGAATAGCAAAACATTATGAGCCGCTTCTTCTTGTGCCGATCGGTTTTGGCATTTTAATCGGCAATATTCCTGTGTTTAAAGGGCTTGGCCTTAGTCTTTACGAGAGCAACAGCGTATTGCATTATCTGTATTTTGGTGTAACATCCGGCACTTATCCATGCCTTATCTTTTTAGGGATCGGAGCTCATACCGATTTTTCAACTTTGCTGGCGCGTCCTGTGTTGATGCTTTTGGGGGCTGCTGCCCAGATGGGAATATTTCTTACCTTTTTGGGCGCCCTCGCTCTTGGATTTGCGCCAAAGGAGGCGGCATCTATAGGCATTATCGGAGGGGCTGATGGGCCTACAGCCATATTTCTTTCCGCAAAACTTGCTCCGCATTTGATAGGGCCGATTGCAGTAGCGGCATATTCCTATATGGCTTTGGTTCCGGTGATTCAACCTCCGATTATGAGGCTGCTTACAACACGCAAAGAACGGCTTGTCAGAATGGAGGAACCTCGAGTTGTTTCAAAGAGGGAAAAGATTATTTTTCCGGTAATCGGTTTTCTGCTCTGTTGTTTCATAGCGCCGGCTGCTTTGCCGCTTCTTGGGATGCTTTTTTTCGGCAATCTTTTAAGGGAATGCATGGTTGCGGAACGCTTAGCACATGCAGCCCGCACCTCAATCATCGATACGGTAACTATATTGCTTGGCATAACCGTTGGCGCCAGCACACAGGCAGATGTTTTCCTTACCCCTCAATCGGTTGGTATTTTTGCGCTTGGCGCCGCATCATTTGCCGTAGCAACAGCATCCGGCCTTCTTTTTGCAAAATTTATGAATCTTTTCCTGCGCAAAAAGATAAACCCGCTTTTAGGAGCGGCAGGTGTATCGGCGGTTCCGGATTCTGCTCGCGTAGTTCAGATGGTCGGCCAGGCCGAAGACCCGACAAATTTTCTTCTAATGCATGCCATGGCGCCCAACATATCCGGTGTTATCGGTTCGGCAATCGGGGCGGGAATTTTGTGGAGTTTTTTAGGCGGATGATAAAATTATTATTTTTCTTGACTTGTATTATGTATCGAGTTAAATGTTTTTTGCTCGAGGAATTAAATTAGTTTACTATATTTGGCTGACTGTGTTTTTTGTAACCTTAATAACAGCATCAGGAGGTGCCAATGGAAAAGGAAAAAGAATTTTATAAAAGGCTGGAGAAGAAAGGGGTTTCAAGAAGAGACTTCATGAAGTACTGTACCTTCCTCACAGCTACCATGGGGCTTTCATCATCATTTGTTCCAAAGGTAGCAGAGGTATTTGCAGCTCCAACACAGCGCCCACCCGTAATCTGGCTCCATTTCGCTGAATGTACCGGATGTTCCGAAGCTCTTTTAAGATCCATGTATCCCTGGGTCGATCAGCTGCTTCTGGAAGTCATCTCAATGGAATACCATGAAACCATCATGGCTGCGGCAGGTCATCAGGCAGAAGAGAATCTTCACAATGCAGTAAAGAAATATAATGGAAAGTTCATCTGCGTTGTTGAAGGAGCGGTTGCCACCAAGTATAACGGCGGCTACGGAAAGATCGGAGGCAAAACATTTCTTGATATTGCAAAGGATGTCTGTTCAAAAGCGGCTGCTGTAATCTGCATGGGCACATGTTCCGCATACGGCGGCGTCCAGGCAGCAAAACCGAACCCAGGTGGATACAAAGGTGTTGGAGATGCCCTTGGCATTAAAACATTGAACATTCCGGGATGCCCTCCAAATCCGATTAATTTTGTCGGCACGGTGGTTAATTACCTCCTTCTCGGCAAACTCCCGGATCTTGACTCTCTTGGCAGACCGCTTTTTGCCTATGGCAAGACGATTCATGATCAGTGCCCGAGAAGATCACATTTTGAAAATGGCGAATTTGTTGAAGAATTCGGTTCAGAAGAAGCGGCCATAGGCTACTGTCTTTACAAGGTGGGTTGCAAGGGACCGGAAACTTATAACAATTGCCCAATTGTAAAATTCAATGAGGGCACAAGCTGGCCTGTTGAGGCAGGACATCCCTGTATTGGATGCAGCGAACCTGATTTCTGGGACAAGATGAGCCCGTTTTATGAGGAGATGTAGTCAGGAAAACAAACAACAATCCTTTTTAAGAAAAAAAGGGAGGAGATAATATGGGTAAAAGAATAACAATAGATCCGATTACCAGAATAGAGGGCCATCTGCGAATTGAAGTAGAAGTGGCAGGAGGCAAAGTTACAAATGCCTGGAGCTCAGGCCAGATGTTCAGAGGCATTGAACTTATCCTTCAGGGCCGTGATCCCAGGGATGCGCACCATTTTGTTCAGCGCTCCTGCGGCGTCTGAACTTATACACATGCTCTGTCCTCGGTGAGGGCAGTCGAAGATGCAGTTGGCGTCAAGATACCGGACACTGCGCGTATAATGAGAAACCTTCTTCACGGCGCTCAGTTCCAGCATGATCACATTGTTCATTTCTATCATCTTCATGCGCTGGACTGGGTTGATATTGTAAGTTCACTATCTGCCGATCCCAAGAAAACAGCAACTCTTTCCGAGAATGTAAGCAATGCTCCCTGGGGCGGCTCAACATATTACAAGAATGTTCAACAGCGGCTTCAAACCTTTGTTGACAGCGGCCAGCTTGGCCCATTTAATAATGCATACTGGGGGCATCCGGCATATAAACTTCCGCCTGAGGCAAACCTGATGGCTTCAGCACATTATATTGAAGCCCTCCGCCTCCAGGCCAAGGCTGCCAGAATGCATGCGATATTCGGCGCAAAGAATCCGCATCTGCAGTCGCTGGTTGTCGGAGGAATAACATCGGTAAAGGACCTTACTCCCGACCGTATAGCTGAATTTCTGTATCTCACGAAGGAAACTCAGGATTTTGTTAATAATGTATATATTCCTGATCTGCTGGCTGTTGCTTCATTTTACAAGGAATGGGGAGCGATCGGCGGAACGACGAATTTTCTTGCATGGGGAGACCTTCCTCTAAGCGATAAAGAGCCTGAAAGCCTCTATATGCCAAGAGGCGTGATAATGAAACGGAATCTTGGCGGCGTTAAGATGGCAAAGCAGGAAAAGGTTACAGAACATGTTGCCCGTGCATGGTATGAGAAAGGCAGCCCAAAACATCCGTATAAAGGCGAAACAAAACCGATCAGGAAAGATCCAAAATATAGACCGGATGGCGGCAAATATTCATGGTTTAAAGCGCCGCGCTACGATGGTGAACCATGCGAGGTTGGTCCTTTGGCAAGAGTGCTTGTAGCCTATGCAAAAGGACATAAAGATATAAAAGCCGTGGTTGACAGCACTCTCAAGAAGCTCGGGATTCCGGTTACCGCGCTGTTTTCTACTCTTGGCAGAACAGCGGCCAGGGGCCTTGAGACGGTTGCCATCGGCAATGCCATGCAGGGATGGGTTATGGATCTGGTTAAGAATGTTAAAGACGGCAACACTAAAACCTATCAGCCCTGGAAAATGCCGGACAAAGCTACAGGCTTGGGATTAAATGATGTTGCCAGAGGAGCTTTAGGCCACTGGATTGAAATCGAAAATAAGAAGATTAAAAATTACCAGTATGTTGTGCCTTCAACCTGGAATCTCGGGCCAAGGTGTGAAAAAGGCAAGCTTGGACCGGTTGAAGAGGCTCTTATCGGAACGCCGATTGCGGATCCAAAGCGTCCGATTGAAGTCTTGCGAACTGTTCATTCCTTTGATCCCTGTGTAGCCTGTGGTGTTCATATAATTGATCCTGATTCCAACCAGGTATACAAGATCAAGGTATTATAAATTAAGGTTCTTTGTATAATTTCCCCCTTTTGTCTCGTTTAATCGAGGCTAAGGGGGAAATTCATTTCTGTGCCAACCTGTTTCATATTATATCAATCGATTGCATGTATATTAATTTAATTGTATAGGAATTTCCTTTCTTGAAATCACAAATCACAAATATCAAATAAATTACAATGACCAAAATTCCAAACCCGTAAATGACCTAAATTTGAAACTACAAACATGTTTTGGTCATTGAATATTGAAATTTGGGATTTATTTGTAATTTGATGCTTGAAATTTGGGATTTTATAAGTTCATATTATAAAGATATTATCTTATGGAAAAGATAACAAAAAAGAACTCACAACATATTATGATTTTAGGCGTCGGCTGCATACTTTTTTCTGATGAAGGGTTCGGCATACGTGTTATAGAAAAGTTGCAGGAGCTTTACGAGTTTCCGGATAATGTTTCGATTGTAGATGGAGGCGTTCTGGGCATCAATCTTCTTGGTGTAATTTCAGAGGCTGATCAGCTTATTGTTGTTGATGCGATCCGGAGTAAAGGAGAGGTTGGATCTCTATATCGCTTAGAGGATGATGCAATCCCGCAACGCATCAGGGCAAAAAATTCTCTCCATCAAATCGACTTTCTTGAAGCGCTGACTTTATGCCAGGCCCTTGATAAGGTGCCTGAAACAGTAATAGTCGGAGTAGAGCCGGAAGATATTGATACGCTTGGTATTGACCTGACACCGGGAATACAGACAAAAATCGTTCCCGTGCTGAACATGGTTCTGGCTGAACTCGATCGCCTGGAGGTTTCCTATCAGAAAAGGAGCAATTGAATGTGTCTTGCAATCCCTTCTAAAATAATAAAAATTGAAAATAATATGGGCACAATAGATGTTGATGGCGTTAAAAGGGAGACCAGCCTGCTGCTCCTTGAAGATGCAAAGGTTGGAGATTATGTCATCGTTCATGCGGGCTTTGCTTTACATAAAATCGATGAATCTGTTGCCAGGGAAACTTTGCAGCTGCTCAAAGAGGCAGCCGCCCTTGTTGATAAAGAAAATGCTGATGGGTAACGGCAGGCCGATACCGGTTACTCCTGTAAGAATGCCATGACATACGATTATGTTGCCAGAAGACTGAATATTAACGGTATAGTGCAGGGAGTTGGTTTTCGACCATTTGTTTATCAACTGGCGAGCAAATATGAAATAAAAGGTGAAGTCGCAAACACCTCATCTGGTGTGGTTATACATATAGAAGGTATTAGAGATAATATTGAATCGTTTTGCAGCGATCTTGCTGAAAAAAGCCCGCCATTAGCCCATATCACCGAGACTTCGATTCATCCCGAAATTGTTAAAGGTTTCAAAGATTTTTCAATAGCGCAAAGCATCGGCCAGGCAGCATGCTCAACCCTTATATCGCCTGACGTGTCTATTTGCGACGACTGCCTCAGTGAGCTGTTCGACTCAAACGATCGTCGCTTTCAATATCCATTCATAAACTGTACAAACTGCGGCCCCAGATATACCATTATTTCAGATATTCCCTATGACCGTCCAAAAACCTCGATGAAACATTTCAAGATGTGCAAAATGTGCCAGGATGAATACGATGATCCAGGAAACAGGAGATTTCACGCACAGCCGAATGCCTGTGAAGAATGCGGCCCTCATGTTACTTTATATGATAATAGCGGGAAAAAACTTGATGCCCGAAATCCTGTTGAGAAAACCGCGGAGCTTTTAAAAGAGGGATGTATTATCGCAATAAAAGGGCTGGGAGGATTCCATCTCGCTGTAGATGCTGAAAACGATGATGCTGTCGGCATGCTCAGAAAAAGAAAACATCGCGAAGAAAAACCTCTTGCAATAATGTCTTGCGATATTGAGCATATTCGCAAATATGCGTATGTGCAGCCGGAAGAGGAAGCGCTTCTTAAATCGCTGCATCGTCCCATTGTCATCCTTAAAAAAAAGAAGCCCAATTCTCTCTCAAAGGATGTTTCGCCACGAAACAGATATTTTGGCTCAATGCTTCCATATACTCCCCTTCATTACATGCTGTTACAATATGGTTTTACCGCTCTAATTATGACCAGCGGTAACATGAGCGAAGAGCCTATTTGCATTGACAGTGAAGATGCTTTTAAACGGCTTTCGGAAGTTGCGGATTATTTTCTTGTACACAACAGGGATATTTATCTGCGAAGTGATGATTCGATATTAAAATATACAGCCGGCCATACCAGGTTTATACGTAGATCAAGGGGTTATATTCCTGTTCCTGTTTTTTTGAAGAAAAAGGTTGGTCAGATACTTGCCTGCGGTGGAGGGCTAAAAAGTACTGTTTGCCTTACAAAAGGGAATAATGCCTTTATAAGCCAGCATATCGGCGATCTTGAAAATCAGGCAACATATGAGTTCTTTCAATTAACCATTAAGCACATGAAGCGGATACTCGATATTAATCCCGGGATTGTTGCCTATGATCTTCATCCCGATTATCTGAGCACAATATATGCGCTTGAGCAGCAGGATGTTGAAAAGGTTCCGGTTCAACATCACCATGCGCATATAGCAAGCTGCATGGCGGAAAACCGGCTGGATGGCCCGGTAATAGGCCTTTCATTTGACGGCACAGGCTATGGAACCGACGGCAGTATATGGGGAGGTGAAATACTCATTGTTGAAGACAGTGAATTTAAGCGTGCAGCACACCTGTCATATGTTCCGATGCCTGGAGGAGAGGCGGCAATAAAGGAGCCGTGGCGTATGGCCGTGAGTTATCTTTATGATGCTTTTGGAAAAGATTTTGCCGGCCATAATCTTCCTTTGTTTGGGCAACTTGATGACAGCAAGGTAAAATTTGTTGTTGAGATGATTTCAAAAAGGGTAAATTCCCCATTTACTTCAAGCTTAGGGCGTTTTTTTGACGGCATAGCGGCAATTATCGGCATCAGAAATACTGTTTTTTTTGAAGGCCAGGCTGCTATGGAACTTGAGATGCTGGCTGATGAAAAGGCAAAAGGGATATATAATTTTGAATGGTCATCCGGGGAGACTCACAGGATTTTTCTTCAGCCCATAATATCCGGTGTAGTCAACGACATGGAAAGGGGGGTACACCCCTCAACAATAAGCGGCAAATTTCACAATACCATTATTGCGTTGTTTTCAGAACTGTGTGAAGTTATAAGAAAGGAAAACGGTGTAAGCCGTGTTGCGTTAAGCGGAGGAGTATTTCAGAACTCGATAATTTTGTCCGGTTTAATAAAAGGGCTTAAGCAAAGAGGTTTTCAGGTTATAACGCATACTCTTGTCCCGGCCAATGACGGGGGAATTTCTCTTGGCCAGGCAATGATTGCGGCTGCTGTTGCAAACAAATAAAGGATGCCAAAATGACAATAAAACATATTGAAGAATATAGAGACCCGGAAATTTCCAGAGCAATTGTTGACAGGATAAAAAAGGTAAGTCGAAGAAAGGTGCGTCTGATGGAGGTTTGCGGCACGCATACAATGTCTATTTTTAGAAGCGGCATTCGTGCGCTTCTTCCGGAAACCATTTCTTTTCTTTCCGGCCCCGGTTGTCCTGTATGTGTTACCGACCAGAAGGAGATAGACGCCTTTATAGGGCTTGCCAGGGTAGATGATGTTATTGTGACTACCTTTGGTGACCTGATGAGGGTCCCCGGAACTGATTCATCTCTTCAAAAGGAGCGTGCAAACGGCATGGATATCCGTATTGTGTATTCCACATTTGACGCTCTTGAAATTGCAAGGAAGAATCCTGACAAAAAGGTGGTTTTTCTGGGTGTGGGCTTTGAAACAACAGCCCCGACTATTGCAGCTTCAATAATTTCAGCAAAGGAGGCAAAGCTTGATAACTTTTTTGTTTTTTCAGCCCATAAAATAGTTCCTCCTGCCCTTGACGCCCTGATGCAAACAAAAGATGTAAAAATAGACGGCTTTATTCTGCCCGGTCATGTTTCCGTGATTATCGGCACAAAGGCTTACCTTCCGTTTTTTGGAAAGTATAAAATACCATGCGTGGTTGCCGGTTTTGAACCGTCGGATATATTGCAGCCGATATCGATACTTGTTGAACAGATAGAATCAGGCAATCCGGAACTTATTAATGGATATCCAAGGGCCGTGACATTTGATGGAAATGGAAAAGCGCAAAAAATCATGGAGGATGTTTTTGAAACAGTTGACGTTGTCTGGCGCGGTATAGGGGTAATACCAAAAAGTGGTTTAAAAATCAGGAAAAGGTTTTCCAGCTTTGATGCGGAAAAGATGATTGAATTTTCAGCGCCTGAATCAAAAGATCCCAAGGGATGTGCTTGCGGCGAGATTCTTACAGGCTTGAAGATACCACCCGAGTGCCCTCTATACAAGAAGCTCTGCACACCCATTGATCCTGTAGGCCCGTGCATGGTGTCCAGCGAAGGAACCTGCGCGGCATATTATAGATATCATAATGGGTAAACCGGTATTTTTTCATAATGAAGCAATGCCCGCTTCCCAAACTTCACGAACTTGATCCATTAAACGATATTCTGGATTTGGTTTAAATTTTATCTTGCTTTCCATATCTTCATTGTATTATTTTTATAAATCAAACAGTTAATAAAATTTAAAAGAGTTGAAAAATCCAAGAGAAATATTTACCGTAGTTTAAATTAATATACGAATACATGGAAATATTTTCCAGATATATAGTCCTATATCATGGAAAAATTTTACATTTATTAACACTGTTATGAAAAAAAATTGGAAAATTTATGTGGAAAATATTAACAATAATTGCATTCATTTCACTGATAGCATCTTTTTTCAGGGGGAAAAATGCAGTATGGGGTGGCGCAACAATCGGATTAATTATAGGCACAATAGTTGCTGTATTTCAAAAATTCAATTGGCCTGTTCTATACAAAGCAATTATTATAGGAATTTTAGTGGGTGTTATAGCTGATATCTTCGGTTTACTTTCTGATTTTCTAAAAAAGAAATCATAACAAGGCGGTTTCACATGATTGCAGGGACCGGGCCGCTTCGAAAGTTTTTGAGTTGTAGTAAAATATAGATAGCTGGTTATTTTTGTGGAATCCCCTGCGCCGGGTGAACCGCAAGGTTCTTATATAGGTGATAAATGTATTTAGACCCATTTGATTCGAATATTTATTTTGATTCCTGTGCTTTCGACGGAGGCTCTCAAGAAGAACAAACTTCTTCGATTGAATGTCGTAAAATATTAGAGGAAAGTGGCAATAAAATACAAATACTACATTCGGTTCAAAAAGAGATAGATTTTCCTCAAACGCCAAGTTGGGTAAAAAGGGAGGCTATGTCTTCGGTTTATACAATGGAAACAGCACTCGAAATAGATGAATTGAATAAGTTGAGAGACGTCGAAAAAATTATTGTTGGAAATGGTAATTTAGAAAAAAGAAGGCCAGATTGTAGACATGTATTTGAAACTATACGATATGGCGACTATTTCATAACAACAGATAATGGTATTTTAAAACATTTGGATATCATTTTTCGAAAGTACCATACATATATAATGAAACCGTCTAAACTACTTAAAATTATATTAGAAAAACAAAATCAAACATAACAAGACGGTTGCACTTGATCGCAGGGGCCGTGCCGCTTTGAAAGTTTTTTGGCATAAGTAAGTTTATTGCATTTAACCAATTAGTGGTAGCCCCTGCGCCAAGTGAACCGCAACGTTATATCCATTCTGCAAATACAAAAATCTAATTTAAAGGTTGACAAATGTCAACCATAAGTGCTATTTTATGATAAGAGATAAAGCCTACTATAGTAAGAGGCAAATTAGGAACTTAATACTAACAGGTAATGTCCAAATCACTGAACAAGCTCGCATATCTGCACAAAATGATTTCGGATGGGATTTTAATGATATTTGCAATGCAATATCGGCATTGCCCATAAAAGCTTGTTACAAGTCTGAAACGAGATTCAACAATCCTCATATTTGGGTTGATTATTATAGAGTCTATGGCTTAAAAGGCGAAAATGTCTACACACACTTTTACGTTGATAGTGATAATTTAATTATCGATTCTTTCAAGGAGATTTAATAATGAAATGCTATACATGCGGCAATATATACAGTGAGCATGAAGGCACATTAGAATTGCATAATAAAAGTATTGGTAGTTATAATATTTATTTAGCAAAGTATTATAAGTGTTCAGGCTGTGGTGCATTATTATTCCCAAAAGAAACAGCAAAAAAAATTGAATCAAAAGAAGAAGAAATACGCAACAATTTGATTCGCAAACTGCCAATTGGCGAATTTATCACGGCAACTGAAGCCTTTGATATATTAGAAATTTCAAAACAAGCCTTCCATAAACACCGTAGAATAAAAAATGGCTTTATTTACTCCGCAATTTTAGGGGGCAAGAGGCTATACAATAAAAAATCGGTACAGCTTTTTAAAGAAACAAAAGACGGAAGATTTAATCTTTCCGAACCTGTAGACAAAGAAGTTGTCAAGTACATCCAAACAATACTTGTACCTATAAGAGAATCAACCATATACGAAGTCCTCAGCTTTGATAGCATAATAGGCTCTATAAAAACTAAGTACGCCCAAGTGATTGCTGGCGTTAATTAAGGAGAATTGATATGGATAAAAAAGAGAAACCAGCTGAAGTCACAAAGCCCACTCAAATTCGGATAAAGGGTACAGAGACCCTTCCTTCAACAAAGGATCTTTCTATAAACCCAAATAACCCAACTCATCATGCTGATATAATAAATATTCTGGTTAGTAATGACGAGTTAGCCTTGATAAGTTTTTTTTCGAGGGCACCTGGTCAAAATGTTGAAGAATGCAGGGTTTCTTTTACTCATGCACTTGCAAAAAAAATTGTAGATTTGTTATGCAAGCAACTTAATTACTACCCTCAGAGTGCCTCTCCGCAAATTGAAACAAAAAAAGGCTAGATTCCCAAAGCCCAAAAAGAATCCTAGCAAATAACGTGTAATAAATCGCTACCTATTCAATTGTCAAAGAACAAATCATATAACAGTCGCTTGACTCTGACGGCTAACCGCCGCCGCAGGTCAGCTAAATCGTTGGGTTTCAAGAGTATGAAACATAAGACCTCATATGTTTTCCCGAATATTTCAGCATTTAATCGCAATGGTCGTGGAGGCTTGCATAAACGTTGCGAAATTGCAGATGCCACAAATTGCAGTTTCATCGAAGTGCCTGCGGATTTCATAAAAAATAAAACTGAGGTGCAATTAACGGGAAAAGAGATTGGAAGTGTCCTTACCGCCAAAGAGGTTGAAAAACTTTATGAGTCCGGTACACCATCTGATAACGTGAAATACATTTTGCACACCGAGCCTTCTCTTTCACGCCGCAACGGAACCGGAACCTCCTTCACGCCGCCATTGCTTTGGAATGATCGAAAATGGGCAAGTGATTTTATCAGAATGGCTATTGCAATTTCAAAAAGATTTAAAATCCCACCTGCTGGAATTGAAATTCATCCTGGCGGACGGAATAATACAAACAAAGATTTGATTCGAGCAATAATGGATATCCGCGCTCAGTTTGAAAAAACATTTAAAACCACACCTTTTGTAGTTGTTGAAAATCGTACCGGTCAATTCATATCGAATGGAAATCAAATTGCTGATTTCTGGGAGGCATTATTGTCGAAAGAACCGAAGCTCAGTGATCTTGTTGGAATTGTTCTGGATATCCAGCAGCTTTATACAGTGACAAAGAATGATTTTCTAAAACAACTCAAACTGATTCCGCATAAGTCTGTGAAGGGCTTACATATCCATTGCAGGCATCGGACACCATCGATAGAAAACAAAATACCATGGAAAAATGTATTTTCTTGGGTAGGAGAGATAAAACATAAAATATTCATAAATCCCGAAGTACATCATCAAACACAGGCTAATGATACAATATCTTTCTGCAACAAAATGATGAGATAAAAAACCCAACAACACCATTCACTCAGATGGGCAGGGTCGTGCGGTTTGAAATATTTATCCAGTTTTGTGTTTAATCGCCTTTTACAAAGGCCCGGTTACCCTGCCCACTGGTGATGGTGGACGTACGAAGCGATGTGAAAATTTATAATTTATTACAAAAGGAGATTAGAATGAAGATCTATGTGGGAAATTTGTCGTATGAGGTCACCGAAGAGGACTTACGGCTGGCTTTAGAAGAATTCGGGCAGGTTGAATCCGTCACCATTATAAAAGACAAGTATAGTGGTCGATCAAAAGGATTTGGATTCGTGGAGATGGCCTCTAAAGCTGAAGGGCAGTCTGCA
>JACKQG010001952.1_pt1 | contig 27725 bp, 25 predicted proteins | sample 8237621 | NCBI WGS metagenome assembly JACKQG01 (sample SAMN15677084, study PRJNA649215) | marine metagenome | biome: marine; feature: Black Sea; material: saline water; isolation source: suspended particulate matter (SPM) from the Black Sea western gyre | collected 2013-06-09/2013-06-10 | depth... | reverse complement strand
GAAGTATATTTCCTGGGTGTCCTGGGCACCGTCTACCGCATAGTAGATCAGGCCTGCGCCGTAATCAGCAAAGTTGCAGGAACTGTCGTAGGACAGGGTGAGATCGGTCTCGTTCCAGCTGCTTGATTCAGCGTCGGCCCCAGCAAAAACTGGAGTTTCTTCGCTGTCGAGGTTGCCCCAGATGTTCAGGGCAAAACCGTTATAGCCTACCGTGAGAGAGGGCTGGAGTACGAGACTGTCGTCACTGAATTCATAGCCTCGCCAGACATATTTGCTGTATGCTCCGACAGTGAGGTCAGCTGTGATCTTTTCCTCCTCGGCGAAAACCGGGGCGGCTGTTACCCCAAGGGTTAGTGTCCCCAGTGCGAGTGTTGTTGCTAGTGATTTGTAGATCTTTTTCATGATGTTCTCTTTTCCTTTTTGTGTTGAGCTGGTATGCGACTGTTCTCCCCGGAGCGGACTCCGGGGAGTTTTTTTAGTCGTTACGTTCATTTTTAATTCATCTTTGAATCTGGAAGGAGGAGGTGTTGGTGCTATGTCTCCTTCCAGATTCTTGTGATGTTATGATTTGTTGATGACAAAGCCGCCGTAGGCTTCCATGCCGTGTTCGCCAACGTCAAGACCTTTGAGTTCTTCTTCTTCGTCAACCCGTAAGCCAAGGGTGACTTTGAGGGCCAGGAAGAGAGCGAATGCAGCGGGAAAACAGACAATACCATATGAAACTACGCCCAGTAACTGGATCATAAAAGAGTGATCAGCGCTGAAAATACCGACAGCCAGGGTACCCCAGATACCGCAGACGAGATGTACGGAAATAGCGCCAACTGGATCATCAAGTTTGATCCGATCGATTGTCATGACAGAGGCCACAACCAGTAGGCCTGCAATAAATCCGATCACAACAGAGCTCATAACGGTGACAACATCTGCACCGGCAGTAATACCAACCAGGCCGGCCAGTGAACCGTTGAGAGCCATGGTCAGATCAGGTTTTTTCTGCAGGATCCAGCTCAACATAATGGCGCCGACAATACCGGCTGCAGCAGCCAGACACGTTGTGACAAAAACAAAGGATACCAGGCCGGGGTCAGCAGAAAGAACAGAACCACCGTTAAAACCGAACCAGCCAAGCCAAAGGAGAAAGACACCGATGGTTGCAAGTGGCATGTTGTGACCCATAATCGGCTTAATTCTACCACCGACATATTTGCCCAGGCGTGGTCCAAGCAGCATGACACCAGCCAGAGCGGCCCAGCCGCCAACAGAGTGGACCAGAGTTGATCCAGCAAAATCATAGAAGCCTTTAGCGTCCAACCAGCCTCCGCCCCATTTCCAGCTGCCGAGCCATGGGTATATAAAGGCAACATAGATGACGGAAAAAATCAGGAATGAATGGAGTTTAATGCGTTCGGCTACGGCACCGGAAACAATTGTTGCGGCCGTTGCAGCGAACATTGCCTGAAAGATGAAGTCAGTCCAGTAGGTGTAGGCGCCACCAGCATAGGCAATACCACCCGCATCACCGGGAGGTGCAGCAATCCCAAAACCTGCAAAGCCAAAAAAGCCGGCAATGGAAAAATCTCCGGGATACATGAGGTTAAAGCCAACCATGGCGTAGGTCAGAAGGCCAATGGCGATAATGGCTGTGTTTTTAAAAAGGATGTTGACTGTGTTTTTAGCCTGAGTCATTCCAGCCTCCAGGGAGGCGAAACCGAGATGCATGACAAAAACCAGAAAGGCGGCAACCAGCATCCAGGTGTTATTGGCAACATACATTGCAGCCGCCCCGGTTATTTCTGCTGCACCTTCTTCCGCCAGGGCCACTCCTGGAATGGCCAGCAGGGCCGTAAAGAAAGGCAAGGCCGCTTTACGCGCGATTGACTTTTTCATTGGTAACTCCTTGTTGCTTGAATTGATAGCATCCATGTTCATGTCTAGATTGCCTCCTCGCCGGTTTCGCCGGTTCTGATTCGGCAGACGCTTTCCACCGGCAGGACAAAGATCTTGCCGTCGCCAATTTTGCCGGTTTTGACACTTTCACGAATGGTCTCAACGACTTTGTCGGCCATGTCGCCGGCAATAACAATTTCAACTTTGATTTTGGGAATGAAGTCGACCATGTACTCAGCACCACGGTAAACCTCTTTGTGCCCTTTCTGGCGGCCAAAGCCTCGGACTTCGCTGACCGTCATTCCGAAGACGCCCAGTTCGTGCAGGGCTTCTTTGAGCGGATCGAGCCTGAAGGGCTGGATAATTGCTTCAATCTTTTTCATGATAGATTCTCCTTTTGGTTACGATTGAATGCCTTGATGGCTTCTTCTCTGCCTGTTGCGATTCTTTTAGCCAGAACTGTGCCTGTTTTATTTTTTTTCATATAACTGTCTGGAATTGTATATGTTATGTTTAGTTTTTCTTATTTGTGACCGTTGTCTTGGATGAATTGTATTACGTTTGTGTGTGGGTATCTGTATTAAAATTTACATAAATGTGATTAGTTTTCTGTTCGTGCGCGATGGTGTTTATTGTAATTGGCGTCCGATGGTCGAGGAGGTTTGAAGCCATGTTTTTCAGGGTTGCAGGGATGAACGTTGATAGTTGGTGAGGACTGCTGAATCTGATCTAGTTACATCCGCGTTTTTCTTGCAGGAAGTTGTTGCGTTCTGAGGTAATTTCTAGGAAGATGGAAGAGATATTGTTCAGCACCTTTCCGGTGCTCAGTCGAAAGATTTGATGACAGGGAGATTGAAATGAAAGTTGTGGCTTTTAGTGGCAGTGCCCGCAAGGACGGGAATACCGCTCTTCTTCTGAAAACAGCCCTGGCCGAACTTGAGGCGGCCGGAGTTGAGACAGAGCTGGTCCAGCTGGCCGGTAAAAAGATTCATGGTTGTATTGCCTGCTACAAATGTTTTGAGAAAAAGGATGGCCGCTGCGCCGTAGACGATGACTGTATCAATGAGTGTGTGGAGAAAATGAAGGAGGCCGACGGGATCCTGCTTGGCTCACCCACCTATTTTGCCGATATCTCCGCTCAGACCAAGGCCCTGATCGATCGCTGCGGCATGGTTAGCCGGGCCAATGGTGATCTGTTCAAGCGAAAGGCGGGCGCCGGAGTGGTGGCAGTTCGCCGGGCCGGAGCCATGCGCGTCTTTGATTCCATCAATAATTTTTTCCTGATTGGTCAGATGATCGTGGTGGGCTCTTCTTATTGGAACATCGGTATCGGGCGGGAAAAAGAAGAGGTGGCCAGCGATGAAGAAGGCATGAAGACCATGCGTGTTCTGGGTGAGAATATGGCCTGGGTCCTTGAGCGTATCCGCTCATAGTAGACAGACAGCGGGAGGAACAGTGGCCGGATCTGCAAGACAGGTGACCATCCTGGTGGTGGACGATGAACAGGTTCATCGCTTTATGCTTTGCTCCATGTTTCGTGAGTGGGGGTGGAAATGCGTTGAGGCTGATGATGGCCAGACCGCTGTGGCGGCCGTGGAAAAGGGATCGTACGATGCTGTGCTCATGGATGTGCGCATGGCTCGTATGGATGGCATCGCAGCCTTTCGCAGGATTCATGAACTGGACCCGGCCCTGCCCGTGGTGATTATGACCGCCTATTCTTCGGTGGATGCGGCGGTTGATGCGATCAAACACGGAGCTCACGATTACCTGACCAAGCCTCTGGATTTTGATCGTTTACGTCTGACCCTGCAAAGGGCTCTTGATCATCATCAGGTAGCAGAGAAGAAACAGCGTCCCCCTGAAGAACAAACCCCTGTGATCAGCAGTTCCATTATTGGTTCCTCACCTGCCATGGCTGAGGTTCTCGAGATGATCTCTTATGTGGCTCCCACCGAGGCCACTGTGCTGATTACCGGGCAGTCTGGTACTGGAAAGGAACTGGTGGCTGCAGAACTTCATCAGAATAGTGAGCGCAGCAGTGAGCCGTTTATAAAGGTTAATTGCGCAGCTTTGGCTGAAAGCTTACTTGAGTCCGAGCTTTTTGGTCATGAAAAAGGTGCTTTTACCGGTGCTGATCGCAAGCGCGAGGGCAAGTTTGTCCAGGCTGATGGCGGCACTCTGTTCCTGGACGAGATTGGTGAGACCAGCCAGGCCATGCAGGTCAAGTTACTTCGTGTTCTTCAGGAGCAGGAGTTGGAGCGGGTTGGAGGTGAGGATACCATTCAGGTCGATGTCCGGATTATTGCCGCCACGAATCGTGACTTGGCTCAAGAGGTTCAGGACGGGAATTTTCGGGAAGATCTCTATTATCGACTCAATGTGGTGACCGTAGAGGTTCCCCCCCTGTGTGAGCGGCATGGTGATATCCCGCTCCTGGTTGATCATTTTGTCAGGAAGTTTGCGGAGAAAAATCGACGTTCAGTGACACGGGTGACTGATTCCTGTATGAAGCTGTTGTCGAGTTACCCCTGGCCCGGTAATGTCCGTGAGCTCGAAAATGCCATTGAGCGCGGTGTTATTCTGATGCGCGGTGATGAGTTGACTGTAAAGAGTTTACCGTTACCCATTCAGAAACTTGGTGCGGAGAGTCGTGTGTCGACTCCCTCTGCGGCGGTGCGGCCGGCCTCTTTGCAGGAGGTGGAGCGACTGATGATTCTTGAGACACTTGAGAAGACAGGTGGTAATAAAAGTGAGGCGGCCCGTCAGCTGGGTATCACCCGTAAGACATTGCAGAATAAGTTGCAGAAATACGAGGAACAGTCAGGTAATGCTGATGAGGAAACTTCCTGATGGGCGAATTTGCAGCTTGAATGGGGCGGTGAACCAGGAGGGAAATTGTGATGACAGGTGGCACCTGTTGATTTGCCGTTGATGCTGTGGTAATTTATAACCCCTTCAATGCGAGGGGTGTGATTTGATGAGGCGAGTAGCCGGTGGTCAAAATTGACTAGCGGCCTTTTTTTATAGAGGAGTAAGGGGAATGCGTACAGATATCGTTCATGCCGGTGCCGGCGAACTGACCTACGAGATCAGAAATATTGTCAACGTCGGTACAAAGCTGCAGAAACTGGGCTTGACCGTAAATTGGGAAAATATCGGTGATCCCATTGCCAAAGGCGAGGAAATTCCTCAGTGGATGAAGGAAATTGTGGCTGATGCAGCCATGGATAATGCTTCCTATGGTTATTGTCCGACCAGTGGCGTACTGGCAACTCGTGAATTTATTGTAGCCGAGCGCAATGCCGAAGGCGGAGTTCAGATTGACCCACAGGATATTCTGTTTTTTAATGGCCTGGGAGATGCCATTTCCAAGATTTTTGGATTTCTTAAACCCACAGCCCGGGTTCTGGTGCCCACACCCAGTTATACCACTCATTCTTCAGCCGAGGCCGCCCATGCTGGTGATCGGCCGCTGACCTATATCCTTGACCCTAACCACCATTGGTATCCGGATCTTGATGATATTGAAAAGAGCGTCAAATATAATCCGGCTGTGGCAGGGATTCTCATCATTAACCCTGATAATCCCACCGGTGCTGTTTATCCCCTTGAGATCCTTGAGGCCATTGTCGAAATTGCCAAGCGCTACGACCTGTTTTTGGTTGCCGATGAGGTTTATCACAATATTGTCTATAACGGCACCTCCACAGCGGGCCTGTCTGCGGTGATCGGTGATGTTCCTGGGATTGCCATGCGCGGTATTTCCAAAGAGATGCCCTGGCCCGGTTCGCGCTGTGGCTGGATTGAGGTTTACAACGCGGACAAGAACCCGATGTTTGCCAAATATACCCAGTCGATCCTCAATGCCAAAATGACCGAGGTGTGCTCTACCACATTGCCGCAGATGATCTACCCGAAGGTGGTGAGTCATCCCCGGTACTCAGAGTATCTTGAGGAACGCATCCGCCGTTATGAAAAATTTTCTAATATTGCCTATGAACAGCTCAAGGACCTGAAAGGGGTTTTGGTAAACCGCCCCAATGGTGCTTTCTATATGAGTGTCTGTTTCGAAGAGGGCATCCTGACTCATCAGCAGACTTTGCCTATCGAGAATCGTGAGGTTCGGGCTTTGGTCGAATCACTGGTTGGAGCCGAGGGTACTTCGGTGGATAAGCGTTTTGTCTATTATTTGCTTGGTTCTACTGGCGTTTGCGTCGTTCCTCTGACATCTTTTGCCACCGACTTGCAGGGCTTTCGAGTAACCCTGCTTGAGCGTAATGAAGAAGAATTTGTGAAAATATTTCAGACTATTGCCCGTGCGATTAAGCAGTATTTGGGGAATTGATGATCACTGTGCCCGGTGGTCGCTGTCCCCCGCTAGCCCTCAGTCAGTTTTAAGGAGAATCCACTATTAGTATGGTTAGCGGCAATGTTGCCGGACTTAAGAAGAATCAACTCAAGGCCCTGGAGCGTTTAGGCTCCAGGCGGGTTTCGCGTGAGCTTATTATTTCACCTGAGATGGCCCGCGCCCTGGCTGGATTATCGTCGGAATTCAATCGTCAGATTGGCCTGCTGATTCATCGATCAGGCCAGATCGAGCGGATCCTTGTTGGTGATTTCAAGGGCGTTCTTATTCCTCAGCTTGGCTCGGTGCGTGCCAGTGGCGATCGTCTTAAGGGGCTGCGCCTGGTTCATACTCATCTGGCCGGCGAGCCCATCAGTGATGAGGATCTCATGGATCTTCTCTTTCTTCGTCTGGATCTTCTGTCGGTACTCCAGGTGGGAAGTGATGGTCTGCCTGATCGTCTTGAGTCCGTGCACCTCTTGCCCGGTGGCGGAGAGCAACCCTGGGATTTCCTTGAGCCGGTTCATCCCGCTCATCAGCAGGACTCTTTTCATGAATTTATCATGGAGTTGGAGCGGGAGTTTGGTCGTAAGGCAAAGAGGGCAGAGGTTGATGCCGGTCGAGATCGGGCTCTGTTAATCAGTGTGAGTACCGAAAGCCAGCTTCGGGCCGAGGATTCACTGGCCGAGTTGACCGAGTTGGCCCGTTCTGATGATGTGGAGATTCTGGGAACGGTGTTGCAGCGGCGTCGTAAAGTGAACCCGCGTTTGATCATGGGGCGGGGGAAGCTGGCCGAAATTATGATCAAAGCCCTGCAGTTTGACGCCAATCTTCTGATATTCAATCAGGAGCTCAATCCTTCACAAATCCGTTCGATTACTGATTTTACCGAGATGCGAGTCATCGACCGGACTCAGCTGATACTCGATATTTTTGCGCACCGGGCCCTGAGTCGTGAGGGCAAGCTGCAGGTGGAAATGGCCCAACTGAAGTATATGCTGCCCAGGTTGTCCTCCCGGGACGATGCCCTCTCCCGGCTCACCGGTGGCATAGGTGCGCGTGGACCGGGTGAGACCAAACTTGAGGTTGACCGTCGTCGTATTAATGACCGCCTTGCACGATTAACCCGGGAGTTGAAGGCAGTGGGGCGTGAACGATATCGCCGACGCTCCAAACGACGCAAGAACGACCTGCCGGTATTGAGTCTGGTCGGTTATACCAATGCTGGAAAATCCACCCTGCTCAATACCCTGACCAATAGCGCTATCGTTGCTGAGGACAAGCTCTTTGCAACCCTTGATCCCACTAGCCGCAGGCTCCGTTTTCCCCATGAAATGGAGGTGCTGATCACCGATACTGTGGGGTTTATCCGTAATCTGCCAGCCGAACTCCTCCAGGCCTTTAAGGCCACACTGGAAGAGTTGGAAGAGGCCGATCTGCTGGTTCATGTGATCGATCTGTCAAATCCCGGTTTTCGGGATCAGGTGCGGGTTGTGGAAGACTTGCTGCGTGAGTTAAATTTGGGGGGGATTCCCTGTTTGAAGGTCTATAACAAGGTGGATCAGCTGGGCCAGGATGAAGAGTTTCTTTTGGCTGGTGCTCGGCGTGATGGCGTCACTCTTAGTGCGCTGGATTCGCGGACGTTTGATCCATTTCTGGAACGGGCCGAGCAGATGATGGGTAAAATTTTACGCTGATCTCAGGCGTCCAGCTAGTGGTTCAATCGTAAATAATGGTGTTGTAGCGCGCCAGGATCTCTTCTGTTTCTGCATCAAGATCCCGGGCTACTTCGTGGATTTGATATTCCTTGCCACATTTGGTGCAACGCATGCGGACTTCGCGGCAACGGCGGGCAACCTCGAGTTTACCCGGGCATTTTCTGCACTGCATGCTCATCAGCTGAGCAGTTCTTCGCGGGTGAACAGAGAAGCCAGGCGATAGCCGGCCTTGGCCAGCATCTCGGTTCCTCCTTCCTGACGTTCAACCACGGTAACCACCAAACCAACCTTGAACCCTTGGGACTCCACACGCTCAAAAACCTTGAGCAATGTACCACCAGTGGTGACCACATCTTCGAGCAGGGCAACCCGGCAACCAGGAGGCATGTTTTTTAATCCTTCGATATAGTTGTCGGTGCCGTGTCCCTTGGATTCCTTGCGGACAATAAAGGCGGGGATCGGGTCTTTCTCAAGGAAGCTGACCATGGAAGTGGCTGTGACCAGCGGGTCGGCACCCAGGGTCATTCCACCCACAGCCTCGATCTTCTCATCTTCCTGCTGAATCAGGTCAAAAATCAGTTTGCCGCAGAGGTACGCTCCTTCAGCTGACAGGGTGGTTTGCTTCCCGTCAATATAGAAGTCGGATGTTTTGCCGGAGGTGAGGGTGAATTCACCTTTGCGGTAGGATTTTTCCAGGAGGATTTCTTTGAGTCGCTGCCGTTCGTTCATGGTCATTGCTCTGTGGGTATGATATGAAATGGATGTGAAACATTAACTCCCCGCTGAACCTACCTTTTTTTGCGGATAGTGAAAAGAAAAAACTCGCATTGAGTTAAAAAGTTGTGTTATTTTAGGATTTTGAATCTAATTTTTGGGTTTTTTGGGCCCTGTTTATCTTTTTGGGGATGACATATGTGTGGAATTGTTGGCTATGTGGGAACAAAACGGATTGTGCCGGTGGTTCTTGAGGGGCTCAGGCGTCTTGAGTATCGGGGTTATGATTCGGCGGGGATAGTTTATCTTCAGGATGGTGAGTTGGTCAAACACCGCGCTCAGGGCAAGCTGGCCAATCTCGAGGCCCTGATTGATGATGCCATCATCGCTCCATCGCATATCGGACTTGGTCATACCCGCTGGGCCACACACGGCCCCCCGACTACCGAAAATGCCCACCCTCACAGTGACTGCAAAAATGAACTGGCGGTGGTCCATAACGGTATTATAGAAAATTATCATTCCCTGCGTCTGGAGCTGCAGGCCAAGGGGCATTGTTTTACCTCGGAAACTGATACCGAAGTTCTGGCCCATCTGATTGAGGAGTATTTAGAGGATGATCTCAAGGCTGCAGTGTCCCAAGCTCTGGCGCGTGTTGAGGGTTCCTATGCCCTTGGCGTTTTATGGAAGGGAATGCCGGATACCCTGATCGCCGCTCGTAACCAGAGCCCGCTGGTGCTCGGTATTCATGAGACTGATGGACTGTTTTTGGCCTCTGATATCCCGGCCCTGTTGCCTTACACCAAAGAGGTGATCTTTCTCGATGATCGTGAGTTGGCGGTACTGAACAAAGATTCGTTTCAGGTGTATTCCCAGGATAGTGGTGAGGTCCTGGTCAAAGAGCAGACAACCATTGACTGGAATGCGGCCATGGCTGAAAAAGGTGGCTACAGACATTTCATGCTCAAAGAGATCTTTGAGCAGCCACAGGCGATTGTCAATACAGTCAGTGGGCGGATCAATCCTGAAACAGGTGTGGTCAACCTGCCCGAGCTTAATCTGACTGCGTCTGACATTGCCCGAATAGACAAGATATTTCTGGTGGCCTGCGGGACGTCCTGGCATGCGGCTCTGGTGGCCAAGTACTGGATTGAGCGCTGGGCTGGAATTCCGGTGGAGGTGGATATCGCTTCGGAGTTCCGTTATCGTCGACTCTTGATCAATGAGCGTACTCTGACCATTTCCATCTCCCAGTCTGGTGAGACCGCCGATACATTGGCCGGAATCCGCCTGGCCAAGGAACTCGGTTCACGTATTGTCACCATCTGCAACGTGGTTGGTTCGACAATGACCCGTGAGGCCCATGGCACCATTTATACCCATTGCGGCCCTGAGATTGGAGTGGCTTCGACCAAGGCCTTTACTTCACAACTGGCGGCCCTGTTTCTCTTCACGCTGTATCTGGCTGAGCAGCGTGAAACCATAGATTCAGAGAAGCAGCTTGAATTAAGCCAGGCATTGATCGACATTGCCCGGGTCGTGGACGAGGAATTGCCCCGCCTGCAGAAGGAGATCAATGTGCTGATTGAAACTTTTTACGATTGCCTGGACTTTCTTTTTGTTGGTCGTGGCCTCAATTTTCCCATTGCCCTGGAAGGTGCCCTGAAACTGAAGGAAATTTCTTATATTCACGCTGAGGGGTATGCTTCAGGTGAACTCAAGCATGGTCCCATTGCCCTGATTGATAAGGAGATGCCTGTGCTGGCCCTGACTCCGCAAGATGCGGTTTATCAGAAATCTATCTCTAATGTTGAAGAGATTAAGGCCCGTCAGGGGCGTTTGATTCTCATCGGGAGCGAGGGTGACAGCCACCTGCGAACTATTACCGATGATGTGATTGAGTTGCCTCGGGTCCATGAAGAGATGAATCCGATTCTCTATACGATCCCGGCCCAGCTTCTGGCCTATGCCATAGCGACCCGCCGGGGCTGTGATGTGGACCAGCCCCGTAATCTGGCCAAGAGTGTCACGGTTGAGTAGGAAGAAGGAGGGCGAGGGATGATTGAAACGGGACTGGAACAGCTGCTGCACAAGACACAGCCCCAACTGGCGGGTAAACGCCTGGGCCTGCTGTGCAATCAGGCCTCCACAGATCGTCATCTGCGCCATGCCCGTGATTTGATTGCGGCCCATCCGGACTTAAACCTGACCTGTCTCTTTTCGCCCCAGCATGGTTTTTTCTCGGAAAAACAGGACAACATGATTGAGTCCGGGCACGGATGTGATCCGGTGACCGGTCTGCCGCTCTTCAGTCTCTATGGCGAGACCCGCAGGCCCACGGCAGCCATGTTTGCTGAGCTGGATGTCCTGCTGGTGGATCTGGTGGACGTTGGTACTCGCGTGTATACCTTTCTCTATACTCTGGTCTATTGTCTGGAGGCCGCCGTTGCGTTTGATAAAGAAGTGGTGGTTCTTGATCGACCTAACCCCATAGGCGGTGAGCTAATCGAGGGCAATCTTCTTCGTTCTGACTGCCAGTCTTTTGTTGGTCTTTACCCGCTTCCAATGCGCCATGGGCTTACTTTTGGTGAGCTGGCCATGCTCATTAATCAGGAATATGGAATTGGCGCCCGGCTGCGGGTCATTCCCATGCGAGGCTGGAATCGGGGGATGCTGTATGGCGATACAGGCCTGCCCTGGGTCTTTCCCTCACCAAACATGCCAACGCCGGATACTGCCCTGGTCTATCCAGGACAGGTGCTTTGGGAAGGCACGACCGATTCTGAGGGCCGCGGCACAACCAGACCCTTTGAGCTTGTCGGGGCGCCATATTGGCAGCATGGTCCCATCTTGAAAAAGCTTGCGGAGTGTGAACTTCCCGGTTGTGTTTTACGACCGTTGATTTTTGAACCAACTTCGGGCAAGTGGGCCGGAGAAGCGTGTGTGGGGTTTCAAATTCATGTCACTGATGCAGTCATGTTTCGTCCTTATCGGACATCTCTGGCTCTGTTTCAGGCAATTTTGTTGTTCTATCCCAGTCAGTTCGGGTATAAGGAACCGCCCTATGAGTATGAGTTCGAACGCCTGCCCATGGATTTGATTTTGGGAGATAAACAACTGCGTTTGGATATTGAGGCTGGTGTGCCAATACTTGATCTGGAAGCAGGGTGGCAGTCGGAACTTGCCGAATTTGAGAAACTTCGTCGAAATTATTTTCTCTATACCGATTAATATATGAGGGAATTATGGAAAAGATAAAGACCTTACATGAGTTGACGAAACTGGTCCATGGGCAGTTGGTGGGTGACCCCAATGTTGAGATTGCTGAGCTGGTCTCTTTTGAGGCGGCGGCCCCGGGAAAAATAGTATTTCTGGTTGATGTAAAACTGGCTGATTTGCTTCATGATTGTCCGGCATCAGCTGCGATTGTTCCTCTGGCCATTGACGAGGCGCCACTGCCCATTATTCGAGTGGCCAATCCATATCTGGCCGCGGCCTTGATTCAAAATCATCTTTTGGAGCAACCTTTTCAGGCACATGGTATCCATCCTCGTGCGTATGTGGGTACTGACTGCCAGATCCCTGGGCAGATTACCATCGGTCCCATGGCGGTGCTGGGCGATCGTGTTCGTCTTGGTAAACGTGTTACCATCGAGCCGGGAGTGGTGATTGGCAATGATGTGGCCATTGGTGATGATTGTCTGCTGAAGGCCAATGTCACGGTGGCTGATGGGACCTTGATCGGTCGCGGGGTGATCATTCATTCCGGAACTGTGATTGGGAGTGACGGTTATGGTTATGCCACTGATGCGCGTGGTTTTCATGTCAAGCGGCCACAGATGGGGATTGTTGAGATTGGCGATGATGTGGAGATAGGTGCCAATACCTGTATTGATCGTGCTACTTTTGGTGTTACTCGCATTAAATCAGGATCAAAGATCGACAATCTGGTTCAGATAGCCCATAATGTTGAGGTTGGTGAAAATTGTCTTCTGGTGGGCCAAAGCGGCATTGCCGGTTCAACGGTTTTAGGTCGCAATGTGGTCATGGGGGGGCAGTCGGCAATCGCCGGTCATTTGCACCTGGCTGATCAGGTTATGGTGGCCGGCCAGGCCGGTGTAAGCCATAGTCAACCCCAAGGTGCCCGAGTTGGTGGTATGCCAGCTATTGATATGCGGAAATTTGCTCGTATATCGGCGGCCTCAGCTCGGCTGCCTGATATGGTTAAGGAGTTTCGCGAGATACGTCGCCGCCTGGCTGAGCGTGATGAAACTGAATAAGTTGTCTTGAATTGGAGAATACTATGTCGGAAACTGTTATTCCCGAACTGATTGATATCCAGGAAATTCTACGTCTGTTGCCCCATCGCTATCCTTTTGTGATGATTGACAGGGTGACTCGCTTTGATCTCGATGAGGGGGTGGTCGCCATTAAGAATGTGACCATCAATGAACCTTTTTTTCAGGGACATTTTCCTTCACGGCCGATCATGCCCGGGGTGCTGATTCTTGAGGGGATGGCCCAAGCCGGAGGCGTGTATGCTTTTTACAGCGTACCCGAAAATATCGGCAAAAAACTGCTCTATTTTGCCGGGATTGATAAGGCTCGCTTTCGTCGTCCCGTTGTCCCTGGAGATCAGATTGAGTTTCGCCTCAAGCTTCTTAAACGGAGGCGCGATATCTGGAAATTGGCTGGCGAAGCCTTTGTTGACAATGTCCTGGTGGCTGAGGCTGAACTGACCGCTTCATTTGCCTGATTGTATGATTTTCCAGATATTTACACCGGCAGGAATAAAGGGCACAACAGAGCTCATTCCAGTCGGATCACCTAGCTGACAAAGATAAAACAGAATGACTATTCATCAAACAGCAGTAGTTGACTCCAGGGCCGAGCTGGATTCCACGGTTGAGGTTGGAGCCTATGCCGTGATTGAGAGCGGTGTACGCATTGGATCAGGAACTTCAATTGCCGCCCACGCGGTGGTTGCCAGTGGAACTACCCTTGGCTGTAATAACCAGATTGGCTCCTTTACTTCCATCGGAACACCACCCCAGGATACCAGCTATAAAGGGGAAGATACGGAGTTGGTCATCGGAGATAACAATATTGTCCGTGAGTACACCTCAATTAATAGAGGTACTGCAAATGGTGGTGGCCGAACTGAAATCGGTGATGACAATTTACTCATGGCATCGGTTCATGTGGGTCATGATTGCCGGATTGGCAATCATATTATAATGGCCAATGTGGCTATGCTGGCCGGACATGTAGAGGTTGGCGATTATGCCTCTATCAGTGCTTTGGTTGGGGTTCATCAGTTCTGCCGTATTGGTGTTCATGCTTATATTGGCGGCATGTCCGGCATTACCCATGATGTCGCACCCTATGTATTGATTGCCGGAACCCGCAACCAGATGAGAGTCTCAGGAATCAATAAAATCGGCTTGCGGCGTAAAGGGTTTTCTCGGGAGACTATTGCCAAGCTTGATGAGGCGTTTCGTATTATTTTTCGTTCACCGAATCTTCTTCATCAGGATGCCCTGGTCAAGGCCAGGGATGCCGTCGGCGATTGTGAAGAGGTTGAGCTGCTTGTTCGCTTTTTTGAGGAATCCAAACGCGGAGTGGCTAAACGGACCTCAGATGATTAAAGGGCTTTGCTGATGCACACTGATTCAAAGAAGATCGGGATCATAGCCGGAAGCGGACAGTTCCCTCTCCTCTTTATTGAGGCTGCCCGTGCTGCTGGCCGTACTGTCGTAGTGGCTGCGCATCAGAATGAAACCTCGGAGGAGGTGGCCAAGGCTGCTGATCAGGTATTGTGGCTGAAGCTTGGGCAGTTGGGGAAGATTATTAAATTTTTCCGCCAGAACGGAGTGAAAGAGACAGTTTTCCTCGGGGGCATCACCAAAACCAGGATGTTTTTTGACATCCTGCCCGATTTGAAAGGTCTGGCTTTGTGGAATAAAATTGACACTCGTCAGGATGATGCCATTCTTCGAGCCGTGGCTGTTGCCTTGGAAGAAGAGGGGATTAATGTCCTTGAATCAACTCTCTATCTGCAACATCTTCTTTTTCCGCAAGGTGTGCTGACTAAAAAGAAGCCGACCCCACAGCAGAAGCAGGATATTGAGTTTGGCTGGAAAAATGCCCGCGATATCGGTCGGCTGGATATTGGACAATGTGTGGTTGTTCGAGATCTGTCGGTCATGGCTGTCGAGGCCATTGAAGGCACTGATGCTGCCATAGCACGGGGAGGGCTGCTGGCCCGTGAAAAAGCGGTCGTGGTGAAGGTCAGGAAGCCGACTCAGGACTTTCGCTTTGATTTACCAGCCACTGGTTTGCGAACCATTGAGGGGCTGGCAGCGGTTAAGGGTGCGATTCTGGCCGTGGAGGCTGGTCAGTCACTGCTTTTTGACCGGGAGGCCACAATTAAAGCTGCTGATCGGGCTGGAATTATCGTGATTGGTATTAAAGAATTGGCCGACGGAACGCTTGAGTATTGAAGGCTTATAAAATAATCGGGTAGAAGTGGTGGAAATTTTGAGCTGTTTTCTTGAACAATCCTTTGTTTTACTGAGTCGCCCCTGATGCAGGCCATGATTCTTGCGGCCGGTTTCGGTACTCGTCTTCTGCCCTATACCCATGTTCGTCCCAAACCCCTGTTTCCCATTCTGAATCACCCGCTCCTCCTCCTCACTATTCGTCGTCTGCAGGCGGCCGGCTTTGATCATATCGTCGTCAATGCCCATCATCTGGCCGACCAGATCGTGGCAGCTGTCGACGGGCTTGCCGGTGTCGAGGTTCAGGTGGAAGAAAGGGAACTGGGAACGGGTGGTGGTTTGCGTCGGGCCCTGTCCCGTTTTCGTGATGAACCGTTGTTGGTGACCAACGGTGATATCTACCACACCATAGATTATCAGTTGTTTTATAATTTACATCTTGCCGGATCTGATCCAGTGACCCTGGCTCTGCGCAATGAACCTCGTTTCAATAAGGTCCTGATTCAGCTTGATCAGGTGCAGAACTTCGACTGTGACGGCCTGAGTGAATGTCTGGCCTTTACTGGCCTTCATGTGCTGGAGCCTCAAGTCCTGCAAAGCATTGCTGAGGGTAGGCCCAGTTGTATTCTCGATTGTTACCGGGATCTGCTTTCAGCTGGTGGAAGCATTGGTGTTTTTCGGGCCGATCACTGGTATTGGACTGATATGGGTACACCGGAGGATTATCTGGATCTCCACGGCGGTTTGTTACAGGGGGCAATCCCGCTCTGGGAAGAACTCGATGGTGCCGGTTTTCCGTTTTGTCTTGATCCGGGGGTGGTGCCGGGAGTTGATCTACAGTTGACGGAATGGGCTGCAATCGGCTCTGCAAAATTGGGTGCCGGGGTGCATGTGGAGCGCTCAGTTGTATGGGATGGAGCCGATCTTGCACCAGACAGTCATGTTGTTGATCTGATTGTGACGCCTCAACCTGTAAGTCCTGAGCCGTAACGTATTGTTATGGAATGGTAACGATCGCATCATGGATTGTCTTTGTCATTCAGCTTGTGGTGGTCGCGCCCTGTGAAGTAGTTGATCCAGGAGGAACGGGTGTGCAGGTTCCAGTCTTTGGGGGGAAGATGTGGGCAGGGGCTGATTTTCTGAGTATGTCTGCCACGGGCCTCCTGTTTATAAACCCTGACCCAAAAACAGAGTCGTTCCTTGGGGTAGACTTCGCACCAACCATCCAGTGAACCGCCACAAGGACCGTTGATCATTCGCTTGGGGCAGCCGGATTGTGGGCAAAGATAGCCGGACTCGGCCAGGGTGCAGTCGCCACACATTCGGCAGCGAAAGAGAATCTTTTTAATACAAGCTTCGATCAGAGTATAGATACGGTATCGAGTGGGGGTTTTGCTGGACCATCTGGCCAGTCGCTCATTGGCTGAGAAAAGTGGCCCGTCCTGCTCAAAGACGCTGTCGTGAATCAATTTGTTCAGCAGATAGCGGCTTGGGCGGGTTGTGGTGCCTCTGGGGCTTTGCGAACCATAAAAATACCAGGTTTTCTCTGCCGGGAAATGAACTTCCTGTTCCAGATCCCGCCAGTTTGTCCCGAAGGACTCTGCCTGATCAAGGACAAAGCTGATTTTGTCAAAATTGAGATTGTTCCCACCCACATGAACGCCGTCATAGCCCATCCCTTTAATAATCGCAATCATTTTGGCTGCCCGTAACAGTCGTGCCTCATCACCCCGATCGCGGGTGGTGGCTTCCTGTTCCATGATCTGTAACAAACGGTCGGGAAAGAGAACTCCCGGAACCTGGCCACGATTCATAATCATGGCCACTGGAAGGCTTGGGATGAAAATGTTTGCCATCAGTGGCTGGTTGAGTTGTGAATTCTGGCAGAAACGGATCAGTTCCCGATATTTGTCCATGTCAAAGCCGAGCTGACTGATGATGAAATTTGCTCCGGATTGAACTTTGCTCAGCAATTTACGATATTGAAAGACCTGCTCGTCCTCTCGGGTCTTAAACGGCGAAACCACACATCCGGCCAGAAAATCCATGGGCTGGAGTTCCATGCGTCCGCCTGGAGCCTCTTTTTCCAGGCTTCCACTGTGGCGCAAGTGGCTGATCAGGTCAAGGAGTTGGACTGAATCCAGGTCAAAGACCGGCATAGCCTGTCCCTGAAAGCCGTAGCGGGGATAATCACCGCCCAGAACCAGGAGGCTCTGCAGCCCGTGTCGATGGCATTCAAAGAGTTGGCTCTCAGCCATGTTGCGGTTCTTGTCTTTGAGAGAGAAATGGATCAGTGGTTCTATTCCGATCTCGTGAATTTCAAGACCAAGAGGAGTGGGGGACAGTGCTGGATGACCACCGGGATTGTCAGTGATTGACAGGGCTTTGATGCGGCCATCTGTACGAGCAGCTCCGGCAAAGTCAAGAATACGTTCCAGCCGTTTACCACCAGAGCCACGACCCGGCACCAACTCAAAGGTGAGGGTGAAATCCTGTTTATCAAAAAGCGAATCTTTGAAAATGGCGGTGGCCTCCGGGGTCTGGCGCATACAGTGTGACTCCTTTTTTCTTGTTTTTGGAACTGAATCAGATACATTGATTTTTGGGTCTATATAGGACAATACATCTGTAACTATAGCCTGGCTTGGAATTCTTGCGACGCCATTAACAATTACTCTTATTCTAGTCATGACTGCTGAAATTGAAAGAGAAAATCAAGAAGCCCTGGATCGGCTGCTGCAGGATTGCGGTTTGATCGGCAGGTCACGAGGCAATGGGTCGCCGTCCGAATTGCAGATTGAGATTCTGGCCGGTGATGGATCATCCCGCCGCTTCTGGCGAATTCGGCAGAAGGATCAGGTGTTGTGTCTGGTAGCGGCCCCGGCCACAAAGGGAGAGCAGGATCTGGCTGAGGCCAGGTCAGCTCGTTTGATTGGCCTTCATCTCAAAAAACAGGGTGTGCCGGTACCTGATCAGTATGGTTGGGATGAGGAGAGTGGTCTGATTTTGTTTGAGGATTTGGGAGATGAGAAACTTCATGATCTGGTTCGGACCAGTGCATATTTAGATGATCGTCATACCCCGGACCGTCTGTTGATGCTCTATGATCCAGTGGTAAGGCTCCTGGCTCGGATGCAAATCCAAGGTGCACAGGGTTTTGATTCAGACTGGTGTTGGGAGACACCGCATTACGATATTCCGTTGATGCTTGAACGAGAGTCCGGTTATTTTTACCGTGCCTTGTGGCAGGATTTGCTTGATCAGGAGGTGGTTGCCGGTCTTGATGAGGAGTTTGTTGAGTTGGCCCATCGCGCCCTGAGGAATGCGCCGCAGCTCTTTTTGCACCGAGACTTTCAATCGCGTAATATCATGATCAATGATGGTCGTCCCAGGTTTATCGATTACCAGGGTGGGCGCATGGGTCCTCCCGGATATGATCTTGCTTCACTTCTGATTGATCCGTATGTTGAACTTCCTCAAACAACACAGGAACAGTTGCTGGCAATCTATTTGCAGGAATACGCATCTCAGACAGCTGCAGTCCCAAAGAAATTTCAGCAGACGTATCTCTGTCTGGCTGTCCAGCGCAATCTGCAGATCCTTGGCGCTTTTTCCTTTCTCAGTCGGGTTCGGAAAAAATCTTTTTTTGCCCGTTTTATTCCTTCAGCGCTGAGGGATCTTGAACAGCGGCTGGCTAATGATATCTTTGATGATTTTCCAATCTTACGTCGAGTAAGTAGCCAGGCCAGCCGACTTTTCTAGCCGGATATTTTATCCTGATTGTTAAAATTTTTCGGGCACATATCGCACTGTTACTTTATCTTGTACAATTTCAGTTTACCTTTATGCCTGTCTGGGTTTTATTCGGCTTTTTAAACCCGGACATGAGTGCGTGGAAACAGGAACAGGTCCGGAATGACTTGCAACGGATGACTGTGAATTCAGATACTATGGAGTCCATCAATGAGAAGAATAATTGAGCTGATATATAGACCGTATTTGTTTCGCATGGTCATCGGTGTCTTATTTTGCGTCCTGTGCATTGGAACAGGTATGAATAATGCTTTGGCGCAGGGGCCGCCGCCGGCCAAGGTCAGAGTGGCATCGATTGTTCAGGAGGAAATTGCCCCGCAGCAGGAACTACTGGGAACTTTTGCCTTTGACCGGGTCAGCGAAGTATCCAGTGAAGTTGCCGGGCTGGTTGAACAGGTAATGGTTGCAGAGGGCCAGACTGTTGCCGCAGGCGATGTGTTGCTTAAACTTGACACGGAACTCCTGTATCAGGAAATTCGGCATACGCGTATCCGTATGAAACAATTGACCCTGCGGATTGATCATGCCCGTAAAGAAATGGGTCGCATCAAGCGGTTGTTTGATCAGTCTGTGACAAGTGAACAGGCGTATGATCAGGCGCTTGTCAACGTTCTGGATCTGGAGCAGGAGCGAGCTGGCGTGGACGCCGTTTTGCAGAAACTTCTTATTCAGCAGGGACGGAGTGTGATCAAAGCCCCTTTTGCCGGTGTTGTGCTCAGTCGTGATGCGGAGGCCGGCTCCTGGGTTCAGCCCGGGAAAACCCTCTGCCGTTTAGGTGCCAGTCGTGATTTCCTTTTACGGGTGCCCGTTGCTGAGACCATGTTGTCGTTGATTGAAATGGGCAGCCAGGTTCAGATTATGATTCCGGCATTTGACCGTGAGGTCACAGGAACTCTCATGGGTGTTGCATCAATGGCTGATTTACGCACTAAGCAGGTGACTCTCAAGATCAAGGCTGATGTCCCGGCCGGGGTCCTGGAGAATATGTCGGCCATGGTTCATGTTCCGGCTGGCCCTGAACAGTTGCTCAGTATTGTACCCCGGGCGGCGTTGATCAAGTTTCAGGGCGGTGATTTTGTTTATACGATTGAGGAACACAAGGCTGTCATTATCCCGGTTCAGGTCCTGGCCTGGCTTGGAGATCGCCTCGGTGTACAATCTCCTTTGCAGCCGGGGCAATTCGTTGTTGTCGAGGGAAATGAACGTCTTCGTCCTGATCAGTCAGTGGTTGTGGGAGACTGAGCATGGATATTGTTGGTATTTCAATCAAAAAACCTGTCTCGGTTCTGGTGGGTGTGATTCTTGTGGTCTTGTTTGGTCTGATCGGGCTCAGCAAACTGCCGATCCAGCTGACTCCGGACGTGGAAACCCCGCAGATTACAGTGAGGACCAATTGGGGTGGAGCAACGCCGTATGAAGTCGAGCAGGAGGTGGTCGAGCGTCAGGAAGAGGTGCTCAAAGGCCTGCAGGGCCTTACGAAGATGGAGAGCTCCAGTTATAACAACTATGGGGAGATTACTCTTTCATTCAGTCTTGAGACCAATGTGGACGATGGTCTGTTGCGGGTGTCAAATAAACTCAATGAAATCTCGAATTATCCGGAAAACGTTGACGAGCCGGTGATTGAGTCGTCGGGTGCCAACAGTTCACCGGTGATCTGGATGGTTCTTGAGCCAGCAGATGATAATCCGATTCATATCAATAAGTACCGGACCTATTTTGAGGATTCGGTGCGTCAGCATCTGGAGCGGGTTCGCGGAGTGGGCTCCCTTTTTGTCTTTGGTGGGACCGTGAATGAATTGCACGTGACTCTCGATATGGAGGCTCTGGCCCGCTATGGTCTCTCCATTCCGCAGGTGATCGGGGCGATCAATCATGCCAATGAAACCATCTCGGCCGGAGTCATGGGGGTTGGTCGTAAGAACTACCGAATCCGCACGGTGAGTCGTTTTCAGTCGCCAGCTGATCCTTTGGACGTGGTCATTACAGATGATGGTCAGCGCCGAGTCTATCTCAGGGATGTGGCTGCTGTGTCTGACGGAAATGCCAAAGAGAGTGTCTCTGTTCTGCATAACGGAAACCAGGTGATTGTGGTTGGTGTCCGTAAGGAACAGGGGGCCAATGTCCTGGCCATGACAGATGAGCTGGAGGCTGTGATAGAGCGTGTCAATGGTGACCTCCTGGCTGAAAGAGGACTGCATATCCGCTGGGTCTATGATCAGCGGCCCTATATCAATACGGCCATCTCTCTGGTCAAGAAAAACGTCCTCATTGGTGGCTTGCTGGCCGTGGGAGTTTTGCTCCTGTTTTTGCGCAGTCTTCGTCTGACCCTAACCACGGCCCTGGCCATACCCATCTCGGCCATTTCCACCTTTGTTATTCTGTGGCTTTCCGGGCGCAGTCTGAACGTGGTCAGCCTCGCCGGTATTTCCTTTGCCATTGGTATGCTGGTGGATAACGCCATTGTTGTCCTTGAAAATATTGATCGCCATCGCAAGATGGGCAAGAACGTCCGCCAGGCAGCACTTGACGGTGCCCGAGAGGTATGGGGGGCGATCTTTGCCTCAACGGCCACCACTATTGCAGTCTTCCTGCCGGTTATCTTCATGCAGGAAGAGGCGGGGCAGTTGTTCCGCGATATTGCCATTGCCATCACTTTCTCGATCATGGCCAGCTTCCTGGTCTCGATCTCTGTGATTCCGACGCTTGTTTACCAGCTCTACAAGAAAGATGGGGATAGGGTTGAGACTCCGAACCGTTTTCAGCGGAGTCCTCTTGGCACCTGGTTGGCCGGTCGACTCATGCGCCTGTCGAATTTCACACTGGCAGGGCCCATGCGCCGTATCACGACGGTGATTGTCTTTGTCATGATTTCAGTGGGGCTGATTGCCAGTTTGATGCCCAGTGCCGAATATCTGCCCCAGGGAAATCGTAACCTGATTCTCAATATTCTGGTGCCCCCTCCCGGCTATTCAACCGATAAACTCAAAGAGATGGGCCGCTCAATTTATGCTCAGGCGGAACCCCATTTCACGGAAGATGGACTTGATGGAATCCCCCAGCTCAAGCAGATGTTTTTTGTTGGTGCTGACCGCTTCACTCTGTTTGGTGCCATCGGAGTCCATGAGACACGTGCCCCGGAAATGATGCCTCTGCTCAGGCGGATTATCAATAGCATGCCGGGTGTTTTTGGGGTCAGTATTCAGGCAGGTATCTTTCAAAGCGGTATTGGTGAGGGACGCACTGTTGAGGTCAATATTTCAGGGACTGATGTGGCACCCATTATTGCAGCTGGTCGTACGCTCTACGGAGCCATCAGCGGGGCTGTGCCCGGGGCGCAGGTCAGGCCGGTTCCTTCTCTTGAAGACAGCTACCCCGAGGTCCGCATCCTGCCCCGGCGCGAGCAGTTGGCCAGCAATGGCCTGAATGAATCCGATCTGGGCTCCATGGTCGATATTCTCATGGATGGCCGAATCATTGGTGAGTATGGGCCGGACGGTGTCAAGCAGGTGAATCTGGTCCTCAAGGGGAGTGATCAGGTCTACGATAGCCCGGAGAGTCTGCTCGCTACTCAGGTGGTGAACGGGGCAGGGCAGCGTGTGCTTCTGGCTGATCTGTCCGATGTAGAATATACTCAGGGTATGCCCCAGATCAATCATCTGGAACGTAAGCGGACAATTACTCTGCAGGTGACTCCTCCGGCAGACGTCCCCCTGCAGGACGCACTGAACCGGATTGAGCAAGAAGTGGTGGCCGGTCTGCAGCAGGCAGGGCAATTGGCTGGCGTGGAGATTTCCATCGGCGGGAATGCCGATAAACTGAGTCAGACACGCGAGGCCCTGCAGTGGAATCTGCTCCTGGCCGTGGTGATCACCTACCTCCTGATGTCTGCTCTGTTTGAGAGTTTTCTTTATCCTCTGATTATTCTTGTGACCGTGCCTTTGGCTGCAGCTGGCGGATTTGTGGGGATTCGTCTGGTGGATGTACTGGTCGCGCCTCAGGCATTTGATATTCTGGCCATGCTTGGATTCATTATTCTGGTGGGTACCGTGGTCAACAACGCGATTCTCATCGTTCATCAATCCCTGAATAATGTACGTTATCATGGCATGATCGGAATCAATGCCGTCTCGGAAGCTGTGCGCACCCGTATCCGTCCGATTTTCATGAGTGCCACCACCAGCCTGTTAGGTATGCTGCCTCTGGTTTTGTCAACTGGATCTGGCAGCGAATTGTATCGTGGTCTGGGGAGTATTCTGTTGGGTGGACTGGCGTTGTCAACCGTATTTACCCTCTTTGTTATTCCGGCCCTGTTGGCCTTTGCTATTGGAAGAGAAAGGAGTCGAGTAGATGAAAGCATTTAATGTGGTGGCGTTCCTCCTGTTGTTGCTGGGTGGTACCCCGGCCTGGGCTGCCGATCTGTCTTCCCTGCAGAATAAGGCCCTGACGAAACGGGATATTGTTAAACAATATCAACTGAATGTTGAAAAAAGTGTTCAGGAACTGCAGGTGGCCCGGGGGGGCTATTATCCGTCATTGGATATCGGTTACCGGATGACGGCCCTGGATGAGGCCTCCCAGTTTGAGCCGGCGGAACAGAGTGCGGCCTTTGCTACCATTTCCTGGAACCTCTTTTCCGGGTTTCAAGATCGGTATGGTATTGCTGAAGCAGAACTGACTACCGTGGCGGAGAAGTATCGTTTACAGGGGCTGCACCAAGATATTCGTCTGCTTGTGGCCCTGCGCTATCTCGATGTTCATGAGCGCCAGGAGGCCCTGAAGGTCGCACAAGATACGTTGACCACCCTTAATCGGGTCTATGAAGACGGTCATAGCCGGATGCAGGTTGGTCTGGTCTCTGAAAATGATCTGCTCAAGATCAAGGTGGATCGGGGGGGCGCTGAGATTGCAGTAAAACGGGCTGAGGCTGAATTGAGAAAGGCCGTACAGCAGCTGGAACGGGAATCCGGAGTCAGGTTGGCCGTTTCTGAACTTGACTTTACGATTTTTAACCAATTACCTGAAATTGATGAAGCCTTGCACAATGAAGAGCAGGTGCTGTCCCGGCGCAGTGCTTTGCTCATCCTGCGTGAATTGGAAGGCGCTGCCGCTTTAAGGGTCAAGACGGAGAAAGCTGGCGGGTATCCACAGGTGAATTTAAGCACCAGTTACCAGGCAACGGATGACCACTTCCTCAACGGTCAGGGTGATGTTTCCGCGGAAGAAATCCGTACACAGATTGTTCTGTCCATGAACCTGTTTGACGGGCATGTTCGTGGAGCCAAGATCAGTAAGACCAGTCTTGAACATCGATCAATTCGTTATGAGTTGGCTGAACTGGAGAGTGATCTGATCACTGATTTTAACAATCTTCTTCTGGATTTTGGTGTTGCCCAGGCCAATGTCAGTGTTGCTCAGACCACCAAAGAGCAGGCTCAGGAGAATTTACGAGTCACCCGTCTTAAGTACGGCGAAGGCCTGACTCAGGAGGCAGATGTTCTGGATGCAGTGGCTGGGGTATCCCGTGCGCGTGCAAATTTTGTGGGAGTGGTTCGGCTCCTCTTTGCCAATTACTATCAGATTCTACGGGCGGTTGAGCAGATCTGAGTCGCGATCAGGCCTCGGAACTCATTCTACTAAAAAAAATTTTCGTCAAAATCATCAGAACGAAAAGAGCTTGCCGAGCCACTTTGTGTTGATAAACCATGAGACATCACTGACCTCATTGCGAGGTTGAAGGGGAAGAGATGAAGGAAGAAACAGAGCGGGATCTGAACGAATTTGTTGATGCATGGCAGGAAACAACAGAAAAGAATAAAGAGGTTTTTCTGCATTTTCTGGAATATCTGGGACAGAAAAAAGATGTTACTCTGGATTTCATACCTCGACCTGGCCTCACCTATTCTCTCAGGGCTGTCCACGCAAAACAGAAAAATAAGTCTCTTTTTGTTATGGTTGATGTCATTGAGGGTGAACCTCGATGGCTTTCAATTTGTTTCTATGGCGATATGATCACTGATCCGGAAGAAAAAGGTGACTCTGTACCAGGCGGTCTTCTCGGTGAGGATGCCGTCTGTTTTGATCTTGAAGAGAAGAATGAATTATTGATAGGTTATATTAAAGCTCGTCTGGATGAAGCTTGTCAAAACGCCATGAGCCAGTAACTGTGGACTGAGAGGTGGCCCCGGTTGTTCGGACAGGGTGGCGGCAAGATTAAGGACGGCTTGCTTGGTGGAGACTGTATCTAAAAGGTTGTTGGTGTCCAAGGGCTTCAGATTTTCTGGTACGCTCTTGTCTGATTTAATAATTTCTTGCAGGAAACTGCAATGACGAATGATGGAGATAAAGGATGGCAAATTTTCTGTTTGTGTTAAGGGAAGATGATAATGAGAAGGCCACAAGGTGTTTTCAATTTGCTCAAATTGCTCATGTAAAAGGACATCGCGTTAATATGTTTTTCATTGACGGTGGTGTCATGTGGGCCAATCAGGGACGAGATTTAAGTATCAAAACTCTTACAGGCGATTGCCCTGCGGATTATCTGCCATATCTGGTTGATAATGAGGTTGCCACAGGCATATGTACTCCTTGTGCCAAGAATCGAGGACTTGATGAAGCGAATTTTTTCAGCAACATGCTGTTGGATGGCGGACCGCATTTGATTGATATGGCTTCCGAGGCAAAAGTCTTTAATTTTTAGACTTAACTATCTGCCTGGTATTACTGCAATCGCAATGCTCATCAAATACAACTTGATGGCAGTGAAAATTAATCCTATAAGTAAGTATGTGTATCTTTTAAGTCTTACCAGAAGATGCCAACGTCATGAGAGCGCTATTGTGTAGCTGAAAACTTACTATTGTGTTGCGGGGGAAGAGCCCAGTGAAGAATAGAAGAAAACATTCAAGAACCTTTGTTCAACAGGATGTGCTTCTTTATCTCTATGACAGCCGCAGCGATACCAATCTGACAGGCCAGATTGTGGCCCTGCTTGAAGATATCTCCAAACAAGGAGCAGGGCTCAGAATTTCTCAGGTTTTTGTTGATGGAAAGCATATTTTTTATGCCGGTCTGGGCTCAGAGACGACGGTATTAAAAATGGTTTTCCGATCTACAGAAGGCAATCCCGAAGCCATAACCACTCTTTTTGCTCGCTCGGTCTGGTTCGATCGGGATATGCAGGATACAACCGATATGCCCTTTAGAATTGGCGTTAAATTTGTGGAGCCAGTACCGAAATCGTGTTTGGGATGTTTTGATCGCCGAGATACCGGCTGAAGTCTATTTTGTTTTTCTTATTTGGTGAGCGCTGATATTTTCTGTTGGAAACTATGCACTTGTGTGGGGATGTTTGCCAAATTCTTTCTGCTGAGTACTTCAGAGACAGGGAGTGAATAGAGATTCCAGGTGGACTCATGGTCGATACTAAGAACTGCTCCTTCAAGGGCAAATCCGGCAAAAAGACCTCTGCTTCGTGAATAAGAGTAGATTTCTGATTTGAGTGTGATGTCTGTTGCGGCTTCGGCATGCCTTCCAACTGGTCCGGCAGCAATGGACGCATCGGCTCCAAGTGTGAATTTTCCTTTCTGGATTGCCTCGATACTTCTCGGATTTTTGAAAACAAGGATGACGTCAGTAGACTGGACGCCTATTTGCCAGCCGATGCTGCCACCTGTCAGTGTGACCATGATCGGATAATACCACCCTCCCTTCGGGTCTCTGGTAATCAGAAGTCCGGTACCGTACCGGCCCCCTATGCCGAACCCGGCTTTGATGAGCCCCGGTATGACTATAATTCCATAAGAATTGGCAAGAAGTGTGGGTGGAATAGATTTTTCGGGAATTGCAGACATCTCATTAAGAACAACAGTTGCCTCATGGACCTTAATCAACTCACTGGAATAATTTTCTGCCTGAGAGTAAGAGACAGTCCAGGTTAAAATAATCAAAAGAGAAATTGTTATCTGTACGATTTTTCTCATGAGACTTTTCCTATTTTAATTATTTCTTATTCGTCCCGTTCAAAGATATTCAAGCGGGCAAGTTACTCGTATTTGTTGGCTTATTGATACCATTCCTGGTGGTCAAAATCAAGTTAAGGATGGATTCAGAATCCCATGTTTGAGTTAAGAATACAGAACCGATGATGTATTCCGACATCTCATTTTCATCTTCCTGAATTTTTTGGTGAGCTTGAGTTTATTTAAATTGCGTGCTGGTTGATATCCTTCTACTGTGTTGTGATGAATGAACTGTCTGGGCAATAACTTGGAAGAATCATACTCAATGATCGCTTTTGAGTCAGGCCTGCAGGTGTTGTTTCTTTGAAATTATTTTATGTGAAAGGAGAAGGGGATGGCAGAGTTTGATGATGTGATGGTGGTCAAAAAGGCAAATATTTACTTCGATGGCAAGGTGACCAGTCGGGTAATCAAATTCAAAGATGGCTCTCGTAAAAGTCTTGGGATAATGCTTCCCGGAGACTATGAGTTTAGCACCGCCGAAAGAGAGATTATGGAAATAATGTCGGGAAATCTTGAAGTGTTGCTGCCAGAAGGAGACGGATGGAAAACGATAAAAGATGGAGAGTCGTTTGAAGTTCCTGCTCAATCCAAATTTGGGTTGAAGGTCAAAGAGGTAACAGATTACTGCTGTTCTTATCTCGGTTGATATTCAGTGTGTGATGGGGTTGAATCCTGCAAGCCAGCGTCATCAGTGGCACGGATTTTCCATTTCAGAGTA
>JACKQG010001271.1_pt2 | contig 27734 bp, 28 predicted proteins | sample 8237621 | NCBI WGS metagenome assembly JACKQG01 (sample SAMN15677084, study PRJNA649215) | marine metagenome | biome: marine; feature: Black Sea; material: saline water; isolation source: suspended particulate matter (SPM) from the Black Sea western gyre | collected 2013-06-09/2013-06-10 | depth... | reverse complement strand
GAATATTATTTCCACTGTTTTTATACTTTGTCATGAATAACCATAATGGTAACAAATAAATCATGCAAATGAAGTTGTTTGTTGTTTTTTATAAGGTTAAATGTCGTTATGGATTATCAACTGATTCGCTCAAAACGCAAAACCCTAAGCTTGCAGATTAATAACAATGCTGAGCTTATTGTGCGTGCGCCGAATCGATTATCTATTAAAAAAATAGAACAGTTTATTGATATAAAATCTGCCTGGATTGATTCAAAAATACACACCTGCTCAAATAAAAAACTAGCCAAGCCCGAGTATAAACAAGATGAAGATTTTTTGTATTTGGGTAATGCTTATCCACTAAACATTACCCTTGAGCAAAATACTAAGCTAAGTTTTAATGGTGTGAGTTTTGAATCAAGCACTGCCAGTAAGGAGGTATTTTTAGATTGGTATAAGGATAAATTTAGAGAAATTGCCCTGCCTAGGCTTGACTACTACGCCAAAGAGCATCAACTGCCTTATAAGCAAGTAAGGCTTAAATCTCAAAAAACGCTTTGGGGCTCTTGTAGTGGTGTAAATAATATTAACCTTAACTATTTACTAATTCAGGCACCAATAAGCGTGATTGACTACGTTATTGTGCATGAACTGGCGCATATCAAGCATAAAAACCATTCAAAAGATTTTTGGGGTTTTGTGGCGCAGATGCTACCAAACTATAAAGCCAGCAAACGCTGGCTTCAAGAAAACGGCCATAAGTTAAAAAACCTATAGCTATAATTTAACGTTTATTTATCGTTAAACTTGGCAGTTGCCTCTTCCATGGCAGCTTTTAGTGTATCCATTTGTGCCATTTCAACAATAATATCACCACCACCAACTAATTCAGAATTGAAGTAGATTTGTGGAAACGTTGGCCAGTCTTGAAAAGCTGGTAAGTTTTGCATAACTTCTTGATCTTCAAAAATATTCACATAAGCAAATTCAACACCTGTAGAAGCTAGCGTTTGCGCCGCTGTTGCTGAAAAACCACACTGTGGAAACTGAGGTGTACCTTTCATATAAAGTACGATTGGGGCGCTATCTACTTGTGCTTGAATTCTTTGCATTACATCCATTGTTCACTCCTGTGTTTTTTGTTTTAATTTTTTTAATATCCGAGTATTTTACTCGTATATTATTTTTTATGTAATTTTTTATTGTTTAACCGCTTGAGCAATGGTGTATTTTTGCCCTTGCTTTAGTTTTTTATAATTACCAAAGACAGATTTAAAATTATCTTTAATAAAATGTCGCAAGCCGTTAATAGTAACAAAAGTGATTGTACCACCTGGCTTTAGCGCATCATAAGCGTCATACAAAATAATACTTAACTGCTCTCTGCCAACTTTTGCAGGCACGTTTGATAATACTTGATCAAAATAATTTTGCTTGCCAACTGCTGAAAAAGCATCCGATAAATACGCCTCAGCATTATTAATATGATTTAGTTTGGCATTGGTGTTTGATAACTCTACCGCTACAAAATCTTTATCCACCATATGCACTTCACCCTGCGGGCAAGACTTAGCAACCGACAAGCCAATTGGGCCGTAACCACAGCCTAAATCTAGACACTTGTCTGTGCTGGCAATATCTAAATATTGCACAAACATCACTGTGCCATCATCAATCGCTCGAGGGCTAAACACTCCCCAACGGGTTTGCAAAGTGAGATCATGACCCAGCAGATTGGTTTGAATCTTAAGGTCTTGTTTTAATTTGGGAATATCGCTTCTAGTAAACATACACGCCGTATTATACATAAGGGTATTTAACATTCCGCTGATGATAAAATAACGCCCATGAATAGACCTGAATTACTCTCCCCTGCTGGCTCATTAAATCACATGCGTTATGCTTACGCGTACGGTGCTGACGCTGTTTATGCAGGGCAGCCTAGATATTCTCTAAGAGTGCGTAACAATGCCTTTGATTTTGACACACTTAAACAGGGCATTGAAGAGGCGCATGCAGCGGACAAGAAATTCTTTGTGGCATCTAACATTATTCCGCATAATGCCAAAATCAAAACCTACATGAAGGATATTGAGCCGGTTGTTCAGCTAAATCCTGATGCGCTGATTATGGCGGATCCTGGGCTGATTATGATGGTTAAAGAAAAGTTCCCAGAACAAGTGATTCACTTATCTGTTCAGGCTAACGCCATTAATTATGCTACGGTTAAATTTTGGAAAAATGCTGGCATTAGTCGCATCATCCTTTCACGCGAGTTATCGCTTGATGAGGTTAAAGAAATTCGCCAAGAATGCCCTGATATTGAGCTTGAGGTTTTTGTGCATGGCGCTTTATGTATTGCTTACTCGGGTCGTTGCTTGCTGTCAGGTTATTTTAACCATCGTGACCCCAACCAAGGCTCTTGCACCAATTCTTGCAGATGGAAATATGACGTTAAAGAAGCAGAAGAAACCTTGGAAGGTGACATTAAGGCAGTTGAAATCAAGGCACCTGCTGATCAAGTAGTTTTACTGGAAGAAGAAGGCCGGCCGGGTGAGCAGATGCCTGCTTATGAAGATGAGCACGGCACCTACATCATGAACTCTAAAGACTTGCGCGCCATTGAGCATGTGCATACGCTGACCGCTATGGGCATTGATTCACTAAAAATTGAAGGCAGGACAAAATCACATTACTACGCCGCTAGAACCGCGCAAGTGTATCGTCAAGCGATTGATGATGCTGTTGCTGGGCGCGAATTTAATCCTGAGGCATTTGGCGTATTAGAAAATTTGGCTAACCGTGGTTACACCGATGGTTTTTATCGTCGCCATCAGCCTGAAGAATTACAAACCTACTTTGACAACTATTCACGCTCTAACAAGCAACAAGTAGTTGGCGAAATTCTAGACTACAAAGATGGCAAGGCCTTAATTGAAGCTAAAAATAAATTCAGCGTTGGTGATTCGGTTGAAGTGGTTCTGCCAGATGTCTGCTTTAACATTGAAGTTGAGTCAATGGTTACTGAATATAATGAAGTGCTTGAAGTTGCCAAAGGTAGTGGCTACCGAGTATGGATTCCAATGCCAGAAATAAAACCAGAGCTTGGTTTTATTGCTCGAAATTTTGATGAAAAAATCAAAATTAAAAATAAGAACATCAAAAAAGATCCTGAACAAAAAATCCGTCGCCCTTCTTGGTAGCATCTAAAGCCACTCACGTATAATATCATTCTTTATTGCAAGGTTATATTAACGTGCTCGATCAAATTCATTCACCCAAAGATATCAAAAAACTGGACTTGGTTCAGTTGCAATCTTTGGCAAATGAAATCCGAACATTTCTAATTGAAACCATTCAAGAAACAGGCGGGCACTTAGCACCAAATCTTGGCACCATAGAAATGACACTGGCCATGCACTACGTGTTTGACACGCCAAATGACAGCTTTGTATTTGACGTTGGCCATCAAGCCTATACCCATAAGATTCTCACGGGTCGTTTGAATCAAATGCATACCTTACGCCAAAAAAACGGACTTTCTGGCTTTACTAAACGCAGCGAAAGTGAGCATGATAGCTTTGGTGCGGGGCATTCTTCAACCTCGATCAGTGCGGCATTAGGTATTGCCATTGCTAACAATATTCAACATAATGCCAATAAGTCAATTGCTGTGATTGGTGACGGTGCGCTGACAGGTGGTATGTCATTTGAGGCGTTAAATCATGCAGGTGATTCGAATGCAGATTTGCTGATCATCCTAAATGACAACGACATGAGCATTTCTAAGAATGTCGGTGCCATGAATAAATACCTGACCAAGCTAATTTCCGGAAAGGCATACTCCACCATGAAACATAAATCTTTAGGCTTTTTAGAAAAAATGCCCATGGTTCATGAATTCGCCAAAAGATCAGAAGAGCACCTTAAAGGTATGGTACTACCCAGCACTTTGTTTGAAGAATTAGGTCTGGATTATTTTGGCCCAATCGATGGCCATGATTTACCCACGTTAATCAAAACCTTAGAAAACCTTAAATTACAAAATAAGCCTCGTTTGCTGCATATTATCACCAAAAAAGGCTACGGACTAGAGCGCGCAGAGCAAGATCCTTGTAAATTCCATGGTGTAGCGCCCGCTCAAACGAGCGCCACTGCTCTGCCCAGCTACAGTAGTATTTTTGGCACTTGGCTTAATAATACAGCCAAAACCAACAAAGATCTGATGGCCATTACCCCAGCCATGTGCACGGGCTCTGGCATGAGTGACTTTGAGCAAAATTTCCCTAATCAATATTTTGATGTAGGTATTGCTGAACAGCACGCCATCACTTTTGCTGGTGGTTTGGCCGTTCAAGGGTTAAAGCCTGTCGTGGCTATTTATTCTACTTTCTTGCAACGTGGCTATGACCAGTTGATTCACGACATTGCTTTGCAAAATTTAGATGTTGTTTTTGCCATTGACCGAGCAGGATTAGTAGGTAGCGATGGTGCCACACATGCTGGTAGTTTTGATTTAAGCTTTTTACGCTGCATCCCCAATGTAGTTATTATGGCGCCTAGCGATGGCCTACAACTCTATCAAATGCTAAACCTGGCTTTTTCATCAAGCGGTGTTGCTTGTGTGCGTTACCCACGTGGCGTGTCAACTATTGAAGATTATGTTAGCCAAGAGCCTTTAACAATGGGCAAAGCAACCATTGCTCGACAAGGCGTTGATGTGGCTATTTTTGCTTTTGGGACCACACTCGAATCAGCCCTTCAAGCAGGTGAAAAAATAAACGCCACAGTTGTGGATATGCGTTTCGTTAAGCCACTAGATGAAGCACTCATTCTTGAGCTTTGTCAGGATCATTCGCATTTGATCAGTGTTGAAGATAACGCTATCAAAGGGGGTGCTGGCAGTGCAGTGAGTGAATTTTTACACGCACAAAAACTAAACAATTCACTCACTGTATTAGGACTGCCTGATGAATTTACCGAACAAGGCTCTCAGAGCGAATTACATGCTCTTTACGGTCTGGATGCTGATGGCATTATTCACGCTAGTCAGTCATGAAAAAATTTCTCAGACGCTATAGCCCCAACCCTGAAGAGGTAAAAAATCACAAGCACCTCGGCTGGCTAAGTCAACATTTACATAATGCTAGTTTGTGGAATTTCAACCGTAAATCCATTGCTAGAGCCTTTGCAGTTGGCTTATTTTGTGCTTTTATTCCAGTACCTTTTCAAATGCTGTTAGCAGCGCCTGGTGCGGTTATTTTTAGTGCTAACCTACCTTTATCAATCGCTTTGGTTTGGATTACCAATCCATTAACCATGCCACCTATTTTTTATGGCTGCTATAAATTAGGTGCCTGGATTTTAGGTGTTGGCATTGAAAAAGATTTTGTCATGTCGCTGGAGTACGTTTGGCAGGTATTTGATGTGATTTGGCAACCTTTCTTGCTAGGCTGTCTGGTTGTATCAATCGTAAGCTCAATTATTGGTTATTTTGGCGTGCAGCTGATATACCGCTACCGAGTTTATAAGCGCCTTCGCTAACTACAAATTACCTAAATTAAGCTTGAGTTGCGCTCTAATTTTAGCTTCAAGTGTATCTACCAATGTTTCATTGCTGACTTTTTCATCAGTTTTTCCGTCCACATACATTAGATTTGGCTCACCGCCAGTTAAGCCCACTGAAACTGCCTTAGCCTCACCCGGGCCATTAACCACACAACCAATCACTGCTGCATCGATTGGATCGGTGATATCCTCTAGGCGTGATTCAAGTTCATTCACCACCTTAACCACATCAAATTTTTGACGTGAACAAGATGGGCAAGCAATCAAATTAACACCTTTTTGTCTTAGGTTGAGTGACTTCAGAATGTCAAAACCAACTCGAACTTCATCAACCGGATCAGAAGCCAAAGAAACACGAATAGTATCACCAATACCTTCTGACAATAATAAACCCAATCCAATTGCAGATTTAACCGTACCTGAGCGCAATGATCCTGCCTCAGTAATGCCTAAATGCAACGGATTGTCTATTTGAGAGGCTAGTTGTTGATAAGCAAATACCGTCATAAAAATTTCACTAGCTTTAAGGGATATTTTAAAGTTGTCAAAATTAAGTCGATCCAAAATATCAATATGCCTAAAGGCAGATTCAACCATGGCTTCAGGGGTTGGTTCGGTATATTTTTTTTGCAAGTCTTTTTCTAGTGAGCCCGCATTCACCCCAATTCTAATTGGAATGCCGTGATCTTTTGCACTTGCCACCACTTCACGAACACGATCTTCTCGACCAATATTGCCTGGATTAATCCGCAAACAATCCGCACCATATTCTGCTACTTTTAGAGCAATTTTGTAATCAAAATGAATATCGGTAATGAGTGGAATATTGGCTTGCCGTTTAATCTCTTTAAAGGCTTCTGCCGCCTCCATGGTGGGCACCGATACCCGCACCAAATCAGCCCCTGCCTCTTCAATGGCTTTAATTTGTGCTAACGTCGCTTCTACATCCGTGGTTTGTGTATTAGTCATACTTTGCACAGAAATTGGCGCATCACCACCAATGGCAACATTGCCTACATAAATTTGTCGAGATTTCCTACGCTGAATGGTATGTATTGGCTTCATTGTTGTTTAAATGTTTGAATAAGTTCGTCTAAACCCTTGTTACTCTTAACACGCTGATCAACCATGGGCTGCTCAATGTCGCTAGATTTTATTATAACGCTAGTTGGTGCCTCAACTGTTTTTTTAGCTTTACTAACAATAATCAGGGTAGGATCATTAGTGGTTTTTACTGAGGAAAACTCAGTATTTTGATACCAATATACCGCCACCAAAATTACCAAAAAACCTAAAACCCAAATCTTGGTATTGGATTTTTTTTTAGTCTTAGCAGGATAATAATCAATTCCGTCGAGCATGCGTTCGTTTGGTTTTATCTTTAACTTTACCTGCAAGCTGACCACAGGCTGCATCCACATCTTCGCCTCGAGCGCGGCGTGTCATGGTGCGAATACCTCTTGAAAACAAAGTGTTTTGGAACTTCTCAATGGTTGAAGTGCTAGACACCTGATAATGAGACTGAGGAAACGGATTAAATGGAATTAAGTTTACTTTAGCCGACACACCTTTTAATAGTTTTGCTAATTGCTCAGCATGCTGTTGAGAATCATTCACGCCTTTTAACATGACGTATTCAAATAAAATATGGCGCTCTTGCGTGCCTGCATTTAAATAAATATCACAAGCCCTCATGAGCTCACTAATAGAGTATTTCTTGTTAATTGGCACTAATTCATCACGCAGCTCATCCGTTGGCGCGTGTAGAGAAATCGCCAAACTTACCGGCACACGCTGACTCATGCGCTCTAAAGCTGGCACAACACCAGAACTGGAGATGGTTACTTTTCGACGCGACAGGCCAAATGATAAATCGTCTAGCAATAAATCACAGGCACTATAAACTGCCTCTTCGTTTAACATCGGCTCACCCATGCCCATGAATACCACATTAGAAATACGCTTACCGCTTGGCTTTAATGCCAAGTTAGCGATAAGCACTTGAGCGATAATTTCAGCGGTAGATAAATTTCGATTAAAACCTTGATAACCCGTTGAACAGAAAGTACATGCCAGTGAACACCCAACTTGTGAAGAGATGCACAAAGTGCCACGATCCTTCTCAGGGATATAAACCGTCTCCACATTGTTATCAGCACCCATACCAATCACCCACTTAATTACACCATCAAGTGCATGGTTTTTACTCACCACGGTTGGAAATTCGATACAAGCTATCTCTTTTAAAGTTTCGCGAAGCTTTTTACTCAGATTAAGCATTTGATCAAAATCAAACACATGATCTTTGTAAATCCACTTCATGAGCTGCTTAGTGCGGTACGGCTTTTCACCCAATTGATTAAAAAAATCATTAAGTGAAGATTGATTTAAATTTAGTAGGTTTTGGCGCTCAGTCATGTGGGAGGCGTCGCATAATAGTAGCGCCGATCAATTAAACAAGATAGTTAATTATTTTACAAGATATGGCCAAGCCCACCAAGATTAAATAAGGGGCGAAAAAAAAAGCACCCGAAGGTGCTTTTATCGTTAATTCAACCAGTGTAAATTAGCCGTTAACTGAGTCTTTAAGTGCCTTACCAGCCTTAAATGCAGCCACTTTAGATGCTGCGATTTGAATCGTAGCACCTGTTTGAGGGTTACGGCCTGTGCGCGCTGCACGATCTCTAACTACAAACGAGCCAAAGCCAGTTAATTGTACGCCATCGCCACTAGCCATTGCGCCAGTGATTGCATCTGTTGTTGCGTTAAGTGCGCGAGTTGCGTCTGCTTTAGATAAGTTTGCTGCTGATGCGATTGCATCAATTAGTTCTGATTTGTTCATGTTTTCCCTCAAGTATTTTAAAAAGTAAAATTAAGCTTGGCATGGTTATAAGAAAATACTTAATATAAATAAGTCTTTACCAATTAATTTGAACCAATTATAGTTAAAAATTCTTGTTAAATCAAGCATTTGCAAAAAAAAACGATTATAGATCTAAAAATGGGCTTGGTTATTTATTAAGCTCTTTTAAGGTTCGTTGCTTATCTCGTTGCCAATCTCTAGATTTGATATCTTGACGCTTATCATGAGCCTTCTTGCCTTTGGCCACACCAATTTCAAGTTTGACACGGCCCTTTTTCCAATACAACTTAAGCGGTACAACCGTGGCACCTTTTTGCTCAATTTTTTCTCTTAATCGATTAATTTCAATTCGGTTGAGTAATAATTTTCGCGTGCGCGTAGGATCAGGGTCAACATGTGTAGAGGCGCTTTGCAGGGCTGAAATGTGTGCGCCAAATAAAAACATTTCGTTATTTTTGACAATCACATAACTTTCTTTGATTTGCACTTTATTATCACGCAGGCTTTTTACCTCCCAACCCTCCAAAGAAAGTCCAGCTTCTAGTGTTTGTTCGATAAAATAGTCGTGACGTGCCTTTTTATTCAGCACAATCGTATTTGAACTTGTTTTAGTTTTTTTGGATTTTTTCGCCATGCATCAACTCTCTAAAAGTGCGCTCGTGCCTTATTCAGCTGAGCAAATGTACCAATTGGTTAACCAAGTTGATGAATATCCCAAATTTCTCAACTGGTGTTCAAATGCTTCTATTTTAAAGCAAACCACTGAGCAAATTACCGCCTCAGTTGAGATTAATAAAGCCGGATTAAAACAAAGCTTTACCACTATCAATACTCTAACACCCAATCAACGCATTGACATGCAACTTAAAGAAGGTTTATTTAAACAGCTCACTGGTGCCTGGGTGTTTACCAAATTAAATGATGAAGCTTGCAAGGTGGAGTTAAATTTGAACTTTAGCTTTTCCTCTAAAGTGGTTGATATGGCTATCTCCCCTATTTTTACTAGCATTGCCAACTCACAATTAGAGGCGTTTATCGCCAGAGCCAAGGCGGTTTATTAATGTTAGTCGCTTTTAATAAGCCTTTTGGCGTATTGTGCCAATTTAGTGGCGAAGGTGACACGCTGGCCAATTATATTGATTTAAAAAATATCTATCCTGCCGGTAGACTCGATAAAGATTCTGAAGGGTTGCTACTGCTTACAGATAACGGTAAGCTTCAACATCAAATCTCCCATCCAAAATTTGATAAAGAAAAAACTTATATTGTGCAAGTAGATGGGCAAATAACACCCGAGGCTATTACTCAACTTGCCAAAGGCGTCACTCTTAAGGACGGACTCACCAAACCTGCTAAAGCAAAAATCATTAATACACCCGATTGGCTTTGGGACAGAAAACCACCTGTGCGCTTTCGTAAGAATATCCCCACTTCTTGGTTAGAGCTTAAAATAACTGAAGGTAAAAATCGACAAGTTAGGCGGATGACAGCACATCTTGGCTTTCCAACCCTAAGGCTTATTCGCACTCAAATTGGCGACTGGTCGCTAACTAATATCAAACCTGGCTGTTATGAACCCCTTTGAGTTAAGCTACCAAGCATTAATGTGTGACAATGTTGTAGACAAAATTAAACACGTTGATCAACTACATCAATTAAAAAATTTAAACAAGCTTGATTACCAACTAACCCACCCTATTAAGCCAGTTAAACATCCAGGCAGACCTAACAAACCCACATTAGCAAGATTTAATACCATGCCAAAACGTGGCAAGTCTGATTTAGGGTTTATTGAAACCATTCATGCTATTTGTCATATTGAATTTAATGCCATTAATTTGGCACTTGATGCGGTTTATCGTTTTCACGGTATGCCAAGTCAATTCTATCAAGATTGGATTAAAGTAGCCTATGAAGAGGCGCAACACTTTCAATTACTTAATAATTATCTGATTGAATTGGGTTATCAATATGGAGATTTTGATGCACATAATGGCCTATGGAAAATGACCGTTGAAACCGATTATGACGTACTAGCTAGAATGGCTTTAGTGCCAAGAGTCTTAGAAGCCAAAGGCTTAGATGCCACCCCTAAAATTCAACGCCGTTTTGCCAGTTCAAAATTCAAACCGATGGTGAGCTTATTAGATATTATTTTTAAAGATGAAATTGGTCACGTTAAGATTGGTAACCATTGGTTTCATCACCTCTGCCGAGAAAGACAACTAGACCCTGTTAAAACCTTTGATAATCTTATTCATAAACATCTGGGTGAGTCGCTACGCGGACCATTTAACCTAGATGCGCGCAAGTGTGCTGATTTTACCGAGCAAGAGTTAGCTTACTTGCAAGCAGAGCAGCCTAATTAAGTTTCCCTAGCCAAGTATCAATCACACCAACTAATTCGTCAGCTGTACCACTATCTTTGTAGTAGTGATCTGCCTTGGTAATAACTTTTTGTGCACTTTGTTTATTGTTAGCGATATCCATTAACCAACGTCGATCTTTAGCGGAGCGCCTAACACCAGGAAAGTCTTTTTCACCATACACATCCAAAACTGGTTTTAACATAGTATCAAGTGGCATACGTTTAACTACTTTCTGCTTATAATCCGTTGCTCCCATGCCAACACCTACATAGGCACTTATTTTGTCATCACCAAATTTATCAAAATAACTCATGGCCATATGCGCACCACAACCATGAGCGATTAAAATGATATTATCAACGCCTTGGCGCTTATAAAAATCAATAGCTGCCTCAATGCGCTCATGTGCATAAGGGAAAATTGGCACATAATCATAATAAGTAGCTTGCTTATCTAGCACTGGCATTTGCACCGATAAACTGTGCCAACCTTTAGTGGCCAAACCGACTCGAACTGGCTTAATCACACTATCCCAATTAGCATGATAACCGCGTGAGTGCAATACAATAACACCGCCTTTTGCTTCATCAGCCTCAGCTTCCATATAAATGCTGAACACTTCTTTACCATCCGCAAGCGGCAAGTATTCGACATCACCATCCATAACCGCTTCTTCAATCTCGCCAATCATGCGATCTTCACGTTCAAAATCTGGCTTAGCATCGGTAAACTGGTTATATAGCTTTTGCAATGAGCTAGGGTCAAACTCGCCCAATTTAGGTAATTCTGGAAATTTCGGAAAATTATCCAAATTTGGAAAAAAAGCAGCGGCATGAAAAGACATGCTACACACCATTACCGCAATTATTTTATTCAACATATTTTTCATTGAGTAAATCCAACGCTGTTTTAGCATTTGGATGATTGTTTTGAGTGGCGCGATTAAACCAATAATAAGCCTGCTTGATATCGCCCCGTTCTAGCATTAATGAGGCAAGGTTGTATTGTGCATATTCATCTTCTTGTTTGGCAGCAGTCAGCCACCAATCTTCTGCCAATTTAATATCTTTCTCTACACCTTTGCCTTCATAGTAAAGCATGGCCAACTCACTTTGAGCATACGACAACCCTTGTTCGGCTGATTTCTCAAACCATTCAAAGGCTTTTTCTTCGTTTTGCTCGGCGCCCAAACCATGCAAATAGCTCAGACCAATGTTATTTTGCGCAGCACTATGTCCGCCGTCAGCGGCACGCATCATCCAATTAAATGCATCATCATTGCGACCCATTTGTGAATAATCGTAGCCAATTTGATACCAGCGATCAAATCTTGTTTCAGCTTGCGCGAATGAGGTTGTTAACCCATAAAAAAGGGACGCTATTAACATCCCTTTTTGTAAACCAATGGTTAACAATTTACTTAACTGTTAAGCCCAAAAGCTTCCAATCATTCATACCACCACGGTAGTATTTGATCTTGCTTTGTGGGTAACCCATAGTTAATAGTGCACGAATCGCCGCAGGCGATTGACCACACCATGAACCATTACAGTACAAGTATAAAGTCTTAGCACCATCGTAATCTAGCACGCCGTCTAGATCCTTAACACCAAACTTCTCAACCATTAGCTCTACAACAGCCATTGGATCTTTAGCTAACGCCTTAGAATTAAGCTTAGTAAATGGTACGTTCACTGCGTGAGGAATCATGCCTTTCTTAGCCCAACCTTTAGTACGCGCATCAATGATCAATTGAGAAGCGTCGCCACCAGCGATATCACGCGCTGCGTGAATGACGTCTAGCTCAGTCACTGTTTCAACTGCTGCAGGCGCAAACGGCTCAGTTGGTTGAATACAGAACGGCGGACAAGGACGTGATGTTTTTGCAAATGCTGGATCTACCGTATTGCCATTATCAGCATTACGTGAAATACCTGCAATTTCTAATACACCCTCAACGATACCAACTGGCTTACCTGCCTTAACTGCTGGCGCAGAAGACGTGTTATTCCAGTTAAAGCTTGAGTCATGAAACGTAGCAGCTTGAGCGCTTAACGCGAACGTTGACGCAACCGCTAGTGCAAATAATTTAGTTTTCATAATAATCTCCTAGATTAAAAAGCACTCAAAAGTGAGTGCTTTTCATGAATCAATTACTTAGTTGTTAAACCTAAAGATTTCCAAGAGTTCATACCACCACGGTAGTACTTAATCTTGTTCTCAGGATAACCCATAGTCAATAGTGCTCTAATTGACGCTGGAGACTGACCACACCATGAACCGTTACAGAACAAGTATAAAGTCTTAGCGTTATTGTAATCTAGTACACCGTCAAGATCCTTAACACCAAACGTACCTGTTAAGATATCTACAACTGCCATAGGGTCTTTAGCTAATGCCTTAGAGTTAAGCTTAGTAAATGGAACGTTTACTGCATGAGGGATTGTGCCTTTCTTAACCCAACCCGGTGTACGTGCGTCAACCACTAATACAGAAGTATCACCATTTGCAGCATCACGTGCTGCATGGATTACGTCTAATTCTGTTACTGTGTCAACTGCTGCAGGTGCAAACGGTGCAGTAGGCTGAATACAGAACGGCGGACAAGGACGTGATGTCTTTGCAAATGCCGGATCGATTGTTGCTTTGTTGTCTTGGTTACGTGAAATACCCGCAACTTCCATAACACCTTCTACGATGCCTACTGCTTTACCAGTTACCTCTTCACTGGCAAAAGTTGCTGATGATGCTAATACTGCAGCTACTGCAGTTGATACTACTAATGATTGAAGTTTCATGCTTCTCTCCTCTTTTTTATATAAAAAATAACTCTTAATCGAGTTGGTTATTATTAGCCCCCCCCAAGAAGGCGAACGCTAAAAATTCTGTTGTTTAATCGCAGCTAGGCTCTTCTTCTAAGTTGTGATTAGCGAAAAAGTCCATGACACATTCTTCTTTTTCGTCTTCTTGTTTTTCACCACAAAAATCTTGTGCACCATCACGCACTAATTGCTTTTGTGCTTCGGTTGCACCAGCGCCTAACGGCGCTACTGACTCACCATCTTGATGCGCAAATACTGTTGTTGTCATTAAAAATGCAAATAATACAGCTAATTTTTTCACTACCTCTCTCCTTTTGTTGAACGTTTAAAACTGTATTTATACCATCTAGAGCCACAATTGCAACTTAAATCGATACTATCTAAATATCATAATATACTTATACATTAACTAATTCCTAGGATATTTCATCCATGGCTTGATTGGCTAACTCATCAGCCATTTCATTACCTTTATCGCCACTATGCCCCTTAACCCAATGCCAATGCACGTTGTGCGTTGCGTTCAGTGCATCTAGGCGTTGCCATAGATCCACATTTTTAACCGGTTTTTTAGCAGCTGTTTTCCAACCTTTAGCCTTCCAGCCTTTAATCCAATCTTTAATACCATTCATGACATATTTTGAATCAGTGTGCAAATCAATATCAATATGACTTGATTTGATCGCTTCTAATGCCTTAATAGCAGCTGTGAGTTCCATGCGATTATTAGTTGTGTCATACTCACCACCTTTTAATTTTTTATCATGATCTCCATAGCGCAACCAAACACCCCAGCCGCCAACACCTGGATTGCCACGACAACCGCCATCGGTATAAATGATTATTTTATTCATGTTTTCTTATTAATTAACGATTGAGGCTACTGGTAGAAAATGTGGAAAAATAATGCAAAATTTTAAAATTAATAGTTTTGGCTATTGATAAGAAATTTTGTACTGTTTTTACCATTTTATGACGTAGAGTCGACATTAATTTGAAGCCAATATTCAAGTAATGCCAAATGCCAAAGTCGGGATCCGTTCAGTGCAGTCATATATTGCTCGGGCTGATTGATAACTTTTTGCACAAAGGCTTGATCAAATACCCCGCGATTAATACAAGCGCTTGAAGTTAGAATATCTGACATAAATTCTAAAAATTCACCTTGTACATATTTTAGGGCCGGCATTGGGAAATAACCTTTCTTACGGTCAATGACACTATCAGGCAATAAACCTCTAGAAATTTGCTTTAACGGATGCTTACCTTCTTCACTCATTTTTAAACTCGGCGACATGCTCAGCGCATGCTCCACCAAATGATAATCCATAAACGGTACGCGCGCCTCCAAACCCCAAGCCATGGTCATGTTATCAACCCGCTTAACCGGATCATCAACAATCAAGCGAGTGATATCTGTTCGAAAAACTTTGTCCATAAACTCATCCGCATTAGCTTTAGCAAACTCTTTATTCAGCCAAGTTTGGGTGTGGTTGCCTGAATGATACTTTTTATTAATCGTGCGCAGATATTCCTCATAAGGTCGATCCACATAGTGTTTAGAAAATCGCTCAACTTCTGAGCCAGTTTCTGCCTGCATACGCGGATACCAAAAATACCCGGCAAACGCCTCATCTGCACCTTGGCCTGACAACACCACTTTAATGTGTTTTGACACTTGCTCAGATAACAGATAAAAAGCCACGGCATCTTGCCCAACCATAGGCTCATTCATATTTGCCACCGCATCACCCAAGCGTGGCAACACTTGAGAATTACTCACCACGTATTTTTCATGGCGGGTGTTAAACCGGTTAACAATTTGATCCGAATATTCAAACTCAGAACCCGCTTCATCGCCAATATCTTCAAAACCAATGGAGAACGTGCGAATATCTTGATGTCCCGCCTCATTAAGTAGTGCCACCAACAAAGAGGAGTCCAGACCACCTGATAACAACACACCAATAGGTACATCTGCTGCATCCATACGTTTAAGCACCGCTTGAGTTAATAACTCATGAGTGCGCTCAATATATTCATCGTTTGAATAAATAGCTTCTGGTCGCTGCGCTTTGGGCTGCCAATACGTCGTTTCTTTAATATCGCCATTTGGCTTAATAATCAAGGTGGTGGCCGGCTTGATTTTATTAACTCCTGTGAGAATCGTATTAGGCGCTGGCACCACACCATGTAGGGATAATTGTTGCTGCAGAGCAACTGAGTTAATGTCAGTATTAGCACCAATAGCTACTAATGATTGCGTATTGGAGGCAAAACTAAATGCACGATCGGTTAAATTAAAATACAACGGTTTAATGCCCATACGATCACGAGCAACAAACAAGTGCTGTTGTTTTTTATCCCAAATGCAAAACGCAAACATACCATCTAAATGCTCAACGCAACCCTCACCCCAGTGATGGTAAGCTTTAAGAATGGTTTCTGTATCAGAATGTGAGAAAAATTTATAACCAAGTTGGCTTAATTCGCCTCGCAACGCTTTATAGTTATATATTGTTCCATTAAACACCAACACCAAATCCAAGGCACTGTCCACCATAGGTTGCGCCGCAAAATTAGATAAATCAATAATACTCAAACGCTGATGACCAAAACCAATCTGATGATCCATCCACTTGCCTGAGGCATCTGGGCCTCGACGTGCAATCTTAGACATCATGAGATTTAAATCATTAGAGTTGACTGCTTGCTGATCAAATCTTAACTGGCCACAAATACCGCACATAAGTTAGTGTTAGAAAATGTAAAATAGCTATTTTAGCAAGTAATAAATAGGACTAGTAAGTAATGGCTCAAACACTTTACGACAAATTAATGAGTGCGCATGTGGTGCGAGAAGAGGCAACCACTTCGTTGATTTACATCGACAGACAGCTCATTCATGAAGTTACCTCACCTCAAGCCTTTGAAGGTTTGGAGATGGCTGGCAGAAAGCCGTGGCGCTTAGCTGCTAGTATTGCTGTGCCTGATCATAACGTGCCCACGACTGAACGCTCAAGCGGTGTTGCTGGCATCGAAGATCCTATTTCAAAATTACAGATTGAAACTTTAGATAAAAACTGCGATACATTTGGCATTAATGAAATTCAAATGAATGACATTCGCCAAGGTATTGTGCATGTGGTTGGCCCTGAACAAGGTGCCACCCTACCAGGTATGAGTATCGTTTGTGGCGACTCTCATACCTCAACCCATGGCGCATTGGGTGCGCTTGCTTTTGGTATTGGCACCTCGGAGGTGGAGCATGTGTTAGCCACCGGTTGTTTATGGCAAGCCAAATCTAAAAACATGAAAATTGAAGTCAATGGTGATTTACATGATTATGTGAGTGCCAAAGATATTGCGCTTTACGTTATTGGCCAAATTGGTACTGCTGGTGGCACGGGCTTTGCGATTGAGTTTGCTGGCACCACCATTCAAAATTTATCCATTGAGGGGCGTATGACCTTATGCAACATGGCGATTGAAGCTGGCGCGCGTGTTGGCATGGTGGCAGTAGATGACAAAACCCTAGAGTATGTTAAAGGTCGCCCTATGGCGCCAACTGGTGATAATTGGGATAAAGCAGTTGCCTACTGGAATACACTACATTCTGATGAAGATGCAGAGTTTGATCAAGTCATCACTATTAATGCTCAAGATATTAAGCCTCAAGTGACTTGGGGCACCTCCCCTGAAATGGTGATTGCAGTTAATGGCGTCACACCCGACCCTGATCAAGAGAGTGATTCAGTTAAGGCGGAAAGTATTAAAAATGCCTTAAGTTATATTAATCTAACAGCTAACACGCCAATCAATACCGTGGCAATTGACAAGGTATTTATTGGCTCGTGCACCAACTCACGCATTGAAGATATGCGCGTTGCAGCCAATGTGTTAAAGGGTAAGAAAATTGCCAATAATATTAAACTGGCTTTGGCCGTTCCTGGCTCAGGCTTAATTAAAGCACAAGCAGAAAAAGAAGGCTTGGATAAAATTTTTACCGATGCAGGGTTCGAGTGGCGTGAAGCAGGTTGCTCCATGTGCCTAGCCATGAATGCTGACAAACTAGAACCTGGTGAGCGTTGTGCCAGCACCTCTAATAGAAATTTTGAAGGTCGCCAAGGGCAAGGCTCATTTACCCATTTGGTTAGCCCTGCTATTGCTGCTGCTAGTGCTGTTGCTGGTCACTTTTCGGAGGTGAAATAAATATTATGGAAAAATTTACAACCTTAACATCAATCGCCACACCACTTGATCGCGCCAATGTAGATACCGATGCCATCATTCCTAAACAGTTTTTAAAATCTATTAAACGCTCTGGCTTTGGTCCAAATTTATTTGACGAATGGCGCTATGAAGATCATGGCGAAGTTGGTATGGACAATGCCAAACGCCCACTAAATAAAGACTTTGTACTAAATAAGCCAGAATATCAAGGTGCGCAAATCTTGCTAGCCAGAGAAAATTTTGGCTGTGGCTCATCTCGTGAGCATGCACCTTGGGCACTAGAAGATTATGGCTTTAAAGCCATCATCGCCCCAAGTTTTGCTGATATTTTTTACAATAACTGTTTTAAAAATGGCATCTTACCGATTGTTCAATCTAACGAAGTAATGGATGAATTATTCGCTTTTAAGGGAGAGTTAACCATTGATCTTGATGCTCAAAGCATTCGTGCTAACAATAAAGACTATTCGTTTGACGTCGATGCGGAACGCAAACGTCGCTTAATGAACGGATTGGATGATATCGGCCTAACCTTACAATATGCAGATGATATTAAAGCCTTTGAGAAACAATATTTCAATACATATCCTTGGCTATAATCTTTAAATCATGATTGGCAAACTCACTGGGAAAATTTTAGAAAAAAATCCGCCTGAAATCTTGCTTGAGGTTGGTGGTATTGGTTATGAAATTCTATGCCCAATGTCGAGTTTTTACGAAATGGGTAGCGTAGACACCCTTTCGTTACACACGCATTTTCATGTTAAAGAAGATGCGCAAACATTGTATGGCTTCATCTCTAAAGATGAAAAAATCCTCTTTAGAGAGTTAATTCGCGTTAATGGGGTTGGCCCTAAAGTGGCACTCGCCATTCTTTCACATTTAAATATCGCCTCACTAATGAATGCGGTTGCCAACGAAGATGACGCACTACTGGCCAAAACTCCAGGCATTGGTAAGAAAACTGCACAAAAACTCATTGTTGAGCTGAAAGATCGCCTAGCCAAATTAGAGCTGCATAGTGTACAACATCAGCCCATTACCGCCAGTAGCAGTAATCCAAATACACAAAAAGCTTCTCAAGCACTGCAAGCTTTGGGTTTTAAGGTTAAAGAGGCTGAAAAAATGCTTGGCGCCATTACCGATAACAGCCTTTCTACCGAAGCACTTATTCGTCAAGCACTGCAAAACAAATAATCCCGCTAAAAAAATATTGGAAATAATCAAAATGGATTACCCCTAAGGCTTTAATCTGCCTTAAAAAGCGCTATTTATAGGGCTTTTAGATAATTTTCAGGTGTTAATTTGGCTAAAAATACCCGTAGTTAGAAAATTTTAGAAATATTAAAAATGTCTATTTTTATTAAATTTTCCAACCCAGTGGACGAATTCATAGTTCATTAAATATAGGCATGGCAATAACACCAATGTCATTAACGTGCCAAACAACAAACCATAACCGAGTGCCAACGCCATTGGCTGCAAAATGTAGTCAGTACCGCCGATACCATATGCCAAAGGAATAATACCAGCGAGCGTGGTAAGACTGGTCAGTACTACCGCACGCAACCGGTCTTTAGCACCCTTAATAATCCACTCATGAACTTCCACCTTGTCTAGCGCCTTATCTTTAAGATAATTAAGGTGTGACACCAATACCAGCGAATCATTCACAATCACACCAACCAATGCCAAAACCCCTAAAATGGCGAAAAAACTGAGCGTTTCACCATGCAAGAAAAACGCCCAAATCACACCAATGACTGAAAATGGAATAGCACTTAAAATGAGTAATGGCTGCGTATAAGAGTTAAACAATAAAACCAATAACAAGAAAATACCAAAAATTGCCATAATAAATGCTTGTTTGAAGCTGGTCATAGACTTCATGGTTTCTTTAGCACCACCCTCAGAGATTGCGCGCACTGACGGAAAGTCTTCATCCAAGTTAAGACGCTCTAATGCCTGGGTCATTACCTCAGCTGTTGACGTGAGCTCATCATCAATACTGGCACTAACCATAATTGATCTAAGACCGTTATAGTGATTAAAATCAGGCTCGCCAACAATATTGCGAATGGAAGAAAAATTAGACAAAGGCACTACACGACCTGATTTGTTAACCACTTTTAAAGAATCAATAAAGCGTTCAGATTGCTGTGAATTACCTAGATATAAACGGAAATTCACATCATTTTGTCCCTCGCGAATATTAGTCACATCAATACCTGTGAAAGCTGCTCTTAGATAGCGATTAACGGTAGAAAAATCAATGTTCAAACGCGCCATTTTTTCAAAATCAAGCTTAACTTCAATGCGCGCTTTACCTGGATCGTCGTCACGATTGACATTGTCCACGCCTGGTAAATCAAGCAATATTTGCTCTAAACGATTAGCTGCTTGCTGGTTATCAGCAGCAATTTGACTAATGAGATTAATCTCAACATCTTCACCTTGAGGCGGACCAGGACGATGAACGGAAAACTTTAATTTTTCTACGTTTTTAATGTCAGCTGCGCGCGCTTTAAGCGCCTTAAGAATGGCTTTAGAATCCAATGTTCGCTGAGATGAGGGCACTAGCTCAATGGTAAATTTAGCCTTATGAGTAAAATATTTGCCCACATCTGTGGTGACAGAAACCAGCTCCTTACCCACTACCTCGGTAATAAGCACTTCAACCTGCTGAGCTTTGGCTTCTGTATTGGCCAAAGAAGAACCTGTAGACATGGTCATTCGAGCGCTAATGGTGTCAACGCCCACAGCAGGAAACAAAGAGAACTTCATTTGTGTCATGGCAAAATATAACGAAAGCGCCAGCACAACACTAAACAGTAACACCACCCAGTAACGAATCTTTAACACGCGTGCCAAAAACAACTCAAACTTATCTTCAAAAAATTCAAACCAATTGTGTTGTTTTGGCGCCTCATTAACCCCTGCCAAGTGCGCAGGCAATGCTAATGACACTTCAAGAAAAGATAACACCAAAGCAAAAATAATCACCAATGGAATAACGTAGATAAATTTACCCATCATGCCTTCCATTAAAAACATGGATGAAAAGGCTAGGATGGTAGTGAGAATGGTGGTTACAACTGGCATGATAACCCGCTTAAATCCGTGCACGGCAGACTTAAATTTATTCTCACCTGTTTGCTTATAATGATGAATACTCTCTGCCACAATGATTGAATCATCCACCACAATACCCAAAACTAAAATCATGGCAGCGAGCGATACTAAGTTGATGGTTTCGCCAGTAACGCCCAATAAAGCCACCGTACCTAGTAGACTAACTGGCAGACTAACCGCCACCCAAAATGCTGTTTTAAATGACAAAAATGCACCTAACACCACCAATACTAATAACAAGCCAATTAGGCCATTATTGGTAACAATATCTAGGCGATTACGCACATACTTAGACAAATCAGATGAATAAAAAATATCCAATTGGTTATCGTATTTGCTCGCCACATCGTCCATGTGCGTCTTCACCAAATCAACGGTGGTGATCACATCTGCTTGTGATTGTTTTTTGACTCTTAAAATAAAGCCTTTTTTGCCATTTACACGAACAATGGATTTTTCCTCAACATTGCCAGGCTGAATACTGGCAATATCTTTAAGTCTGACCACCAACCCCTCAAAGGTTGATTTAACAATCACTTCACCAACATCCTCTGCACTGTCAAATTTAGACAAAACCACAATGGTTTTTTCCTGCTGACGCTGATGATTACTGCCCACGGTATAGCGCTGATTGCGCTGAGTGATGGCGCTCATTACCTGTGGCAAAGACAACTCAAACTGATAGAGCTTTTCAGGATCGACGTGGATTTGAATTTCTTTATCTAGGTACCCTTGTTTTTCAACCTCTGAAACCCCATCAATCAATTCGATTGAATCGGCTAGATTGTCAACAATAGTTCTAAGCGTCGCATAACTCAATTGCTCACTACCAATGCTAATTTTCAACACACTTTTACGCGAGGTTTTTAAATCAAGCACGCGAGGCAAGTCAACCACCTCTTCAGGCAAAGATTTAATACGATTAACCGCATTGCGAATTTCTTGTTTGAGCTCTGCAGTATCACTCACATCTTGAGATAAAGTCACAACAATTGAGGAAGTGCCCGCTCGAGATGTGGAGGTAAACTTGTCAATACCTGAAATATTACTCAGCTCATCTTCAATGATATTGGTGATATTTTGCTCAACATCTTCAGGTGAGGCACCCGGATAAGCGGTAACAATAGAGACAACCTCAAAATCCACTGCGGGAAATTGATCACGTTGTATTTGATTAAAACTCAGCAACCCCAAAGCAATCACACTGATGGTAAACACCAGTGCTAATTTCTTTTGACGAACTAAAAATTCAAGAATACTGCTCATAGGATAACAGTATACCAAAGGCTTAAGTTTGTTAAGCCTTTGGTGTAACTAGATTTTTGTTTATCGTGCGCGCTTGCGCTCAACCTCTTTTAACAAACGCTTACGAATACGTGTGTTGTTTGGTGTTACTTCAACCAACTCATCATCATCAATAAATTCTAACGCTTGTTCAAGATCTAGCTTAATCGCTGGCGTTAACGACACCGCTTCATCGGTACCTGAGGCACGTACGTTAGTTAGTTGTTTACCCTTCATCACGTTGATTACTAAGTCTTTGTCACGAGCGTGAATGCCCACAACCATACCTTCATAAACTTCTGTGTTATGCTCAACAAAGAATTTACCAGATTTTTGCAAGTTAAAGATAGCGTAAGCAACTGCCTTACCCTGGTTCATTGAAATTAGTGAGCCATTAGAACGTTGACCAATTTCACCTGCTTTTTGCGGCTTGTATGAGTCAAACGTTGAATTCATTAAACCAGTACCGGTTGTTGCAGTTAAAAACTCCGTTCTAAAGCCAATCAAACCACGAGCAGGAATGTTAAAGTCTAATTTAACACGGCCATTGCCGTCTGGCTCCATATTGGTTAGTTCAGCCTTACGCTCACCTAACTTCTCCATAACCGTACCCTGGTGCTCAGTTTCAACATCAACACTCAAATCTTCAAACGGCTCACAGACAACACCATCAATTTCTTTTAGAATAACTTGCGGACGACCAACAGCTAATTCAAAACCTTCACGACGCATGGTTTCAATCAGTACCGACAAGTGTAATTCTCCACGGCCTGATACTAAAAATTCTGACGGATCTTCTGTATCTTCAACGCGAAGTGCCACGTTGTAGATTAATTCTTTATCAAGACGATCACGAATATTTCTAGAGGTAATGTACTTACCATCTTGACCAGCGAATGGTGAATCATTCACTCTAAAGGCCATTGATACCGTAGGTTCATCAACACTTAGTGGTGGCAACGCTTCAATGGTTTCAGGGTCACACAAAGTATCAGAAATAGAAATACCCTCAATACCCGTAACACACACAATATTACCCGCTTCAGAAGAATTGGTGTCAATCTTATCAAGACCCAAAAAGCCTTGTAAATTAGCAATTTTGGCTTTTCTTTCAGAGCCATCTGCCCCAACCACAACCACTTGCTGATTCTTTTTGATGGTACCACGAGTGATACGACCAATGCCGATTGCACCCACGAATGATGAATAATCCAATGCGGTAATTTGCATCTGCAATGGTGCTTCAACATCAACTTCTGGCGCTTTTACCTTATCAACAATAGCTTCAAACATTGGCAGCATATCGCCTTCACGTACATCATCTTCTAAAGATGCATAACCATTAATACTTGATGAATAAATAATTGGGAAATCTAACTGCTCATCAGTAGCACCTAGCTGATCAAACAATTCAAATACTTGGTCAATCACCCAGTCAGGACGCGCTGCATCTTTGTCAATTTTATTAACCACCACAATTGGGTTTAGACCTTGATCGAAGGCTTTTTTGGTTACAAAACGTGTTTGCGGCATTGGGCCTTCTTGCGCATCAACTAATAACAATACTGAATCCACCATTGATAGAACGCGTTCTACTTCGCCACCGAAGTCGGCGTGTCCCGGAGTATCAACGATATTAATATGGTAATCTTTCCATTTGATCGCTGTATTCTTACTCGATATAGTAATACCACGCTCTTTTTCAAGATCGTTTGAATCCATCATACGATCCGTTGATTCAAAGCGCTCATCGAACGTATCTGATTGCTCCAATAGTTTATCAACCAGAGTGGTTTTACCGTGGTCAACGTGAGCAATAATAGCGATATTTCGAAGTTTAGTATTCATACTTTTTAGGTGAGGCGAAAAAAGACACTATTATCCCGTAAAATGACCGTCAACATTAGGAAATATTGATATGGCAAAAAAAGGCAGTTCTGGTCGCTGGATGAGTGAACATTTGAGTGACGAATATGTAAAAAAAGCGCAAAAAGAAGGTTATCGTTCACGTGCCGTTTACAAGCTCACTGAAATTATTGAAAAAGATAAATTCATCAAACCTGGTGACCGAGTGCTAGATTTGGGCGCCGCACCAGGCGGATGGAGCCAGGTGGCGATTAAAATTGTGGGCAATAGCGGTCAAGTCATTGCCAGTGATATTTTGGATATTGAGCCCATCGATGAAGTTGATTTTTTGTGTGGTGACTTTACCGAAGAAAGTGTTTATGAAGAATTATTAACGCTAACTGGCGGCAAAAAAATTGATGTAGTACTTAGTGATATGGCACCCAACATGAGCGGACAGCTGTCTGTTGACATACCCAAATCAATGTATTTATGTGAACTTGCCTTAGACATGGCCATTAAAACCATTACCCCGAATGGTACTTTTTTTATTAAAGTGTTTCAAGGAGCTGGCTTTGATGACTATGTTAAGTCTTGCCGGGCAGCCTTTTCCCGGGTTGTTATTCGCAAACCAAAAGCTTCTCGCGCCAGATCTAAAGAAGTTTATTTGTTGGCAAGTAAGCTAAAATAACACCATGCAAAATTTTGATGACATTCGCACCCTGCTTCAAGAAGACCTTGAACAAACTGACACATTACTACAGAGTCGTTTAAGTTCTAATGTCGCACTGATTAATCAGATGAGTGCCTATATTATTGGCGCTGGTGGTAAACGCCTGCGCCCACTACTATTACTGTTGTGTGCTCGTGCCACCAACTATCAGGGCGAGCATCACCAACTAATGGCTGTGGTCATTGAACTAATCCATACCGCTACACTCTTGCACGATGACATTGTTGACGAGTCCACAACACGTCGAGGCAAAGACACGGCGAATGAAGTTTGGGGCAATGCAGCCAGCGTATTGGTAGGAGATTTTCTTTACTCACGCTCTTTTGAGATGATGGTTGAGCCTGGCTCGATGAAGATTATGCAAATCCTATCCAAGGCAACCAATGAAATCGCCCAAGGCGAGGTATTACAATTGCTAAATTGCCAAAATTCTGATCTAACAGAAGCAGAATATTATCAAGTGATAGAGCGCAAAACAGCGGTACTATTTCAGGCAGCTACGCAAATTGGTGGCATTTTGTCTGAGGTTGATGAACAGCAAGAGTTAGCGCTAAAAAATTACGGCCTACATTTAGGTAATGCGTTTCAAATCATTGATGATGTTTTGGACTATGAATCAGACAGCGAAACCATGGGCAAGGAAGTGGGTGATGATCTTGCTGAGGGCAAAACCACGCTGCCGATGATTTATGCTTTAGCTAACACTTCAGGTGCTGACAAACAACTTCTAGAAGACGCCATTAACAACGCAGATACCAGTCAAATTAAGCAAGTTATTAACATACTGCAATCAATTGACGCTTTTGGTTATACACGCAAGCAAGCTAAAAAATCAGCTGACTTAGCCAAAGCCAGCCTTGTAGACATTCAACCATCTCCTTTTAAAGATGCGCTAATCTTGCTGTGTGATTTATCTTTAGCACGCAAGTCATAGTGCTATCTGACGAACTCAAAGCCCAAATTAGAGACTCTTTCATTGCCTTAAAGTCTGACATGTCAGACTTTAAGGTGCGCCCTTCGCAAAATAAAATGATTGCAGAAATCTCCAAAACACTGAGTGGTGATTATCAAGATTCCAATAAAATTTTATGTGTTGAAGCGCCCACAGGTACCGGAAAAACTTTTGCCTATTTATTAAGCAGCATTCCTATTGCCAAAGCGCATAAAAAGAAACTCATTGTTTCTAGTGCCAATGTCGCCTTACAAGAGCAGCTACTGTTAAAAGACATTCCTGAAGCGCAAAAATATTGTCAAATAGACTTTGAATACGCACTGGTTAAAGGTAGATCTCGCTATGTCTGTATTCGTAATTTGATCAACCTATGTGAAGATAACGCTTCAGATAGCACGTTGTTTGACTCAAACCTGCTGTTTGATGAGCCACCTAAAAAGCATCAACTAGATTCTATGGCCGAATTGCTAGAAGATTATTCAGCAAAAAAATGGAATGGTGAAATTGATGATTTAATGCGCGCGCCCGATCATGATATTTGGCAAAAAATTAATTGCAATCGCTTTACTTGTACGGCAAAAAGTTGTGAATTTTATCAAGATTGTGCCTTCTTTAAAGCTCGAAAACAAATCACCAAAGCAGATGTTATTGTTGCCAATCACGACTTAGTATTAGCCGATTTAGCCACAGGCAACACCGTTTTGCCCGATGTCGATGATTCCATCTTTATCTTTGATGAAGCACACCATTTAAGCTCAAAAGCGCTTTCTCATTTTTCACTAAGTACGGGCACTGAGTTTATCAAAACCAGTATTCGCCAAGCCAAGGGTGTGAGTGATCAAATTTGCAAACTCACCGAGCAAGATGTGCCTGACATTAACATCAAGCAAATTGATGATTATATTTCTGATCTCAGTACATTACTCAAAACTCTAGATTTTGATGAAGACATCCATTTGTTTGACCAAGGCGTGGTTGATTCATCTATCAAGGATATTAGCAAAAATCTGTTCATTTCAATTGGCAATATCCAAAATAAATTTTGTGCACTCAGAGAGTCTTGGGGCGATTATTTAAAAATAAAAGTGTTGGATAAAGGTGTTACAGATTCTATCAATACTGCAAGTGGCGAGTGCGAACAACACCTTTCAAGTATTGTGGAACTGCTTTCCTCTTTTTTAAAAAGTGACGATAGCACCCAATCTCCACACTCGAGATGGATTGAAAAAAACACGCTAGCTAATAAAAAAACCAACTACAGCCTGTTCAGCGCCCAAACTGATATTTCCAACAATCTTGAAGCGCTTATTTGGTCTAAAGCCTCGGGGGTTATTCTTACTTCAGCAACCTTATCATCGCTTGGCAGTTTTGATCGACTGAATAAACAGCTTGGCCTGATCAAACAACAAAACCAATATCTACGCCTACCGTCTCCGTTTGAATTTAGCCAGATTGATTTTATTATTGCTAAATTTAAAGCAAACCCAACGCAAGTGTACGAACACACGCAAGAAGTAGCCAGCCAACTACTCAAACGATTAAGCCCTAAAGAAGGCTCTTTAGTACTATTCGCTTCTAACAAACAAATGCAAATGGTGGCTGACATGGTTGAGGACAAACTAGATTGTCATTTATTCACCCAAGGCGAATACCCAAAGAAGACCATCTTAGAAAAACATGTCGCTTTACGCAAAAAAAATAAAGGCAGTATCATCTTTGGCTTAGACAGCTTTGCTGAAGGGGTGGATTTAAAAGGTGACAATCTAACTCACGTCATTATTGTAAAACTGCGTTTTAGCGTGCCCACCTCGCCGATTGATAAAACCTTGGCAGACTACCTACAATCTCAACAACGTAATCCATTTATGGAAATCAGCCTACCTGATGCTTCACTTAGACTGATTCAAGCTTGCGGACGACTAATTCGCACCGAAACTGACACCGGAAAAAT
>JACKQG010001951.1_pt1 | contig 27741 bp, 19 predicted proteins | sample 8237621 | NCBI WGS metagenome assembly JACKQG01 (sample SAMN15677084, study PRJNA649215) | marine metagenome | biome: marine; feature: Black Sea; material: saline water; isolation source: suspended particulate matter (SPM) from the Black Sea western gyre | collected 2013-06-09/2013-06-10 | depth... | reverse complement strand
AGTGCCTGAAAAATTGCTACAACGCAGTAGATCGGACTTTTTACGACGCCATCACACATGACAGTACCAGCCGCCACCGCGGTCGTTTATTTTCCTGCTAGTTTTTCTGCCAGTTCAGTGACAGCCATGGCATATCTGTTGGAATGATTCCAGGCAGTGATAGCTTGAAAATTCGGGTACCCGGCTACATATCGATTCGTGCCGTTTTCCAGTTCAAGACCAACAATGGTGACTTTTCTATTCTCGGGAGAAGGCGGCAGATCTTTTCCCTGTATTTTTTCCACATCCTCCAGGCTGACAAATCCTTTTCTGCCCTTTTTGTAGGCGGCAACTAGCTCCTCACCTTTTAAGGTGTCACCAATTTCCTCGTACACAGGGGCTCCGAATTCCCAATGGAAACGTCGGAGATAATTAGCGATACTCGCCAGAATATCAGGAATTGACTCCCAGACATCCCGTTTGCTGTCATCATCAAAATCAACAGCATATTCCCTGAAGCTCGACGGAATAAACTGGGTCTGACCGAAAGCACCGCCATATGACCCTGTTACACTGAGGGGATCCACCTGATTTTCGCGACACAGCAGGAGGAAATGGACAAGCTGCTTCCGATAAAAGTCCCGGCGGCGGGGATAAGCATCAAACATGGTATTCAGGGTCTGAAACATGCTGAACGACCCTTTATTCCTGCCAAAACGGCTCTCAATTCCCCAGATGGCAACAACAATCTCCTTCTCAACTCCGAGTTCTTTTTCAACCTTGTCAAGAAGATCCCTGTATTGAATCAGCTTCAGTTTCCCCTCGGCAATCATTATTCCAGTAACAAAACGCGGATAATACTGATGATACGGTTTCGCCTCCCACTGGGTATCCATTAATTCCAGAACACGCCGCTTTATGGTCACTCCGGAGAAAAGAGTATCGAGTTCCCCCTGGGTAAAATTGTGGGTCAGGCGCAGTTCTTTAAAAAGGCCCTGGTACCGTTCAGAGGCAATATCAATAGATTGACCGTCTGTAACCAGATCAGCGGCAAGGGGTTTGGCTGTTTCTGCAAAACAGGGGGCAGAAGCAAGAGGACCAAGGACAAAGAATAGAGCAAACAGGCACAGATAATAAGGAAGCAACCTACTGAAATTATAAGTATTCATCTATTTTTAATCCTTTCGTTTATGCTCTGGGAGTCTTTCGACAAGAAACATTTATGCCACCTTGAAAAATTGTCTTTCGAAGTCTGCGCTTATCTCATCCAATCTCTACGTTGTACTCAAAATTTTATCCTCGACATATCAAACATATGCCTGTGGTAAAATTTTTCGTACGCCTTGATCTTGAACGAAAATCCTAATTTTTCAAAGTACCATTATTACGACCATTTATTATGAAATTCCTCTAAAAAATCATCGAGCTGCTCAACCGGTAGGGCATTAATACCTGCTGCCGCTTCCCGGCCTCCTCCAGTGGGAAATCTGCGGCAAAGATCTACCGCACCCTGCTTGTTTTCCAGAGGAGCCCTGACACTGACGAGATAACTTCCATCTCCGTTATCAACCAGCAAGGCATGGGCCTTCTCCCCTTTCTCGCGAGCTTTCTCATTACTGAACACACCGGCAACCCTTCGCGGCCAGGAATCATCAGGCAGCATAAAAACCCGGCCGGATTCTGTTTCACTGTGCGGCGCCTGGGCCCTGGCGTCAGCCATGTCTTTTTCAAAACCCTCTTTCAGGCGGGCCAGCACATCCGAGGTATTATAAAACTCAAGGGGGTCACTATAAGGTTGAATCGCTTTATACAGATCCTGCGGGGTATAGTGCAAATCTTCAACAACACGACCATAGCCGTTATAATTCAATAGTTCCCCGAGCTCCCTGAGGACAGCCAGTTCCCCTGGGGAAATATGTAAAACTTCGGCAGCCTGACTGGCGGCATCATGAAGATTGTCACCAAAGGCCGCCACCACAGCCCAGGCCCGGTATTGCCCATCAAGGAGCCTGTCGACGATAAGACCGGTACAGGTATCCGGTGAGGGATCGATAGTGGCGATGAGATTCAGCGAATCGGGAATTTCTCCGGCAAAATGATGATCAATATAGAATAGAGAGTTGTCATGGGCGAGCAGAGACAACAGATCCTCTTTATTACTGTCCAGGGAAATATCAAGAACCGTAATCCGGGCTTTTGTAACAGACTTTTTAACAAGACGGGCGAGCAGTCGGATATCACGCTTTACGCCCGAGACAAGCTCTGCATCCCGGGGCTCTGCCAACCGAAGCTGATGCAGGGCGCAGATGCCGTCGGCATCACCATTAAAAACGTCGTAATTCATTTATTGCCTGATTTCCTCAATATCAATATCCCCTGAACCGGAAGACAGCTTGACACCACCCTCTCCAAGGTCACTGCTGAGACCTATACCAAGAGTTTCCCCCAGGCCAACAAGAGAAAACATCAGCATCAGGCGATCATCATCGGGTGTATCTTCGGCCCGAAGCTCTATGGCCCAACAGCCCGGATGATAGACAATGCCGATTGAAGCGCGCACTGTCTCGTCAGTATGGAGAGAATGGGTGATATCTCCCTCCAGATACAGTGTTTCTGTCAAATGAGTCTGGAGGGCGGCATTGATTTCACTGATCTTGGCGTCCACTTCATGTTCGATGTCCTCTTCATACCTGTACTCAAGAAAGAACATGTTGCCTCGTTTAGAGGTATACCTGCCGTAGAGATCGTGCCTGGTAAACCCATCGCCATACACACTGTAATCTGTTTCGTATTTCAGCTGCCAGCGCGGCAATGGATTGACATTCAGGGTAAGAGCAATATCAGAAAAAGGACGCCTTTTGTCATCAGCACCTGCCCTATCTCTCCGAGCCTCCTTGATATCATAGGCCTGCTCAATTTCAAGAGAGCCGAGATAGCGCTGAAAAATCCCGCCTTTCTGGTCTGTGCCACCAGCCCGAAAATAATTATTCAGACCATACCTGAAGAGATTGTTACGGGTAAGTGTGTCTACAGAATCAATGGCGGGGAGAACATCATCATTATTGACAGAGGTGTATTCATATGCCAGTTCCGGACGGATTGCATGATTAATCCATGAATAGGGCCCGAAATCACCCTGAAAATCACGGGCCACAGTGGTGGCAATTTCCCCTTTGACGTCCCATGCTGTTCTGTACTGGCTGTCATCGGAATCCCAGTCCCACTGAGAACCATGCCCATCTATACTGTACAGCGTTTCACGAAGTCCGGCAGAAAGTGTCCCCTCCAGGAACCGGCCCAGGGGCAGAGGAGAGACAATGCGGGGGTAGAGGTCCAGACGATGTTCGCCAATCCCCTGGTCCCGCCAGTAATGGACATAATCAGTATTCCAGGTGAGATGCATATCTGATTTCGGGATATTCATCACACCGTCAAAAACAAGGTGGGGCAGAGTATGAATGGCGGTACCAGCAGTCAGATCATTTGACTTATCATTGTCATCAATCCCGACTGCCTGAACTCCAAGAAAGGAGGAATCAAACGTTTTACTAATAGTATACGTTGAAGACCGATACGACAGTGTCTGCTCCTCAAGACCACGGTTAAACTGGCGCAAAAAGGCCCTGTTGCTCTCTTCAAAACCGATAATGCTTCTTTCAAATTCCTGGAGATAATCACGGTCTGATGCCAGATCAATATCAAGCCTGGCAATCACGTCATTGCCAAAATCATGATCTATTTTCCCACGTATCCAGTACCGGTGCTGTTCTGAACGATAAAAGCCATCGTCTTTATAATCATCGCCTGCGTCATCTTCAGTTCTGTCATACTGATATGAGACGGCAAGGGTTCCCTGGGATCCATAATCGGCAACATATCTGGCTTCAACTCCGGCTGTCATACCGCGCCGAGCAAGATACCCAGGGTACAGAGTAATATCTGTATTGGGCGACAGATCAACAAAATAAGGAGTTATGATGCCTGTACCGTTACGGTTTGACTGGGAGAATTCCGGCAGGAGAAAACCCGTCTTCCTTTTCTGATACACAGGGAAAGCCAGGTATGGGGTATAGAGAACCGGGACGTTTTTTATCCGGAGAACCGTATGCTTAAGAACAGTGACACCTTCCGTCTTCACCATCGCTTCAGAGGAGCTGAATCTCCATGGAGACGCTTTTCCTTCTTCAAGAGGGCAGGTCGTGAAGGATCCATTTTCCATATAGTAGGAAATAGGCCCTGTTTTCTTCACCATGCCACTGGTGAAATGCAGATTGGAATTGGGAATAAAAAGAGTGGTATTCGACAGCGTGGCTGTTTCGTCATACAGGTTGAGGAGAGCTTCTTCGGCCGCAACGTCCTCTTTGGGTGACTTCATGGACAGATTGCCCCGGGCTTTCACAGTCCCCAGATCTACATTATATTCAATCCAGTCAGCCTTGAGAACAAGGCCACTGCCTTCTCCCTCCTCCACCCGCTTCATGACAACGTTTCCCTCGCCAATAACAACTTGAGGGTTCTGCTGCCGTGTCATCCGGTCTGCAGTAATCTCCCAGGGAAGACTGCCTGCATCTACTGCAGATGACGGACTGGCGCCAATCAGAAGAAAGAAGGCTGAAAACAAAAGGCAAAAGGCAAAAGGCAAAGGGCAAAAAGTAATGATTCGCACCGCAATCACTTCCCCCATTAAACCTTCCGGAGATGCATCATTAAGGACCTGGGGCATCTATTCTGACTCCCGGCTCCTGCACGCTTCATCCAGCCGAAGAACAGCTCCGGTACTTCCTGAAGTGACCATCCTGGCATACCTGGCGGCATATCCGGTTGTGATCTTTGGCTCTGGTGGCTGCCAGGATTCTTTGCGCTTTGCCAACACAGCATCATCCACCTGGACCTCCAGCCGTTTATTGGTGATATCGACAACAATGGTATCACCTTCCTGCACAAGAGCGATGGGGCCTCCCACCGCTGCTTCAGGAGACACATGACCGACACAGGCACCCTGTGTTCCTCCACTGAAACGGCCATCGGTAATAAGGGCAACACTGTTGCCTAATCCCATTCCAATGATAGCAGATGTCGGAGAAAGCATTTCCGGCATACCCGGACCTCCTTTAGGCCCGCAGTAACGAATAACAACAACATCTCCTGACTTGATCTTCCCTCCAAGTATCGCAGCCTGTGCCTCTTCCTCGGAATCGAACAACCGGGCCGGACCGCTATGAATCATCATCTCATCTGCAACAGCAGACTGCTTGACCACAGCACCATCCGGCGCAAGGTTTCCATAGAGAACGGCAATCCCACCGAACTTATGATAAGGCTTGTCAACGGACCTGATTATTTCGCGATCACGAACTTCAGTCCTGTTCAGATTTTCGCCAAGGGTTCTGCCGGTAACGGTCATAACATCCTGATGGAGACCCGACTCGGTATTGAGAAGTTCACGCATAACAGCCTGGACACCACCGGCCTCGTTAAGATCCTGCAGACTGTGTGGTCCTCCGGGGATCAGACTGCAGAGATGGGGAATGCGGTTGCTCACTTCATTAAATGTTGCCAGGGGAAGATCAACTCCGGCCTCACCGGCAATTGCCGGGACATGAAGCACTGTATTTGTGGAACAGCCGAGGGCCATATCAACAGCCATGGCATTTTCAAAGGCCTCCCTGGTGGCAATATCACGGGGTCTGATATCTTCATGAAAAAGATTCATAACAGCCATGCCAGCCTGTTTTGCCAGCCTGATCCTGGCCGCGGCTACCGCCGGAATGGTGCCATTCCCAGGCAAACCGAGACCAAGTGCCTCTGTCAGGCAGTTCATGGAATTTGCGGTAAACATACCGGAGCAGGACCCGCAACCCGGACAGGCTTCATCTTCAAGCTCATCAAGCTCCTCCATGGTCATCTTTTTGGCCTTTACGCGCCCCACCCCTTCAAACACACTGACGAGATGAACGTCTTTGCCGCGAAAACGCCCGGTAAGCATTGGACCGCCGCTGACCATTATTGAAGGAAGATTAAGTCGCAGCATGGCCATAAGCATGCCGGGAACAATTTTATCACAGTTGGGGATAAGCACCATGGCGTCAAAAGGATGCGCCATCCCCATAATTTCAACAGAATCAGCAATAATTTCCCTGCTGGCCAGGGAATACTTCATCCCCTTATGGGCCATAGCAATCCCGTCACACACCCCTATGGTTGCGAAGGCAATAGGTGTTCCTCCGGCCATACGGATCCCTGTCTTGACCGCTTCAGCAATTTTATCAAGATGTATATGGCCGGGGATTATTTCATTGTGAGCATGCCCTACGCCAATTAACGGACGGCTCATCTCTTCATTGGTATATCCCATTGCCTTGAAAAGGGATCTATGCGGTGCCCGCTCCAATCCTTTGGTTATTGAATCACTTCGCATTGTTTTCCTCTATAGAAAGTCTTATTGGTTTGTTGAGTTTGTTGAGTTTGTTGAGTTTGTTGAGTTTGTTGAGTTTGTTGAGTTTGTTGATATTCTGGTCAACGCGACAACTCGACAAAAACAACGCACCCAGGCACTTAAAACGGCATTCAACCATTACGGCCCAACAGGTGTCAAGGTAAAACTTGCAAACAAGACAAAAGACGAGCTTGAAATTATCTCCGCCAGCAATATCAGCAGGTTATATACGATTTATGCGCAGAATAAGTGGCTAACTGAATCAGCTGAAACTGATAAAACATACCGGGCCGACACCAATACTTGTATTAATATGATTTTACTGGTATTTTCGGATAGCTACGGTATTTTTAGACACTATACAATGACAATCTCGTAAAAAGTCTCGGGATGGCTAAGTGAAAAGTTTGATATACAAGGCGTAGCAATTTTTCAGGTGCGAGGCCATACGTGTAGTATGCCGAGTGTCTGAAAAATTGGTACAACGCAGTAGATCGGACTTTTTACGACGCCATCATACAATAACCGGCGAGTTCCTATGATCGCTTTACACTTTTTATCTTTTGAATGAAATATACATTTGGTCCCGTTAACTCCAGGCGGCTGGGGCTTTCTCTGGGTATCGATCTTCTTGCTGAAAAAACGTGCAGTTACAACTGCATATACTGCGAAATTGGAGTCTCTCCTGTCACCACCTGTGACAGAAAGGAATATACACCCACAGCAGAAATAATTGCCGAAATTGACGAAACCATAAAAAACCAGTCGGCTTCCAAGCCGATTGACATCTTTACCATTACCGGCAATGGCGAGCCGACTCTGCACAGTGGCCTTGGAAAAATCATACATCATATTAAAGAAAGAACAGACAAGCCGGTTGCCGTCCTGACCAACGGCTCCCTGTTTTATCGGGCCGACGTCCGTAAAGATCTTTTTGAAGCAGACATTGTCATTCCTTCTCTGGATGCAGCCAGAGAAAGCAGTTTCAGAAAAATAAACCGCCCTGCAGCATGTAACAGACTGAGTGAAATTATTGATGGACTGGTTCTCTTTTCCCGGGAATTTTCCGGAAAAATCTGGCTGGAGATACTCATTGTCAAAGGGATCAATAACACCCCCGAGGATATAACAGCCCTGCAGCAAGCAGTGGCAAGAATAAAACCTGACATGGTGCAGTTAAACACCGTTGCCAGGCCGCCGCTTGAAAAATATGCCATGCCTGTTTCGCAGGAAGAATTAAAACGCATTGCACAGGAATTACCCGGGAAAGTAGAAATCATTGCCGACTTCTCCCGGAAGAAAAAAGAAAAAAACCGCATCGCAAATGAATCGGAAATCCTGCATATCCTCCAAAGAAGGCCGTGCACCGCTTCTGACATTTGCGAAGCACTGAATCTTGACACAGATTCAACAACAAATGCCCTGCTGCATCTGGAAAAATCAGAAAAAGTGATTCAAACAGAGCACCAGGGGAAGAAATACTATTCTGCACCGTGAAGATTTCACCAACGGATGCAGCACCTTGAATTCTGGCTCCGGCCTGTGAAAAATCTTCCACAAAAGGTCTTTTACACGCCGGCAGCCGCAGCTCCACCCAAGAACACTAGCTCTCCGGGTGGAAGGAAATACACACATCATGACCGAAGAAAACAAAAAGAAACCAACTGAAGAAATTGAACAGACCGACAAACCTGTAAAACCTGCTGTAAAAAAGACACCCCGGCCAAGAAAAGCTGCCCCTAAAAAGACAGCAACAGCCAAACCGGCCAAGAAAACCACAAAATCAGAAGCCGCAGAAAAAAAAGAAGACGCCATAGCTTCGGATAAACCGGCGGCCCCTAAAAGAAAACCACAGGCGAGAAAACCAGCTGCTAAAAAAAGTGCGACAAAAAAAGCAGTCGAAGCGGAAACAGTAGCCGCTCCTGCAACACCGAAAACCACGGAGAATAAAGAAGAAACCAAATCTCCGGCCAAACCGGCCGCCCCCAAAAGAAAACCACGGCCGCGCAAACCAGCTGCTAAAAAAAGTGTGCCCGAAAAGACAATCGAAGCGGAGACAGCAGTAGCTCCCGCGGCACCTGAAACCCCGGAGAATAAAGAAGAAACCAAATCTCCGGCTAAACCGGCCGCCCAAAAAAGAAAGCCACGGCCGCGGAAACCAGCTGCTAAGAAAAGTACGCCCGAAAAGACAGTCGAAGCGGAGACAACAGTAGCTCCCGCGGCACCTGAAACCCCGGAGAATAAAGAAGAAGCCAAATCTCCGGCTAAACCGGCCGCCCAAAAAAGAAAGCCACGGCCGCGCGGAAAATCTCCTCGCAAACCAGGGACAGACCAGCAGGCTTCTCCTGAAAAAACAGCGCCAAAGGCTGAAACAGCTCCAAGGGAATCAGGAAGCATGAAGCTTCTTATTAATGCTGATGAACCTGAAGAAGCCAGAATCGTTCTCCTGGAAAAAGGCAGGGTTGAATCATTTCACATTGAAACCGTCTCCCTGGCCCAGGCAAAGAGTAATATCTACAAAGGACGTATCGCCTCCATCGAACCGAACCTCCAGGCAATTTTCGTAGACATGGGTACAGAGAAAAATGGATTTCTTCCCTTCAGTGAAGTGCATCCGGAATATTACTGCAAAGAGGTCCCTCCGGGAACCCACTGGAATCGCCTTGACATCCAGGAAGTTCTAAAAAAAGGCCAGGAAGTTCTGGTGCAGGTTGTTAAAGAAGCTACCGGCAATAAAGGCGCGAGCATCACCACATACCTTTCCATGCCTGGTCGCTATGTTGTTCTTATGCCGGGAAGTGACAGCCATGGCATCTCCAGGCAGATTACCGAAGAATCGCGGCGCTCGCAGCTCAGAGAGGTTATGAGCTCGGTAAAGCTCCCGGAAGAAATCGGCTACATTGTCCGAACAGCGAGCAAAGATATTACCAAAACAGCCATGGTGAAGGACATTGAATTCCAGCTGAATCTCTGGGCGGAAATAAAAAGCCGTGGGCAATCCATGTCTACTCCTTCATTAATCTACAAAGAGCAGAATGTGATTTCCCGCTTTCTGCGTGATCACTTCGATCCTGAAATTACAGAAATCCTGGTCGACAACACAGAAACATATACCCAGGTCGAGAACTTCCTTGCCCTGCTTCCAGCCCGTCAGCGCACAACCAGGGTAAAGCTTCACCAGGGCGCCAGACCAATCTTCAATCTGTACCAGATCGAAAACCAGATTGAATCCATGTTTCAGCCGGAGGTGCAATTGCCGTCAGGGGGCTCCATTGTCATTAATCCCACCGAGGCTCTTGTTGCAATTGACGTCAATTCAGGACGAACATCAAAAGACAAAAATTTTGAAGAGACAATCTTCCTCGCCAACATGGAAGCGGCAGAAGAGCTTGCCCGCCAGCTGCGGCTCCGGGATCTCGGCGGCTTAATTGTTGTTGATTTTATTGATATGCGGGACAAAAAGCATATTAGAGAAGTAGAAAACAAAGTAAAGACAGCCATGAAGCGGGATAAGGCCAAAAAAGACACAAGCCGGATATCAAAATTCGGTCTTATGCAGATTTCCAGACAACGTCTTGGTCCTCCAATCCAGAAAGGCAGTTATATTGCCTGCCAGCATTGCAACGGACTGGGGATGACTCGATCCGTTGAAACACTGGCCGTTTCCCACCTGAGGAAAATCCAGACCGGGGCCATTAAAAGAATGACCGATAAAGTCACATGCCTTTTTCCTCTGGCAGTCGCTCAATATCTTCTCAACCAGAAACGTGCGGATATCCTCAACCTGGAAAGCAAGTACAAGGTCACTATCCAGATCCTCGCTGATCCGGCAATGAGTCCGTCCGAAGCACAAATCGAGTTCCATAAAAACGGCAACGGGGACGAACGGTAAGTTCGTTCAGACTGCCGACCTGGATTCAAAGGTCGTTTTTTCTCACAGAGGTGCAGAGCACACAAAGTTTTTCTCTGTGCCTCTGTGGTCTCTGTGAGAAATCATTCCTCCATTATCGCTTTCGCCGCACCACCACCTTTCTTGTCTTTGCCCCGGACCCGCTGCTCCCTTTTTTACGTTTGACAAGCACCTTTTTCTTTTCGCCTGCAGCGCCGCCTGACGCCCCACTGCTCACCGGCTGCTCATAACGGCATCCTGCTTTGGGGCAATGAAGAATCTGCGCCTCCGCACCTTTCTTTTCGACCAGATAGGGAGACCTGCATTTCGGGCAGGATATTCCATGGGGCCTGGACCATGCAATGAACTCACAATTGGACACCGGACATTCATAATAGATTTTATCTGATGACGTCCTATTGACCATAAGGTGATCATTGCCGCACAGTGGACACGGGACATCCGCCCTCCCTTCCTGGGGGCCGGACGATTTCTTGTCATCACGATTCAGAGCCTCGGACAGCGCCTGTACCTTTTCATCAACAACAATGTCTGATTCCACTGATAATTCCGGCGGATGTGTCTCTGGAGGCTCTTCCGGCAAATCATCTTCGCCGGCTTTCAAATCAGGGCTTACAGAAATATCCGGCTCGTGCTCTTCCCTTTCCTCTACAACAGGGACATCTTCAGACTCCTCTGCATATAATTCAGCAGCAGTTTCGACTCCATCGTAGCCGCTCTCTTCTTCTGCAATCTCAGGTAGTGATTCTTCTTCACCAACACCTTCTTCAATTGCAGGAATTACCGCTTCCTCAGCGTCGTCTTCATGCTGTGACGACGCAAAATCCGGAGTCTGGTCGGAAGATTCCGAGAGATCTGCAGGCTGATTGACAACAGGTAATTCCGCGCTGCTGCCGGCATCTTCTTCAATTGGACTTTTAATTATATTCTTAGAACGCTTCTCCCGGGGAATAACCAGGGAAGGAGCTTCCTTTTTCAACAGAGACACACCTTGTATCTGAAAATTCTGATCAAACTGCTTCAAGGCAAAATCAATGTCTTTCCTGCCCGAGATGACCTCTAATACCGTCTGCTCAAAATAGGCCGACAAATTGATTCCCTGCATTTTAGGGAAGACCCTGTTTATCGTATCTGCCACTTTCGTTGTGTTCCCAAGACATAAAAGGGTTCCGTCAGACAATACCCTGAAATAGTTCCCATCAATCAATTTCTGGAGGACAGCAGCAAGTGTTGATGAATGTACAATTGAAAAATCCTGCAATTCCTCAAGAAGAATAGGAAGAGTATACGGGTTAGCCGCCGAATTTGATACAGCCCTGGGCGACAGCTCGACGACATCCTCCTTCTGGCCTTCCTGGAGCTGATCAGGAAAAATATTCAGGAAATCATCATTATCATTCATCTCTTTCAAAAATCCCGACTTCTTCACTTCGACTCCACGGCCTGAAAAAAGAAAAGTCCCGGCTCTGACCTCTGCCTCAATTTCATCTCCTTCCACCGAAAGCATCTGACTCATAATGGCCCGACTGCGAATCAAATCATAGAGCTGAACTGCCTTCTCTCCGAGTTCTTTTGGAAGACTCTCACCTGGTAAAGCAGGATTCAGGGGAAGAATAGCCCTGGCTCCACATTTTCCTTCGCAAACCTCGTCCCCGCCATATGTATCACCTACATACTTCCTGATGCCCAAAAGAAGATCGTCATTTTTCTCCCCTTCTTTCCCGTAAGGATCTGTGATAAGCCCTGCCCAGACGCCATCAATTGCAACACCATGATACAATTGCATAAGAGAAAACCAGACCTGCCTCGGCGACATACCGAGCAGACGATGACCTTCATGAAGAAGCTGCGACAAATCCAAAGGCTCGGGAGGATCGACTTTCGCGGCTTTTCTCTGAACCGTTTCAAGGACAAAGGATTGTTCCGCCAACTCCGCTAAAATATTTTTCACCTGTGTTGAATCACTCACCAGACCATCTGCTGCAGCCGCACCTCCCTCCTTCATCGTCACAACAAGATTCCCATTACCGCTGGACAGCTTTGACTGCAGCTGAAACCCGGCTCGTGAAGCACCAGGAGCGGCCAAAGTATGCCTGTCTGCCAGCAAAAAAAGAAGCGAAAGAGAGGTATAATCCAGGGGCAGGTTCTCCGGGCCTGATGCAGTGCCAATCAGTCTTTTCAAATGACCGACAAGGCAGCTATTAAACTGTGAACGGATATAATATGCAGCACCAGCAGCAAAAGGGATCCCCCGGGAACCAGCCAGTTCTTCACTAATCAGTTCTTTCTTTAAGCCATGAATCCTCAGCCTCCGGCACCCCCTGCCCTGCTGGTCTGAAGAGGCCAGGTAGCCATGAATCATCCAGCTCCAGGAATCACCGCGCTGATCATTATCAAAAGCAACAATAATGTCCCGAGCTGCATGTTCATCAAGCTTCTGCAAAAAGGTGCCGTCGGAAGATCTTGGCGAGAAATCAAAACCGACTTCGCCCAGATGCAGATCAGGTATAGCAGGATCATGTTTTGCAAACACAGGCGATTCCTGCAAAACAACTCCTTCCATCTCCAAACCCGACTGGTCAGCCATTGTCCTGGCTTTAGCCTCCGACTCAACAAAAACAAGCGCTTTCATATATATTCCAATCCCCTACACCAAAATGAACTTAACGTAATATCAACAAATGATATTCTTCAACAAATAAGACGAAGTCACCTCAAACCTCAAACCTCAAACCTCAAACCTCAAACCTCAAACCTCAAACCTCAAACCTCAAACCTCAAACCTCAAACCTCAAACAACAGTGTATCGATAAAATGCTGCAAAATCAAAATAGATATTTGCAATCATTACAGATAAGCTATTATTAAGGGAGTCATCTTGCAAAAACTCCTCTCAAAAAGGATTTAAATGTCGTTTGTTACCCTTCAGGGAATACATACCGCAGTCTCCAATCTTGCGCTCCGCCAGGGAACTCTCCAGGAGCACCTTCTCTCTCTTCTGCTGTCATATTTCTCCACTGAAACAAGCCTGGAAGAAATTTCTGTAATTTCGCCTGATGAACTGGTGAAAGATCTCTGGGGTGTTGATTCCGAAAAAGAAATACGCAATAAAAAAAAGAATCTGAGCTCCCTGAAATCAGCCGTCAACAAACGTTTCAAGGGCCTCTCAGAGCTCGAAAACCCCGAAGGCCTGATCATCGGCAAAGACAATGTCTTTACCGTCTCGGAAGAACATAAAAACAACCTACTGAATAAACTCGGGATTACCTCAGGAAGTGGTGACCCGGCAATGGATCTTTTCGCATCCATGCGCGGCATTCTGGATGGTATTGCCGATGGAGGTGATGCAGGGAAGTTGCAGGCCATGCTGTCCGAACTTGATAAAACCAGAGAAATAATTGACCAACTCATTCAAGAGAAAGGCGAAGGGGCTGGCAGGTCCGGAGAAGAAGGCGGTTCCGAGGGCTCCCATGATATCGAAGAGATCGAACTTGAAGAGGGTGAAGAGATCATCGTCGTCGGAGGCCAAGAAAGCGAAGGTACGGGGACAGGCTCTGAAACAGGATATTCTGATGGTGGTGCTGAACTCATTGAATCGGATGGGTTTCAATCTCAAGAGATCTATGAAGATCTGGCCGAAGATGAGGAACTTGTTGAAGAAATAATCGATGATGAAATTGAACCGGAAATTATTGAGGAAGAGGATCTCCTGGACGATGAGGATCAGGATGAGGAACTGATCGAAGTTTCAGAGGAAGACGATCTTGCCGGGACAGAAGAAGATGAATCTCCAGAGGGCCTAGGAGATGGTGACGGATCAGGCAGTGCCTCGGACACAGGGATAAAACCCGGCAGTGACCATGAAACAACAGGTCATGGGGAGGATGCTGACCTCTCAGGGCAGGGACAGGACACAGGAACAAGCCCGAAAGCTGGGTGCCCAAGCGAAACTGGCCCAGAGACAACGCTAGGCAGTGTTGAAGAAACAGATACCTCAGGAGAAAATGACGATTTACAATTACAGAGCCGGGATGGCCAATCCGGCCTGCTTGATGAAGTCGACTCTGATTCAGCCCAGCAGGACATTGAAATCCTCGCAGATGAAGAACTTGTTGAAGAAATCCTTGATGATGAACTTGAAACGGAAATTATTGAAGAGGGGGAGATCATAGATGATGAAGAACTAATTGAGGATGAAGAAGATTTTCCAGAAATAAAGGATCCTGAATCTTCAGAAGACAGTGCCATAACAGACAAATCAGGCAGTGCCGAGGGAGCAGGGAAACAACCCGGAAGTATCGGTGGCAAAATTGATCAAAATGGTGATCTTACCGGTCTGGGCCAGGACACCGAAACCGGTCATCCTGATAAAAGCGGATATGGTTCAGAGCAACAGGACGTTGAAATCCTCGAAGATGAAGAACTTGTTGAAGAAATCCTTGATGATGAACTTGAACCGGAAATTATTGAAGAAGAGGAGATCGTAGACGAAGAGGAACTGATTGAGGATGAAGAGCTTGTCGAAGAAATTCCTGACGATGAACTTGAACCGGAAATAGTTGAAGAAGAGGAGATCCTAGACGAAGAAACCCTGATAGAGGATGAAGATCTTCTCGAAGTTGCAGAGGTGGACATTGCTGAAGATGATGAAGTCGGCCTGGGAGAGCAGAATGATGCCATGACGGAGGGCACTCCTTCCTCCCAGGAAAAAAGTAGGGGTGGAGGCAAAGGAGATCCTTCTCTTTCCGGAACAGAACAGGGTGCAGGTGCAGAAAAAGCGGAAGAATCTTCTGGACAGCCATTGGACCTGTCACGCTATATTGAGCCGTCAGATGCTCTGGAAAATCTCCCTGACACCCTAAATGAAAGCAATGACGAGCTGATCCGCATGATAATGCAGCGTTTCATGCCGCCTTTTATCCAAATTCCATCAGGAAGTTATCCTGTGGGAAGCAAACACCCCAGAAGTATGGACCGCCCTGAACATAGTGTTATCCTAAACAATTTCCACATCAGCCAAATTCCTGTGACCAATGATATCTTTGATTTTTTTATCCGCGAAACCGGTTATGAAACCGATGCTGAAAAGAAAGGATATGGAACGGTGGTTGAGGGTCGTTTTTCACGAAAAACAAATCCCGACACAGGAAAAGAAACCCTTGTGATTAATCCTGGAGTCCGCTTTCAACGAGTTGAAGGCGCGACCTGGCGTCATCCGAAAGGCCCATACAGTTCTCTGGAGAATAAAGCCTCCCATCCCGTTGTCCAAGTCAGCCGCCGTGATGCAATTGCCTTCGCTTCCTGGGCAGGGAAGAAACTTCCTTCAGAAGATGAATGGGAAGCAGCAGCCCGCGGCAAAGCAGGCCTCCTCTTTCCCTGGGGGGATGATTGGCTGGACACATATGGCAATTTCGAATCATCCCAGATCGGCGACACAACACCGGTAACCCATTACGGCAAAAAAGCCATGAGCCCCTTCGGACTCCTCGACATGCTGGGCAATATCCTGGAATGGACATCTTCCCGCCCTCTTGACGTCAGCTCCGAAGGGAACGCCCCCCGTCTCTCCATCCTCAAAGGCGGATCATGGGCAACCGGAGGCCTGATAACATCAGCAACCCGCTTTCTTGAAAGGGACAACACCTGGTCGAACATCATCGGTTTCAGGTGCGCAGTATAACGGCAATTAAGAATTGAAAATTGAGAATTAAAAATTATTTAAAGCGCCATCAATTATTGCATCATCGACGTCATCTGTGATAATGACGGTGCCGATAGCAATTGGCAGGACGAAAAAGGGTTTCCCGGCTACGGTTTTTTTATCGGTCTTCAAAAACTCTTTCATCTGTTGCCGGTTAAGTTCTGGAGGGATAGTCGTCGGCAAGCCAAAGGAACTGATCAGGTCTGTGATTTCCCCGGCAGTCTCCGCCATCAATATTCCCTGGGCCACTGCAATTTTATTAACCGCCACCATTCCCATGGCCACGGCCATGCCATGAGCTATCGTGAAATGTGATTCTGCCTCAACAGCGTGTCCGAGGGTATGTCCATAATTGAGAATGCGCCGCAAATCGGCTTCCCGTTCATCTGCCTCGACAACCTCTGCCTTAATCGAGCAGCAGCGCAGAATCACATCTTCCATGACAGAAAGATCAAGGGCCTGAATTTTTTCCCGGTGAGCATTCAGAAAATAAAAGAAATCAGCGTCGTAGATAACACCATATTTGATCACTTCGGCCAGTCCGTTGAGTAATTCCTCCGGAGGAAGAGATTGCAGGACAGTACTATCTATATACACGGCCCGTGGCTGATAAAAACAGCCGACAAGATTTTTCCCCTCGGGAATATCAACTCCTGTCTTGCCACCCACAGAACTGTCTACCTGGGCAAGAAGAGTTGTCGGAATCTGAACAAAAGGTATGCCCCGCATATAAATAGCAGCGACAAAACCAGTTATATCTCCGGAGACACCGCCGCCTAGGGCAATAAGGCAATCCTTGCGATCAACTCCAAGCTGCGCCAGCCTGCTGGTCAACCCGGCAATGGTCGTAAGATTCTTATTCTCCTCACCCCGGGGGAAAGTGATAAGGTCACAGGCCAACCCTACCGCTTCCAAAGAAACGACAACAGCCTGCCCATAAAGTTCTGCAACGCGGTCATCAGCAATTATCACATAACGCTTGCCAATTTTCCTTTCCTTGAGATCCGCACCAATATCTGCAAGCAAACCTTCCTGTACAAAAATAGGATACGCTCTATCACCTAGACCAACCTCTATCTGTTTCATAGCTTCATTCCGTTGAAAAGTGATCACTTGTAACACAAAACAATTCTTTGCGCTCTTCGTGTCCTTCGTGGTCCTAATATTACCTGTGAGATATTCATCCTTACCATTTTTTGCAAAAAAAAAGGAGACACCCGAAGGCATCTCCCTTTTTTTTCTATCCGGAAATGGAAATCAATCCATTTTCATTACATAGAGTCACCGGAAGCAGCACCCTGCATTTTCACCTCAACTTTCTCAGTGAGGCTTGCATAGTACAATTTCAGGTGATCAAGAACTTCATTACGACCGAAGTGATCAACGATCTCGGCGCCTTCGGACAGAGCTTTACGAAGCTTGGTACCGGAGAGGATAACGCGATCCTCTTTACCGTGGTTACAAGTACGCAGAGAAGCCATACCGTCACATTTGTGGCAATAAAAGGTCCAATCGATCTTCATTGGTTTACACTGCAGGTCTTTACCGGTATCACCAGTATTAGGAATCTTGTTGAAGATATCCTGAGCTTCGAACAGACCGTAGAAATCACCAACACCAGCGTGGTCACGACCGATCAGCATATTGTTAACACCGTAGTTCTGACGGAAGGTAGCATGGAGCAGACCTTCACGAGGACCGGCATAACGCATATCCAGAGGATATCCAGCGTTGATTACGTTGTCTTTTACAAAGTAGTTTTCGATCAGAATTTCGATAGCTTTAACACGGGTATCAGCTGGAATATCACCAGCTTTCAGGTTACCAATCAGAGAGTGGATCAGAACGCCGTCACATACCTCGATAGCGATTTTGGCCAGGAACTCATGGGAGCGATGCATTGGGTTACGAAGCTGAAGAGCAGCAACATTGGCCCAGCCTCTTTCCTCAAACATTGCACGGGTCTCAGCAGGAGTCAGGTAAACACCTTTGTACTCTGTTGGGTACTCGCCCTGGGACAGAACTTTAACAGGACCGGCGATGTTTACGTCTTTCTGGTTCATAACCATGATAACGCCTGGATGATCTTCTTCTGCGATTTTCCAGAAAGTATCACCCTGAGACTCTTCACCTTCGCCTCTGAATACTTTCTCACATTCCCAGCGCTTGTCAGCGTCAGACATTGCGTATTTCTCAGTGACTTTCATGGTAGCCATGATTCCACCGTCAGCTACGAGAGCAATCTCATCGCCTAACTTTATAGCATCTGCATCTGCCTGGGCAACATCCAGAGTGATCGGAACAGGCCAGAAAGTTCCGTCTGCCATCTGAAAACTATCGCAAACGCCTTTCCAGTCAGCTTTACCCATGAAACCGCTGAGTGGGCTGAAGCCACCGATACCCATCATGATCAAGTCGCCTTTTGCACGGGCACTTACATTGATCTGCTTAAGACCGGCTGCTTTTGTTTTTTCTGCTTCCAGCTCGCTACCGTGAAGAAGCGCGCATACGAGACCTTTACCACCATGTGGAGCTACTAATTTAGACATTGAGATTCTCCTTCTTAAAAATTAAACGTGAGATACATGTATTGATATAACAAAAAATGAGGACTTATTCAGTTTAAAAAAACCTTTATAAAGAGAGGAGTGGCGGTTGTCAAGGAAAAAAAAAGCCAGAATAAAAATCCCAGCGTTTTATTGAGATATTATGAGGAGGGAATCAATCCTTTATCGATACTACGCAATAATGAACCAGGTCTCTCAAAACTATAGCAAAACCAGGTCAGTAAAAGTTTTCAAGTGCCTTAGATTTGTTTGTTTGGGTCTTTAAACTATAGCCCTTACAAAAACAGACAAAGATGAGGTGCTGGTAAACTTTTACTATATTTTTTTATCAAAAAGAAGCCCGGTCATATCGAGCATTTTTTTTCGAAGCCGCATTATTTCCCCCGGGGAGATCTGCCTTACGACTTCATTTGTCTTCATGTCCTTCAATTCAATTCTAAATCCTGACTGCCTGTCGACCTGGAGAGTAACAATAAAAGAACTGGCCATTGCCTGGAAATGCTTCTGGATCTCGCCCACAGCCTCTTCAAGCTCTTCCCGGCTGTAAGCCTCTTCCGGCAGTTCTTCAGAACTTTCTTCCTGCTCGCCTTTATCCCGACGCCTACTATCCCTCTTTCTGCCATGCAGGGCCTTATCGTCAAGATCAACCGTATCCGCCTGTCCATCTTCGGGGACAGGCTGCACCGGAGGCTTATGCACATCCTCCAGCTCCACAGATGATGGCACAGGGACGGCATATCCCTTGGCATCAGTATTTACATTGCTAAAATCCATAGGCAGGGAAAAATGGCGTTACTCCCGCATAGGAGAAAGTCCTGAAAACGAGAAACGTCTAAGCCTTCTTGTCGAAAATAATACCAACGAGTTCATCCAGCCTGGCCCGGAGTTCCATAACTTCCTCTGATGGAATCTGGCGGATAACATCGCCGCTTTCACGATCCGTGACCTTAATCACAATATCATCCGTTTCTTCATGGATGGAAAAACCCAACTTGGTCCGCATCACATCAAGACGGGCCTGGATATTTTCCACGGCCGAGGTAAGCTCTTCGTTGGTAAGCTTTTCCTGCTGCTTATCACGCAACGCCCGTTCATCCTGAGCAGCTCGAGCCGAATCACCGCTTTTTTCAACCGGAGCAACCTGTGGCTTTGCCTTATCCACTGTTTCAACATTAGGCACCACTGGTTGCGCTATGCTTTTCACTGCGGCGCTTGCATCAATGTTCATTACAACCTCCACCGTACCTTAAAATATATTTCCCTCATGAACTCGCCAAATTCCAGCTTATCTCAAAACAGCATGTTTACCGTATGCCTGATGCAGTTTTTTTCTGTTCCGTGTCTCCTGCATTTCTATCTGAAGTTCTTTTTTCTTTTCCATTGCCAACCGGACACATCTCTCCTGGCAGGCTATAATGCGCTCTGTACAGCCAGCTAAATCCTGATGCGGAATAGCGCCGGGAAGCTGACTAAACGCCTTTTGCCATCGGCTAAGAAGAGGTGAAATATCACTCCCCCCGCGCTCAAGACAAATCTCTATATCTTCCGTAAGCTGCAAAACGTTTTTATACAATAACTCCATCACCAAATCCTATCAAAAAGTAGCCTGAAAAGCAACCCGAGGTCTAGCTTCTACAGGTCGACCTCCAGTCCGGACAGAATTTTCATTCGCTTTTCCCTCGGCAAGTTCCACCCATGCCTCTGTCAGAGGCTTCACAGTGGCAATAGAATTATCCAGGTGTTTTACATCTTTGGATAAATTAGCTTTGCTTATTTCTTCGATAAGATAAAAATAAAGATTGTTCAGGTTCTCTCCAATCTCACCACCCGCCTCAAGATTGAGAGAGGACTGAAGCTCCCCAATAATAGCGAGAGCACGGCTCATCTGTTCACCTTGACGGCTGACATCTCTATCAACAAGAGCGCCACGGGCCCTCTTTAAAGAAAGCTCTAAGGCCTGGTATAACCTGGCTATAATTTGCCCAGGGGTCAAATTAGCAAGATCATTTTTCTGATATGCTCCGCATACTGCTTTCTGGCTTTGATACATGGCTTAGATTGCTCCCTATTTTTTCCCGTATATCGCGTTTGTAAGATTGGTCAAATTCTCAAGTTGCTGTGAAAGTGCTCCAGAAGTTGTTTGAAAGTTAGATAGGAGTAATTCAAGAGTTGCGAACTGACTTCGAAGCACCTCTTCTCTTTTTTCTATACGAAGAGTAACCCGTTCTATCTGGTCAGCTATATTATCAATGGAGGCCCGAAAACCATTCTCTTTGTTTGCAATAAGACCGGTCGAGCTATTCAAATAGTTATCAAGTAAATTATCAAAGCGTTTCGCAAGACCATTATTGCCGAATTCTTCCTGGCTAAAAAATTTGACTACATCATCTTGGTTTTCCTCAAGAGCACTAGTAAGCATTGAAGCATCAAGGCTCAACTTGCCTTTACGATCCACCTCAACACCCAGTCGGCTCAATCCATTCACTTCTTTCGCAACCCCATCTACCTGGGTATACAGGAGACTTCGCATCCTTGACTGGATCTGCCTGGTTGTGGCATCACCCTGTAAAGTTCCAGATTCTCCAGTTTCAGTATTGTACTCCTGAAACTGGCCAAGGACACCTGCCAAAGTGTTATATTGGTCAACAAAGGCCTGAACCTTACTTGTGGCACTACTAGAATTTTTTGCTACTTTTATAGTGAATGGATTCCCTGGATCTTCCTGATTCACAGTCAAGGTCACCCCATCAATCAGATCATCGATAATATTACTTGATCTCTCAATGGCAATACCATTTACCGTCAACTGGGCATTTCCAGCTTCCTGAGTTTCTGTTACGGCATGAGAGACAGGATCTGAATAGAGGGAGGATAAACCGCTCGCATCATCGTTATTGAGATCAGCGTCATCAATAGTCAGGGTTATGGTGTTTTCTGAGCCCGTTTCCTGGCTGGACAACGTTAGATAGTAATTGCCGCTGCCATCATGGACAACTCCGGCAGTAACATCAACATCTGCCTCATTAATGGACGAGGCGATTCCCGCCAGGGTCTGATGGCCGGAGTCAATCTCAATATCAACCACAGCCCCTGCTCCTACTTGAAGAGTCAAAGTTCCTGTTCCCACCACCTGATCGTTGCCAGCGAATGAAGCACTGCGCACCTGTTGGGCCTGGGCCAGAGAAGTGACTGTGACTTGATAATTTCCTGGTGACGCTTCATCGGATGCAGAGACACCGACAACACTGGAATTACTTGATGTCGCAGAGAACGAGACAAAACTACCGGAGTCTGTCAGTGCTGAAACTGCGGATTGAAAAGAGGACAGCGTCGCCTTCAGTGTCCCAAAAGCAGAAATCTTGGCCTGATAAAATGCCTCATCCTGCTGCAGGAGAGTTATAGGGCGCTGCTCAATCTCCATCAGTTGGCTAATAATAGATTCAGTATCCAATCCGGACGCCAAACCACCTACACTTATAGCCATGATATCCTCTATAGATAAATAAAAATTGCTAGAGATTAGGGGAGGGAAAACCCTCCCCTATATAATGTTCCTACCTTAAATTAATTACCCTTGGAGCAAAGTCAACGCTGCCTGGGGCAGTGTATTCGCCTGGGCCAGCATTGCGATACCTGACTGCTGGAGAATCTGGGCTTTGGTCAGATCTGCTGTCTCAGCTGCAAAGTCAGCATCCAAAATTCGACTCCGCGCTGCTGTAACATTCTGCGCAACATTCATCAGGTTGGCAATGGTTGATTCAAAACGATTCTGGACAGCACCAAGGTCACCGCGGATACTGTCTATAACCGCAATAGCGGCATCAACTCGCTTAATTGCCGTATCAGCACCAGCTCTGGTACTGATATCAACATCATCAACACCGGAAGTATCCAGAGAGATGTCCCCAGTAAAACCAATGTTTGCTGTTGTTCCAGTGAAGGCGATAGTTGAAGTTGCAGATAACGTAATTGTACCACGGAGATTATCTGCAAAATCGCCACCGGTTACACTCAGACCATCTGTACCGGCAGCAAAGCCTGTTCCAGATTCAGCAACGAGAATACTGCGACCATCAGCTGCTGTCAGAGTCATATCAGTACCACTTAAGCTGGCAATGACTCCCGTTGAAGAACTTGAAAGATTAATCTGATCTCGGATAGCAGCGTTCGTTATACCACTGGCAGCATCAACACCAGCAAAAACAGTCGTTCCATTAATCGTGAGGGTATACGTATCTCCTGCTGTTCCACCCACAGCACCAACGGTCTGTGTTCCTGAGGTCGTTGCTACTGCACTGAGGGCTGCAATTCCGGCATCATTGATAGCGGCGGCCTTGGCATATGCAGAAGTTGCTTCCTGACCAGTCGCGGTCCCCGCGTAGTCAGCACTGCTGGAGATTGCCTGAGCGGTACCACCACCAATAGCAATTGTGATATCAGTCGCCGCGGCGTCTGCAACTTCAGTACCTGCCTCTTCAGCAATGGCGCCAATAGCGGAACCTTTTGCACTGGCAATACCAAAGGAAATAGTTTCGCCGGCTTCGGATCCAACCTGGAAGGTGGCTGTTGAGAAAGTACCATCGAGAAGACGCTGGCCGTTGAACGCTGTTGTTGTAGCAATACGATTAATCTCATCCTGCAGCTGACTAACCTCTGCCTGGATATATGCACGGTCGGCAGAAGTATTCGTATCGTTTGCAGATTGAATTGACAATTCGCGTATACGCTGGAGGATGCTTGTTGTTTCCTGGAGAGCACCTTCAGCTGTTTGAGAAAGAGAAATACCATCATTGGCATTTCGAACCGCCTGATTGAGACCTCGTATCTGGGATGTCATCCTATCAGAGATAGCAAGACCTGCTGCATCATCTTTAGCACTGTTAATCCGCAGACCAGATGACAATCTCGCTAATGAACGATTCAGAACATTCTGGGATCCTACAAGATTTCTTTGGGCGTTCAGCGACGCCACATTCGAGTTAACTGTTAAAGCCATGAGATAAAACCTCCATGTTTGTTGTGCATTGTTTCCGGCCTAGCTTCCTTGCCCGACCGACGTTTCAAAATAAGTATACCATAACTGGACCTTCTTATTCTTTTCCACCTCCTTTCCGGTCCTTTTTTTATTATTCAGTAACCATATCGGCCTTTGCGCAAACATCTTTAATAATTTTACAGAAAATTATATCAACAAAAATAACACCTCAACATAAGATTTATTTCTGCTAATGGCGACAAGTCTCCCTTTTGGGATAGATTGACCAACCAGATATTCCTAGGCAGTGACACATTTCTTGACAAGCACCTGAGAATACCTGGTAACAATGTTGATTTATCAGAAATCCCTCTTCCGCAGCGTCAGCCTATACGAAAAACTCTCTCTCTTTTTACCGAAGAATATCCAGACAGGAAAGAAGCAATGGCCCGTGCATTTCTATCCGGACATTACACCATGAAGGAGATTGGCTCCTTCTTTCAAGTCCATTACTCAACAGTGAGCCGAGCCGTTCGGCTCTTTGAAGATACACACACTCCCTAGATGCACTATTGCAGAACCTGACCATAAATTTCCAACTAGAGACAATATAGTATCATTAGCAGCATTATTACGCTCATTATGGATAATATTTTGACCCTATAATTATTTAAGGTTACAGTGTGAAAATGATGAAAATAATCCCAAGCCTTCTTACACCAGATGAATCGGAAAAACTTCTTGCCTCACGGGTAAAAATGCTTCGCCTGAGGGCTGGATATAAACGATCAACCTTGGCTAAGCGTGCTGGAGTCAGCGAGGCGTCACTTAAACGCTTTGAAACCAGTGGTCAAGTTTCGTTAAAAAATCTTCTGCGCCTTGCCTACGCATTAGGAAGGCTTGAAGAGTTTGCCGACCTTTTCATTCAGCCAGAGGCAACTAGCCTGTCTGAATTGCAAGCAAACTCAAGGGCGTCTGTTCCCAAAAGAGGAAAGATTTGAAATGGCAAAGGACCTCAGAGAGATCGATGTTCATTTTACAACAACACCAGACGAGTCATTTCAAGTCGGCACCTTAGTACAGCAAGGCCATCGCCTATTTTTTGAATACAATTCCCAATGGATCAACCGCGGATTGGAGCTTTCTCCGTTCACACTTCCCTTGCGGCCCGGTCTCTATGAGCACACCAACCGTGAGTTTGGACCGCTATTCGGGCTTTTTGATGATTCATTACCTGATGGTTGGGGACTGCTTCTGATGGATCGATATTTCCGCAAAATCGGTTTTGACCCAGTTACCATTTCGCCGCTGGAGCGACTGGTTTACCTGGGAGAGCAAACAATGGGCGCCTTGACATATCATCCACCCCGTGACCGCTCTATCGCTGAGCCTACCCTCTTTGATCTTCACAAATTGGCAAAACACTCTCAGGAGATCTTTGCAGGGGACCCAACAGATGTGCTGCCTCAATTATTGAGGGCCGGCGGGGGTCCTGGCGGGGCTCGACCCAAAGTATTGATTGGCTACAACCCGGCAACCTCTGAAATCATTTCCGGGGAGGACAATCTCCCGGATGGTTTTGAACATTGGATTGTAAAATTTTCTGCCCGTGAAGAAGCAAGAGATGCAGGCCCTGTCGAGTATGCCTACTCTCTGATGGCACGTGAAGCTGGGATCGAGATGCCAGAAACCCATCTTTTCAAAACAGACCAAGGAGATTGTTTTTTTGCGACAAAACGTTTTGACCGTGAAACTGGTAATCACCGACACCACATTCATACCTTTGGAAATCTTATTGAAGCGGATTTTCGCTTACCCAACTGTGATTATGCTGACCTGCTCAAGGTTACCGGGATCCTGACAAAAAACCATGAAGAGGTCATACGTGTCTTCCGCCTAATGGTTTTTAATGTTCTGGCACATAACCGCGACGATCACGTGAAAAATTTTTCGTTTATTCTGGACGATGCCAGTGGAGGATGGATGCTTGCACCGGCATATGACCTGGTATTTACTTCTGGTCCTGGAGGAGAGCACACAACGACCATCGCCGGCGAAGGACGCAATCCATTAAAACGCCATCTCTTTCAGCTGGCAGATCAATTTGACATCAACCAAAGGCTGGCAAACAAAATTTTTGATGAAGTCTCGCTTGCTATTAGCAAATGGAGAATGTGCGCCATTAGTACTGGAGTAACCCCCAGGACCTGCGATCAAATTGCCAGACAGATAAATCCATAACGTCGTTTTGATAAAAAAAGCCGACCTGGCAGAGAAGATTAGTACGAATAAAGGTCGCGGAGAAATGAAGATAGAGAAACATGTCCGCTGACCTATAACGGATTAGCAGTAAGTGGTAAGAATAAATATGATCACGCAAGACCTGACCGTATTTACTATTGGCTTTTTACTTAATCCGCTTCCGTAAATCACCTACTCCTGACTTTCCAGATCCAAACTTTCTTCGTCCACTTTTATTTTCTTACCGAACATCCATACCGCTCCAATACTGACTTCATAAAGAATAACCAGGGGGCCGGCCATGAGGATCTGATTGACGATATCCGGGGTTGGGGTGAGGATGGCAGCAATAACAAAGGACACCAGAAAGGCATACTTTCGGTGCTTGTTGAGGAAAGCCGTATTCACTATGCCCAGCTTGGCGAGCATGACCATGAAAACAGGAAGCTGGAAGATGACGCCAAAGGAAATCAGCAGTCTCAGGCTTAAAGAAAAGTATTCTTTAACAGTGGGCAGGGCGCTAAGGTATTCAGTGGTATAGCCCATGAGAAAACGGAAGGCTGGCGGGAAGACAACGTAGTAGCCAAAGGCGGCACCGCCGAGAAAACAAAGGGAAGACAGCAGGGTAAAAGGAACGGCAACCCGCTTTTCATGACGGTAGAGGCCAGGAGCGACAAAATCCCAGATCTGCCAGAAGATAACAGGACATGACAGCATCAGCCCGCTCACCAGGGCTAATTTTAGATAAAAAAAAAGGCCTCCTGGTACGATGTGAATATCAGGGTGGACTCTTCTGGAAGAACTTCATAGAGCGGCCTCACAAACCATTGGCCAATATGGTCGATAAAATAATAGCTGACCGCAAAACCGACAGCAACAGCGACCAGGGAACGCACCAGACCGGTGCGAAGATCCCGTAAATGATCGGTTAATGCCTGTTTTTCCATTGTTTCCATTTTTTCTTCTTCTCTATCTTTCGGAGACAACAGCTGAGTTTAACGATAAGACGATCTTCAGTCTGTTTTATGTGAAAGTTGTAAGATTTAAGTTTTAAGTTGGCGGATGTGATTTATTCATAATATCCGTGCAGCCTGAATACTCAAACACAGCCACTATAGTCTCAAGACATGGCAGGGTCAAGGATTCAATCTTCGTTCCTTGCATATGCCGGAACGAGAACCTGAATGAAAACAATTGAGAATTGAGAATTGAGGACGGCTGATTGACTGGTGGAACTATGTTACTCTTTTTTGCTGGTGAAGTTGCCAGAGGGGGGTGATTTTTCGAATTCTTTTTTCAGGAAGGAACTCCCAGTATATTAGCCCTGGAGATCTCTTATCCACAGATGTTGTGATAATTTCACTGCTGGTTACTATGAAATCGGCCTTCACATCCCAGGGTGCACACGGGAGAGCTCTTTCGACAATCTGCTGTTCCCCGACAACCGTGCAGACTGCTGCATCCGACCGGACTCCACCCTGCTCGGCCAGCAGACCATATGAAAGATCAAAGAATCCATTCCCGTCTCCCAACTGGTTCCCTGACCGGTCAACAGTAATGCATGTGGTGACAAATAATTCGATGTCCAGTTCATGCACTGCAGCCATATCAAGTTTTTTTCCATATTTTGCCAGCCCCTTCAAGGACACAGCATACCCCAAATCACGGAAAGGAACAGAGGAAGGGGTGATGCGCAGGAAACCCTCTTTCAAGGCGGGGTAAGACATAATAAGCTCTTTGCGGTCAACGAGACAATTGATCCGGATCTGCTGAAGCTCGGGGTCCGGAGAGACAAACATCTGCCGTACCTGGCGGTAGCCAGGAAGCCTTCTTACCTGTTCAGCGGCTTTCCCACTAAGTAAAGAAGTGCTGCCGGGAACAAAGACATCACGCAGCTGCTGTTTGTCTTTTTGAATGGAAGATGTATCAGTC
>JACKQG010001950.1_pt1 | contig 27744 bp, 22 predicted proteins | sample 8237621 | NCBI WGS metagenome assembly JACKQG01 (sample SAMN15677084, study PRJNA649215) | marine metagenome | biome: marine; feature: Black Sea; material: saline water; isolation source: suspended particulate matter (SPM) from the Black Sea western gyre | collected 2013-06-09/2013-06-10 | depth... | reverse complement strand
ATTTTCGGGCAAACAGAGAGGAAATCAATCCGTGGCTATTGAGGTTGATGACACTATTTCGTTTTCTCTCGATCTCACTGATCTCCTTTCTTCTTTTATCTCCACTGATCAGGCGGGATATCATTACCATTGAGAAACCTGTGATCATTATCGGACAGGATAACTCCGAATCGTTGATCATCGGAGGGGATTCATCCTTTAACCGAAACGAGTTCCCCGGGATGATGCAGGAGCTGATTGATAAGCTTTCATCGGAATATAAGATCAGGACCTACTCATTTGGAGAGGGCACAAAGGAACGATTAGAGTGGGACTTTTCAGAGAAAGTGACTGATATCTCGGCGTTCTTCTCCGAAATCTCAGCCCGGTATCTGAACAGAAATGTGGGCGCGATCGTCATAGCTTCCGATGGGATATATAATTATGGAGCTGATCCAACCTATACCACCCGCAACATGCCTTATCCTGTTTATACTGTGGCGCTTGGGGATACGTTGGAGAGTCGCGACCTGATCATCAAACAAACGCTGTTTAACCGGAAAGTTTTTCTTGGTGATAATTTTCCCGTAGAGATCCAGGTAGATGCGCATCAATGTAATGGAGAGAGGGTGGAGATAAAGGTAAAACAGAATGGCCGCATCCTTAACTCATCCACGATTACCATCAGGGGAAATCGCTATTCCCGTCAGGTCCCGTTTACATTTGAGGCGCTGGAACCGGGATGGCATAAATATACGATTGAGCTTTCACCCCTGGATAGAGAGATCAGCGTTGTCAATAATAAACGGGAAATATTTGTTGAGGTTCAGGAAGTCAGATCGAAAGTGATCATAGTCTACGAAGCGCCTCATCCCGATATTGGTGTTCTCAGAAAGGCGCTGACGATGAATCGAAAATATGAGATTGTTAAGCGTACTACGGAGGAGTACCTGCTTTCATCCGATACGGCCGACCTTGTCATTTTTTACCAGGTCCCATCCACCCGGGGTTCCCGTATCACCGAATCGGTTATAGCTGAGCTCCCTTCAGCGCTGTTTGTGTTGGGTTCTCAATCCGACCTGACAAGCTTCAATGCCCTCAATACCGGATTGATCCTAACTTCATCCCGGATCACTTTCTCCGCCGCTTACCCCGTTTTGAATGAAGCCTTTCCATATTTTACGATGAATCCTGCCTCCATTTCTCTGTTCCGGGAGTATCCGCCGTTACAAAGTCCGTTTGCAGCTTATCAGCACAATCCCTTAACAGAGATTCTCTGTTACCAGCGAATTAATGGTGTCACAACTCAATTCCCTTTGATCTGTTTCGCCAATACGGGCGATCAGAAAAGAGGATTCATCTGTGGGGAGAATTTCTGGCGGTGGCGGCTCTCAACGTTTGTTCAGATCGGAGAATTTGTGCCATTTGATGAGCTCATCCAGAAGATGGTACAGTATCTTTCTGTACAGGCAGACAGGAGTTTCTTCAGGATCAATACCAAACCGCAATACCTGGAAAATGAATCTGTAGAATTCGAAGCAGAATTGTATAACCAGAGCTATGAGTTAATCAATGATCCGGAGGTAAGGCTGACGATCACAGATGAATTCGGCAATAGTTATCCGTTTGTGTTTGGCCCGACAGGGAAACGGTACTATCTGAATACAGGAACATTTTCATCCGGAGAATATCAATTCCTGGCTTCGGTCACTTCAGGCAAAGAGAATTATGAAAAGAGGGGAGGTTTCGTGATTGCACCTGTCAACCTCGAAGCCATTAAGCTCAAAGCAGATCACAACTTACTCTACCGTTTGGCACAAAGTCATCGGGGAGAGATGTACTTTCCGTCAGAGCTCGGACAACTTGCAGCCGAATTACAAAGTAGTGATGAGATTCATTCCATTTCGTATGTAGAGAAAGTATTCTCCGACCTGATCAGCCTGCCCTGGATCTTCCTGCTGATCCTGAGCTTGCTATCTGCTGAATGGCTGATGCGAAAATATTCCGGTTTGTAACACAAAACTTCAAGCGCGATGACATTCTTTTACCTGATTCTGGCTATACTGATCGTTGATTTCCTGCTGGAGCGGGTGCTCGAGTACCTGAACACAATCCGGTGGAGTGATGCCCTTCCCGATGAACTTAAGGGGATATACGATGAGGACCGTTACCGGAAATCCCAGCTCTATCTGAAGGAAAAACAACACTTCTCCTGGGTGACTGACTCCGTTACTTTTGTGGCAATGGTTGCCATTCTGTGTTTGGGTGGCTTTGTCTGGCTGGATGACCTGCTCCGGCGAATTTCAGAAAATCCCATTCTCCTGGCTCTGCTTTTCTTTGGTATAATCGGATTTATCTCTTCACTTGTTATGACTCCATTTGAACTCTATGGTACGTTCGTTATTGAAGAGAAGTTTGGATTCAATACGACTACAATCAAGACCTTTATCCTGGATAAGTTGAAGGGTTGGCTGCTGGGAGTTCTGATAGGAGGCGGGATTCTGGCGTTGATCATCTGGATTTACACAACTACCGGGAACTATTTCTGGCTCATTGTGTGGGGAGTGATTACCCTTTTCATGATCTTTATGAGTATGTTCTATTCCAACCTGATTGTTCCGCTATTCAATAAACAAAAGCCTTTGGACTCAGGGGAATTACGTGATGCAATCGAATCGTTTGCGAATAAAGTAGGATTCAGACTGAAGAATATTTACGTGATTGACGGTTCAAAACGCTCCACAAAAGCGAATGCTTACTTTACCGGTTTGGGTGGAAAAAAGCGGATCGTGTTATATGATACGCTGATCAGGGATCACACAACTGAAGAGTTGGTTGGCGTGCTGGCACATGAAATCGGTCATTATAAAAAAAAACATACCCTTCAGGGAATCATTCTCTCTATCCTTCAGACTGGATTGATGCTGTTTATCCTTTCGTTATTCATTCGCAAGGATAGTGCGTTGTCTGACTTACTATGCCAAGCCCTATCGGGCTTTTCAGGACTTCATGCCATACCCGGTTTTTACCTGGGGATCCTTGCATTTGGGTTGCTTTACAGCCCGTTGTCATTTATCCTGGGAATCCTGGAGAGTATGCTGTCACGAACCAACGAGTATGCCGCCGATAGATTTGCAGGGATTAATTACAACCCTGTCTCTCTGCAGAACGCTCTTAAAAAGTTATCAGTGAACCAATTGAGCAATCTCCGGCCACACCCGTTGTATGTTTTCTTTCACTATTCACATCCACCACTTTTGAGCAGATTAAGGGCATTGGCAGAAATCAACTGAGAATAAATTCACTGTTCACGATTATAGATCCTTTCTATTGAAAGACCAGTATACGATCGCAATCATCACGACTGAATAGAGGATGGGAATCGCACAGGACAGCAGGGTGACCTCTCCCTGTAACTGAAAGTCCATCAACCTTTCCAATGCCGGTATGGCGGGGTATTCGACAACACGGACCACCGAGTTAACAGGAAGATACGTATAGATTGTGTTCTCCCACATAAATGGGGCCCGGAACACAAAGTAGATAACGGGTTCGATGATAAGTACATATAGCGTAAAAAGTGCTATAGCCAATCCGGTATGCCGGAAGATAAATCCAACAAAAAAAGCAAAACAGAGGAAGGTGAGCATCTGTACAAAGAAGCCAAATACAAAACGGAACTTGTCAAACATCATCGTAAGACTCTGGCTATCAGAGTGGATCAATCCCAGGATAAACATGACAAGGGTAAGAATAAATGTGATCACCAGCGTAAGCAACAAAACAATTTGAAGTTTGGCAAAGATGAACTCGTTTCTGGACATGCCATTGACGACGTTTTGCCTGACAGTTTTGTATGAAAATTCATTTGTTGTCAGTATAATAATAACGATTGCGGGGAAGATCAACACGTAGCGGATACTGGCAAAGAATGTCAGGTTTTGCCAGATGTCTGGAAAGTTAAAGAGTACTGCATGGGGGAGAGGGATAGGGAGACGTTTATTCACATCATCTACCATGGCGTTGACCATAAATTCAGCCATGATGATTCCGAGAGCCAGGAAACCAAAATATAGGCCGAAAATGATCCAGAAAGTTCGATAGGTCTGTATCTTTTTTAATTCTATGGTTATCAGCTTCATGAAGGGTTGTCTTTCAGGAGTTCCAAAAAATGTTGTTCCAGTGTCCGTTTCCGTTCGGAGAGATGTGTGAGGGTGATCCCTTTTTGTTGGAGATAATCGTTGACCTTTCCGGGTGGAATATTATCTGAGAATACTGCCATTATGATACCGTCTGTTTCCGTCAGGGATTTAAAACCGGGATGACTCTCTATGGCTTCCTTCAGCGTTTGATTATCTTCAGCTGCCAACTCGATACAATCAGATATGGCCAGCACTTCATGAACTTCTCCTGCGAAGAGGCAATTGCCTTTGTTCAACACTGCCACATGGTCACAGATCTTTTGAACTTCATCCAGAAGATGGCTCGCCAGGATGATGGTGATACCCTCTTTAGCCACCTGGAGAATCAACTCCCTGACTTGTGCAATTCCTTGGGGATCAAGACCATTAGTCGGCTCATCCAGGATCATTACTTCAGGTTGATTCAACAGGGCAGATGCAATGGCTAAACGTTGTTTCATCCCAAAAGAGTACGTCTTGAACTTATCGTGCCGGCGATCAAAAAGCCCGGCTACTTCCAATGTATGATCTATATCATTGTAGTCGTAACCTTTAACTTTCGCTACGATTTCCAGGTTTTTCCGGGCACTGAGATAGGGGAAGAAATTAGGAGTTTCAATCACCGCACCGATCCGCTTCCGGCTCTCTTTTGTTGGGGTTTCTTCGAACCATTCAAAGGTTCCATTGTCGGGCCTGACCAGGTCGAGGACCATGCTCAGGGTTGTTGTCTTTCCACTCCCGTTTGGCCCCAGGATACCAAATACTTGTCCTTTGGCGACCTCCAGCGATAGCTGGTTGACAGCCTGGATCCGGCCGTAGCGTTTCGAAAGTTGGTTAATTAAAAGGATCGTTTCCAAAATGGTGTGTTATAAGATGAATCTTGTTAGACGTTATGAAACGAATAATATTACAAAAGGTCTGGATTTAGCGATAAAGTAAAAATACTGCCGGTTTTTTATGTACATCTGTTTTGCTCACTCGCCAGTCGGCGATTGTTTGAACGAGAATTTGCTCCTTCGCTGTTGTCAGGTTGATCGCCATGCAAAGTCGCGAAGAAGGCTTACAGGTTTGGCTGAGCGCGCCCAGCAGGGCCGTGTTCCGGTATGGTGTTTCAATGAAAATCTGCGTCTGATCTTTGTCGTATGCTGCGCGTTCAATCTCCTTGATCTTTCGCTGCCGCTCTCTCTTTTCAATGGGGAGATAACCGTGGAACACAAAATTCTGGCCATTGAATCCTGAGGCTGATAGCGCCAGTAAAATTGAGCTCGGGCCTGACAACGGGACGACCTTTATTCCAACTTGATGGGCCAGCTCAACGATCTCTGCACCGGGGTCGGCAATGCACGGTGTCCCTGCTTCAGAGAGTAATCCTGTATCGATGCCATCAAGCATTGGCTGGATGAATGGCATGAGATCATTCCTGTCGGTATGTTCATTGAAGATCTGGAGGTTCATTGCTTCGAAATTACCAGTGTAACCGGCTTTCCGGAGGAACCAGCGGGCAGGTTTTATCTCTTCTACAATGAACGTCGAGAGGGAACGGATCAGGGAGAGGGTCTTTCCGGGCAGGAGATCTTCCGGACTTGTATCTCCCAGCGTGGTTGGGATCAGGTATAATGTACCTCTTGTCATTTGCTCCAGGGTAAGTTGTCCAGATCTGCATTCCCTCCGGATAAGATAACTCCGACCCGCTTGCCTTTCAGTTCATCATGACCTTCAAGGAAAACAGCCAGTGGTACAGCGGCAGATGGTTCGATCAGGATCTTCATCCGTTCCCAGATCAACCGCATCGCTGTGATGATGGTCTCTTCTTTTACTGTAAATATCCTTGTTACATAATTCAGGATGATCGGAAAGGTTATCTCGCCAAGGGAGGTTCGCAAGCCGTCTGCAATGGTAGTTGGATTGACTGACGGGATGAATTTCCGTTGAGTAAAGGAGCGGAAGGCATCATCAGCTTGTTCGGGTTCAGCGGCAACAACCTTCGTGGTTGGAGCAAAATAGTGACAAGCGAGAGCTGTTCCACTCAGCAGTCCGCCACCACCTACCGGTGCCATCACCATATCAAGTGCTCCTGCAGTTTCAAGCATCTCAATAGTCGCTGTTGCCTGACCGGCAATGATATGGATGTTGTCGTAAGGATGGATCTCTGTGGCGCCTGTTTCCCCGATAACTTTTTCCAGTGTGGCTTCGCGGGAAGAGAGTGTCGGTTTGCAGAAGGTGATCTTCCCGCCATATCCTTTTACTGCTTCTATCTTTACCCGGTTTGAGTTAGAGGGCATAACGATATGGGCTTCTGCTCCAATCAACGAAGCTGCCCAGGAGAGTGCCTGAGCGTGGTTGCCGGAAGAGTGAGTTGCGACCCCTTTTACCTGTAGTTCTTTGGATAGTGATAATACCGCATTGGTAGCCCCCCTGGCTTTGAACGCACCGACCTTCTGCATATTTTCACATTTAAAAAAGAGTTCAGCATCCACTATTTTATTGATGCTCTGGTTTGAAATTAACGGTGTACAGTGAATATGTGGGAGGATTCGGGTATGTGCATCGCGAATCTCTTGTGAGGAGGGTTGGAGAGAGGGAGTTGTGGTCATGATTTGTTGAATGTAACAGCTATCTCTGCTATCTTCTCACACGCTTCATCCAGTTGCTCAAACACCTCTTCAAATGCATAGAAATCATCGTAATAGGGATCTCTGACAGGCAGGTTTCGCCCGGGATAGACAGCGTTGCGTACAAAATCAATTTTCTCACGGTCCTGGTCATTCCGTGCAATACTCATCACTGCCTGGTAATGGTATGAATCCATTACAAATATCTTATCGAACCGATCGAAATCCTCAACAATGAACCTTCTGGCCGAATGGTTTGAGATGTCGATCCCATTCGTCCGGGCGACTTTTTGAGCCCGGTGATCCGGACGATCTCCGAAGTGATAGGCCTCAAATCCGCACGAGTCTATATGAGCATCAATAGCCAACTCAATATATTTTGAGCGCAAGACACCTTCAGCTAAGGGTGACCGGCAGATGTTTCCGGTGCAAACAAATAAGACCTTCATGAGAAAAAGAGTGAGTTACAATTTGATCCGCTTATCCAGCTCCTCCACAAACTGACGGAATTGCTTATCGGTTTCCACCAGGTTGTTAACTGTTCGGCAAGCATGCAAAACCGTGGCGTGATCCTTGTTTCCGCAATGGAGACCGATATTTGCCAAAGATGCTTTTGTATGCTTTTTGGAGAAAAACATCGAAAGTTGTCTGGCTTGCACGATCTCCCGTTTCCGGGTTTTGGAGTGGATCATTTCAATAGGGATGTTGAAATAGTCACAAACAACTTTCTGAATGTAGTCGATCGAAATCTCCCGCGAGGTGTTCTTTACGAACTTATCGATCATCTGTTTCGCAAGTTCCAGCGTAATCACCTTCTTATTCAGGGATGATTGGGCCAGAAGGGAGATAAGTGCTCCTTCCAGTTCACGGATATTGGTGTTGATACTGTATGCCAGGTATTCAACGACTTCCTGTGGGACATCGATGCCGTCGTTGTAAAGTTTATTATGGAGGATAGCAATGCGTGTTTCCAGGTCAGGGATCTGCAGGTCGGCAGAAAGTCCCCATTTGAATCGGGAAAGGAGACGGGGCTCTATGCCCTTCATCTCCACAGGCGGCTTATCAGATGTTAGAATGATCTGATTGCTCTTCTGGTGCAAATGGTTGAATATATGGAAGAAAACATCCTGTGTCTTCTCTTTTCCAGCAAGATTATGAATGTCATCGATAATCAACACATCGATTATCTGATAAAAATGGATGAAGTCGTTTTGGTTATTGTTTTTAACCGAGTCGATGAACTGGTTGATAAACTGGTCTGTCGTGACGTAAAGGACTGTTTTATCAGGGAATTTATTTTTGACCTGTAGTCCTATGGCATGTGACAGATGAGTTTTACCCAAACCTGTTTGGCTGTAGATCAGTAATGGGTTGAAAGCTGTTTTACCGGGATTCTCTGCCACGGCAAAACCGGCGGAGCGAGCAAGGCGGTTACAATCCCCTTCAATGAAATTGTCAATTGAGTAGCTCTCTATCAACTGAGAATTGACCTTAATCTTTTTCAAACCGGGGATGATAAATGGATTGGGTATCTCTTTGGAAGCTCCACGGTTTAGATCAATTGGCATGGAAACCGAAGGATTTTTTGTTGCTTCTTTTTCTGTTGTTGGAACATGGACGGCAAATGGCCCGGGGTCATTCTCAGAATTATCCATGATGATGCTGTACTCCAAACGGCCTTCCTGTCCCAGTTCTTTCTTAATTGTTTTCTTCAGTAAACTAATGTAGTGCTCTTCGAGCCATTCGTAAAAGAACTGACTTGGAACCTGAATTGTTAATACGAGATCCTGGAGTTTTAAAGGTTTAATCGGTAGAAACCATGTTTTGTAGCTTTGATAATTTATGTTATCCTTAATAATCTTCAGACAATTTTCCCAAACTTCAACTACATTCTTTTCCATTAACACGTATGGCTAGAGGGTGCTATTGTTAAAAATTAAGTTATCGTACTTTATATCAAGCTGTTAGGTTCTCGGTGCTAGTCAAGTTCCTGTAGGATTCGGGGAGCATCAAATTATTAACAAAATTTTGAAAAAAATGTTGAATAAAAAAATTTTTTTTCATTGATTTTGTAAAAAAATTGACAGTGGCAGAACTTTATAGGCCTTAATAGTGAATGAGAAACGAGTTATTCAGCCACGTATGTGTTTGTATAATAGCGCTTTACTTGAAATGACAAAGCTGATTATTTATAATAATTCTAAATGTATAATACGCTGATATACAGTGCGATATGAATATCTCACATTTTTTAGCGTTAAAAAGACTGAATTAAAAAAGTAAATGCGTGATCCTGACGTGCATCATTCATATATACATATGTTCATGAGCTTTGATAATCTGCTTTTCAATTTTTCACTTTTCGATTTTCGGATAGAAAAATCAGTTTTACAATCGTTATCACACTCCTGAGATATTATTTCTGCCTTCTCCTGTTTCAAGATTCTCATCACATCATTCATCTGTAGATAGTTGAATTTGATTGTATACCTATCAACCAAAACGTGGGTACATCTTTTTGCATGATCAAGGGCTTCCTGTGCAGTTGTTTTATATGCATGAATCAATCCGGGAATACCAAGTTTTGTTCCCCCGAAGTAGCGGATCACCACTACCAGTATATCAGAAAGCTGCCGTGAGAGGATCTGCCCGTATATCGGTTTACCAGCGGAACCGGATGGTTCCCCATCGTCGTTGATTCTGTAAACATACTCCGGATAGCCTATCCGATAGGCATAACAGTGATGGTTGGCATCGTAATACTCTTTCCTGAGCCGGGTGAGATGCTCTTTTACCTCCTTCACACTGGAGACGGGAATGGCAAACGAGATAAACTTACTTGCTTTTTCGCGATACGTGCCTTTTGAAATTCCTTCAATCGATTTATATGAATCGGAAGATTTCATTTCTCAGGCGAAGTTATTTTATTTTCTAATTTCGTCCAATGATATTGGCTGAAAAATCTGTCGGAGATCTGTTTTCTGTTTTTCAGCAACAGTTACAACCGCTTTATCCTGCAGAAGAGATCAGATCTATGTTGTTTCGTTTGTTTGAACATCACCTGGGATGGAGCAGAGCAGATGTTCACTTGAAGAAAGCAACATTACTTAATGAGCCGTCGCAAAAAATCTTTGAAAATGCGTTGGAACAGTTACATAGGTCAGTCCCGATACAATATATAATTGGAAGCACCAAGTTTCTGGGTTTGAGCCTTCGGATTACGCCTGCTGTTTTGATCCCCAGGCCAGAAACTGAGGAGTTAGCGGCTTTGGTCATTCAGGATCATGAGCAAATGCAACTACCAGATCCCTCTTTTCTGGATATTGGCACCGGGTCAGGATGCCTGGCGCTGGCAATAAAGGATGCATTTCGACACAGTGGGGTGACAGCCATCGATAACTCACAGGCAGCCCTTGAAATAGCCATGCAAAATGCCTCGAAGAATCAATTGTGTGTCGATTTTCGAAGGGTAGATATTCTCCACACAGAGACTTCCCTGGAGTTCACCTGGTTCAATACCATTATCAGCAATCCACCATATATTCCGGAGAGTGACAAAACTAAGATGCATGCCAATGTGTTGGATCATGAACCCGCTTCCGCACTTTTTGTTCCCGATGAGAATCCGTTACTTTTCTACCAGGCCATCGCTGATTTTTCTATGAAACACCTGAAACACAGCGGAATTCTCTATGTTGAGATTCATGAACGGTTCGGACAGACTTGTGTTTCAATTCTGAAGAAAGCCGGTTTCCAAAAGATCGATGTGTTGAAAGATATGCAGGGTAAGGATCGGTTTATTCGGGCTTCTATTTAAATAGCCAAATAAACTTCCTCAGAGAGCATTATTTCAGAACGCTGATCGGGCTTTTCTCTTTGATCATTCCCTTTAATTCATCAAATGGGACAAGGATATCGGTCGGACCATTTGAATAGGGTGCAATATCGTAGTGGTTGTAGTAGAACCCGATACCGTTTCCCGTTACATAGAAGTTGGATGTTGGAGTGATATCATCAACAAAAAACCCATGATCGGTAAGCCTGTCTTGAGCAGATAAGTGGTACATTTTTTTTAGTTTCCTGGTAAGTACGGATGTTAAATCCGGCTCAAATCCTTTGTTGAAAATTTCTGCCAGGGTCAGAGGGATTCCATTTTGCATATTTATTACCGTGAACTCCTGGGTCTCCATCCCATGAGCCCCTCCGGTAAATGCATAGCTCAGTAAGTAATATGATAACAGGTAATTGTCATTGTATAAAACATGCATGAATTTAAGCAATGTCCAGTTCATGCTTGCCGATTCGGGCATAGATTCATAGAGCGATTTATTACTGGAGAGATAGTTGTCAATAAATTGGTTTTGAACCGATGCCAGAACAGATCCCGGATCACGGGGTACCGATTTAACTGTCGTATAACTTTGAATCATCATATTTTGTAAGGAGTCTGAGATAATCGGGTTGCTGGATTCGCCAGGGACTATCAGGCACTGGTGAATCTCCGCTTGCGGTGACTCCTCTTTTTCGACAAGCTTAATAGCCATCTCTTTGAAATAGACGAGTAGAGGCAACGATCCTGCAGGATAACTTTCAACCAGGACAAACGGATATTGCTTTTCTCCATCTTCCGACTCGAGATTACCTGATAAAGATTGGCGCGTAATAAAATTGCCGTTAAACACCATTCCCGTGTCGCAAAAAGGATGTTTTAACCAGAAACTTCCATTCTCCGGATCGACCTTTCCGAAAAGGACAGCATGTGTACACGTTTCGTTGTTGTAAACCAGGTCAGCATACATACTATCATTGACTTTAACCAGATTCAGGGTGATCTCCTGCTGATCATTGATTCGTCCGACCAGGTGCATGTATGCTTTCTTCGGAAGATATATCTGGGCACTAAGGGTAAGTCCGCAAACGAGTCCAAACAGTGCCAAAAGAAGAAAATTTCGCTTCATAGTCAACTCCTTATAATTTTTACACTATACATAGTTACGTGGCCCGAATATGGCAGTGCCGATCCGTACAATTGTACTTCCCTGATCAATAGCCAATCGGTAATCCCCGGTCATCCCCATAGAAATTTCCCTGAATGCCGGATCATTGCTAAAATAGGTATTCTCCAGCTTCTGAAAAATGGAGCGTAAATGGCTGAATTCCTGAGTGATTAATTTTTTATCATCAGTGAAGGTTGCCATGCCCATTACCCCGCAAAGCCGGATATTTTGCATCTCTTCGTATATCGGAGAATCCACGATCTCCTCCGCTTCCTTCAATTCAAGTCCGAATTTCGACTCTTCGGTTGCGATATGAAACTGAAGCAAACAATCGATAACTCTGTTGGCGTTGACAGCTTCCTTATTCACTTCCCGGAGAAGCCTGAGGCTGTCAATGCTTTGGATCATTGCTGTAACCGGAACGATCTGTCTGACTTTATTCCGTTGCAGGTGTCCGATGAAATGCCATTCGATATCTTCCGGCAGTTCCGGTTGTTTAGCTACAAGTTCCTGCACTTTGTTCTCACCGAAAACCCGATGTCCTGCGTCATATACTTTCCGGATCACTTCAGGTGATTGAGTTTTAGAGACGATAACCAGTTTGACGTTTTCGGGGATATCTTGTTCTACTTTCCGTAGATTCTCTTCAATGTACATTATTTGCAGCGCTTTATAAATAACAAAATTAATCATTTGGTCGTTGTAAACAATCAACTAATTTTGTCTTTTCTACGATCATGAAGCAGATACTGGGTTCTTTTTTCAGACAACTTATTTTCTGGATTCTCTTCTTCAATTTCACACGGTTGGTTTTCGTGCTTTATCACATCCGGCTGATTTCTGTGGAGCAGATCTCTTTCTGGGAAGTGGCTGGTGTTTTTTATCACTCGTTGCCTCTTGATTTGGCTACAGCCTGTTATTTTATGACCATTCCTTTCCTGGTTCTGATGGTTCAATCTGTTTATAGCCCACGCTGGCTGAATCTGGTCAACAAGATCTATACGATGATCATGATCACCTTTTACGCTCTGACAGCTGCCGGGGAGATGGGGATCTACAGTGAATGGAAGACTAAATTAAGTTACAAGGTTATCAATTACATGAGGAATCCTTCAGAGATCTATAACTCTGCTGAGACTTCTGACTTTTTTATTCTCCTGTTGCTCCTGCTTATCATGACAGGAACAGGGATTTTTATCTACCTGCGCTGGTTCTACCCGAACATCATAAACCTTCTGCGAAACTGGTGGTTCAGCATGGGATTTCTCCTCATCACGCCCTGCCTGATGTTCCTCGGCATGAGAGGCGGAACTCAGGAGATCCCGATTAACCAGAGCGAGTCATTTTTCTCAACACATAATCTGTTAAATGTCGCCTCTGTTAATAACGTCTTTAATCTCTATATCAGTGTATTTGAAAACCTTCAGAATTTCGATCAGAACCCATATGTATTTATGGAGGAGCATGTGGCTCAAAAGCTGGTAAAACAGATTTACGATGTAGAAAAAGATACGACAATAAATATATTAACCACCAGGCGGCCTAATATAGTTATAATCATGCTGGAAAGTTGGTCGGCGGATCTGATCGAAGATCTGGGAGGGAAACCCGGGATCACCCCGGAGTTCAGGAGATTGCAGGAAGGTGGGATCCTATTTTCGGAGATTTATTCATCCGGAGCCCGCTCGGAACAGGGCATGGCCTCAATTCTGGGCGGCTTCCCTGCACATCCGGTATCCTGTATCACCATTCAGCCTGATAAATACTCCAAATTGCCTAGTCTATCTCAATCTCTGGAGAAAGAGAGGTATACGACTGCTTTTTATTTTGGAGGGCAACTGATCTATGGAAATATCAAGGGATATATCTTTTACAACGGATTTGACAAGATCATGGAGATTTATGACTTTCCGGATGATCTTCCACGGGGAAAACTGGGTATCCATGATGAGTTCACCCTTGATTTTATGGCGGATGATTTAACCGGTGAAAAGCAACCTTTCTTTGCTATACTGTTTACGCTGAGCACACACTCTCCCTGGGACCAGCCTTTTCAAAAACCATTAACCTGGGGCGACAATGAACGGGAGTGGATCAACGCTGCTTTATATACAGATCATTGTCTGGGTGAATTCTTTGAAAAGGCCAGAGAGAAATCCTGGTACGACAGCACCCTGTTTATCATCGTGGCTGACCATAGCCATAATTCATATTACAACTGGCATCCTCATTCACGTGAATATCACAAGATCCCAATGCTCTTTTATGGGAATGTGATACGAGAAGAGTTCCGGGGTACATGTTGGCCGAAGATTGGCAACCAGCATGATATCGCCACCACCCTCCTTGCTCAGATGAACGTACCGGCCGGAAAGTTTCACTGGAGCAAGAACCTGTTTAATCCTTACGTCTCTGATTTTGCTTATTTTACGAACGAAAATGGGGGGGGGTGGATTCGCCCCGGCGGCTACTTCTCATTCGATAAACATATTCCCGATTTCTACTTCTTCAAACCTTCCGTGAAACGTCAGGATACACTCGTAATGGAGGGAAAGGCATACCTGCAGGAGGTATTCAGGGAATACTTAGAAGATTAAAAAAGAAACCAAGTGATATCCAGCATCTAGGATCCAGGATCCAGTTTCTAGTCATCCAGTGAGTGTACAACCAGACCGCTTCTGAGTTTGGGCTCAAACCATGTGGTCTTTGGTGGCATGATATTGCCTGTGTCTGCAATGTCGATGAGTTGTTTCATCGAGACTGGATAGAGGGCAAAAGCGACTTTCATCTCACCGCTATCCACTCGTCTTTTCAACTCCCCAAGTCCGCGGATACCACCAATAAAATCAATGCGCTTGTCGGTACGCAGATCTTTGATCCCGAGGATCTTGTCGAGGATTAGCTGCGATAAGATCGTCACATCAAGCACCCCGATCGGGTCTGTATCATCATAGGTTCCCGGCCTGGCAGTCATGGAATACCATTTCCCATCAAGGTACATCGAAAAATTGTGTAGCTTATCAGGTTTGTAAATCGCACTCCCTTTGGATTCCATTATGAATCCCTCCTCCAGTTTGTTCATGAACTCCTGGTCAGATAATCCGTTCAGGTCTTTTACCACGCGGTTGTAATCTATGATAGAGAGTTGATCATCAGGGAAATGAACCGCCAGAAAATAATTGAACTCCTCATCTCCTGAATAGTCTGGATTCTGCTTGCGTTTTTCATTCCCTACCAGGGCTGCTGCAGCTGTACGATGATGTCCGTCAGCCACATAGGTATACGGAATCTCGTTGAAGAGGGAGATGATCCTGGTCATGACCTCATCATCTTCTATCACCCAGAAATGGTGTCCAATATCATCATCAGCAACAAAATCATACACCGGATCGTGTGATTTCACGTAGGCTTCAACGATCTCATCGATCTCTTTAACGGCGGGGTAGGTAAAGAAGACAGGTTCCATGTTGGCATTCGTGATCCGCACATGTTTCATTCGATCTTCCTCTTTCACATGTCGTGTGAGCTCGTGTTTTTTAATGATCCCATTCAGGTAATCATCTACACCGGCACAACCCACAATACCATACTGGGTCTTCCCATTCATCGTCTGGGCATAAATATAGAGATGTTCTTTACCATCCTGTACAAGCCATCCTCTCTCTTTGAACTTCTCAAAGTTCTCTTTGGCCTTATCATATACCTGCTGATCGTGTTCATCCATACCTTTAGGAAGATCGATCTCTGGTTTGATGATATGTAAAAGAGAGTAGGGATTTCCATCAGCTTCTACTCTTGCCTCCTGGGAGTTCAGAACATCATACGGACGTGAGGCAAGTTCTTTTTCGATCTCATTTGGAGGTCTGAGACCTTTGAATGCTTTCAAAATAGCCATTACTCGGTAACTGGTTCACTTTCAGAATCACTATCTTTCACACTGCGCTGGAGGCTTCCAATAAGGGCGCCGATCATTTTGGTCATCTCCATCAGGTAATTCTTTGAATTGTCATACTCTTCGTCATTGATATACGCACGCTGTTGTCCAATAGTCGATAAAACCACACACTCTCTGACAGAACTCTTGGCCATTTTCAGGTAATAGATAAACTGACTTTTATTTCTGGAGGAACCCTCTGCAATATTCGATGCAATCCCTTGTGCTGAAGCGAGAAACTTATCAAAAAATAGTTTGGCTAGTTTCTCCTCTTGGCAATCAGCTGCTAATGAATATAGGGAATCGATATAATCAAGGGATTTGTGATAGATTCTCAAGTCTTCAAACCTAAAAAAGGTGGTGGGTTTTTCCTGTTCGTTTTCCATAGATGAGCTGCTTAAGGAACACTAAGATACAAAGATATTCTAAAAATGCTCCTTCAGCATATCGTTTTTTTACTTATTTACCTGAAATGTAGTATCTCCGTTACTGATGAAGCCAACAATTTGTTTTGCTGCGGCAATGCCGGCATTGACATTTGCTTCGAGTGTTTGTGCCCCCATTTTCTTAGGTGTAGCAAAGAATCTGGCCGAATAGTCAGCTTCAAGATCCTCTCTGTTTGCTGGTGCAATATCGGTGAGATAGGCGAAGTCGGTACGATCAGCAAAAACCTTCAGCAACTCCTCTTCATGAATTACCTCTGCACGTGCTGTATTCACCAGAACGGCATTTTCCGGCATCATGGATAAAAGGGCGTAGTTTATCGATTGTTTGGTCTGGCTGTTGGATGGAATGTGCAACGAGATGAACTGACAGGTTTTGTACAGTTCTTCCAAGGTATCAACACATTTGACGCCGTCGTTCTCTATCTCTGTTCTGGGGATAAAAGGATCGAAGGCGCAAACATGCATGCCGAATCCCTTTGCTATCCTGGCGACATTCTTACCAACATAACCATACGCGTGAATTCCCAGTGTCCGATCTTTCAATTCTGTCCCTGACTTGCCATTGAAGAAATTCCTGACATAATAAACCATCATACCGGCAGCAAGTTCTGCAACGGCGTTGGAGTTTTGTCCCGGTGTATTCATCACAACTACTCCTTTTGCAGAAGCAGCTTGCAGGTCGACGTTATCGTATCCGGCACCGGCCCGGACTACAATCTTCAGGTTCGTTCCGGCATCGATGACATCTTTGTCGGCTTTATCGCTTCTAATGATCATCCCATCGACATCGGAAACGGTTTTGATCAGCTCATCTTTACTGGTATAGTTTTCAAGCAGGACGAGTTCATACCCGGCCTCTTCAACCACTTCGCGGATACCTGTAACGGCAACCGGGGCAAATGGTTTTTCAGTAGCAATTAATACTTTTGTCATACTTATATGTTTTAGCGGGCAACCTGACAGGTCGCCCTTACATGATTGTGCTTATGCGTTTTCGCTTTCAAATTCATGCATACAACCGATGAGTGCATGTACACTCTCGATCGGAAGCGCATTATAGGTGGATGCGCGGAAACCGCCAACGGATCTGTGGCCTTTGATGCCTACCATCCCTTTTCCCTTGGCAAACTCCATGAAAGCCTCCTCTTTGTCTTTGTAATGCTCTTTCATCACAAAGCAGATGTTCATTAGAGAGCGATCTTCTTTGGCTACAGGGCCGGTAAACATCTTGCTGTTATCAATCGCCTGGTAGAGCAAGGCAGCTTTCTTTTCGTTCATCTCCTGGATCTTCTTTACACCACCCGAGGCTTTGATCCATTTGAGGGTTTCCAAACAGGTAAAAATAGCGAAACAGGGGGGAGTGTTGAACATGGAACCGTTCTTGATCTGGATGGTGTAATCGAGCATGGATGGAATAGGCCGCTCTGCTTTTCCGAGGATATCATCACGGATGATGACAAAGGTAACACCAGCCGGACCCAGGTTTTTTTGAGCCCCACCATAAATGAGCCCATATTTATTAATGTCAACCGGACGGCTGAAGATGTCTGATGACATATCAGCAACCAGAGGCACAGGAGAATCAATATCGTGCTTAATCTCGGTTCCGAAGATCGTGTTGTTGGTGGTGATGTGGAAATAATCCGCATCAGCAGGAACGGTGTACCCTTTGGGTATGTAACTGAAATTCTTATCTGCTGAAGAGCCTACCACATCAACTTCGCCAAAAAGCTTGGCTTCTTTGATCGCTTTTTTTGCCCAGGCACCAGTTTCCAGATAAGCTGCTTTGGTTTGCAGGAGGTTAAATGGAACCATGACAAATTGTGTACTGGCGCCACCACCAAGGAAAAGAACATGGTATCCTTCAGGAATATTCAATAACTCTTTGAAGAGTGCAACTGCCTCATCAATGATGACCTGGAAATCTTTGTGTCGATGTGAGATCTCCAGAATGGACAGACCACTTCCGTTTAAGTCGAGGATAGCTTGTGCGGAGTTTTCCACAGCAATTCGTGGAAGGATGGAGGGTCCTGCGTTAAAATTATGCTTTTTCATAGAATAAAAATTAGATTAATTATGGACTTTTATTGCTATGCAATATTACTATAAAAAATAATGAGATCCAAACATTCTTTGGAGTTAAATATAAAATAATATTTATTAAAAAAAAAAGAGCAGGGCTGGGGATCACGCGCTATCTTTACTTTGGGTTTCTGACGTCAATATCTTCGATAAAATGCCAGCATCCATCTCTGAAAATAAACCCGTCCACAGCATCTCCTGCCGGGATATAATATTCATATTGACCGGCAAGTTGTGGATCGGAAGGTACAAGTCTGTCGCTCACGATTACAAACGCTTTTTCGAGTTGAGATTCATACTCTCTCCGTTTTATGTTCCACTTTTTTGAGGTGACAATATATTGTTCTTCATACCGCAATATCATAGAAGCCTTTGCAGCGTATCGAAAAATGATTCTGCTCGGTTTGCTCTCTTCATAGTTGCAAAACATGGGTTTGCCAAACTGCACTTCCCTGGAAGGAGATATTGAGAGGATATCTATCAGCCGGGTGGTCAATAACAGGTTCTCTCCATGCCAGCCTAACAGGGTATATATCACCTCTCCTGTGAGGGTTTGTTCCGGGATAACCTGGTAATAGATTGCTCCGAACCATTGCTGAGGCGACAATATTCTGATCTCGGGCTGGAGGATCTCCTCACTTTTATCATGCAATACAATAACATGAAATGAATCGCTCGCTTCAGTGATAAACTGGATTGCACCGTAAAAGGTATTGGCTCCTGACAGGAGTGGAATATTCCAGGTATAGAGCCGGAACGTGTTGTCGGGAGAGGTCAGTTTTGAAATGGTGGGTAGAGAGTCAAACGGGTATGTAAAAGATCCCTGCATCTCCAGTGTTTGATAAAAGAGCGTGGCAAATTGTTGACCGGATGACCTCCTTGTTTCCATCTCGATCCTGTCGGTTGCCAGGCTGAAGAGCTTCTTCAAGCTGTCTTCTGCTTGATTAATGGTGTTGAACAGCTGCGCTGTACCGGATAATTGAAAAAGTTGCATCACAATAAATACGCAGACAATAACACCGGTTCTCATCATGGATGAAGGGAGATAGATCTCTGAGTTGTTGGTTTGATTGTGTAAATTTGCGAAAAATCCGTGAGAATGACGCTGGAACAAAGAATTTCTTCATTTGCCTCCCTTGGGCAGGTTCTCCATGCATATACAAACTCCTGTGATCTGAAATCATTGGATCCTGCGATCTGGGAAACGAGCCGGAACCTGATTGAGAAAGCCATCCGGGAGGCAGAGATTGAGAATCCCTGGTTCACCTGTGATCATATTCTCCAAATGCTTCTATATTGGGGCAACAACCTTACGGACGAGCGGTTGGTTGACTGGCTGGATCCATACCGGAATGGAATTCTGAGTACCCGTGATGGAAAGAGGATAGGTGTGGTCATGGCCGGCAACATCCCGATGGTGGGTTTCCATGACCTCCTCTCTGTATTGATGACCAACCATACGCTGGTGGCCCGGCTCTCCTCGCAAGATTCCATTCTGATCCCGGCATTGATGAACTGCTTGATGTTGCTGGAAACTGCCTGGAAAGAGAAGGTCAATCTGGTAACAGGTAAGATCAGTAATATCGATGCTGTAATCGCTACGGGGAGCAGTAACACCTCCCGGTATTTTGAACGTTATTTCGGAAAACACCCGAACATCATTCGCAAAAACCGTTCGGGAGTGGCTATTCTGACAGGTATGGAGTCGCAGGATGATCTCGAACATCTGGCCAAGGATGTTTTTATCTATTTTGGTCTTGGTTGCCGCAGTGTTTCCAAACTGTATATCCCAAAAGATTATGATTTTACTCCTCTTAACAAGGCGCTTCTCACGTATCAGGAGTTCTTCAATCATGTGAAATACAGGAACAATCTGGATTATTACAAGTCACTTTACCTGGTTAACCGAATCCCTTTTCTGGATGGAGGGTTCTACCTGCTGATTGAGCATGAACAGTTGGCTGCTCCGGTTTCGGTTATTCATTACGAATATTACAAGGATATTTCCAGTGTGACTCGTTCACTTACTCAACATCAGGATCAGATCCAATGTATCGTGAGTCTGGATCCCGGAGTTGAAGGAACTATCTCTCCCGGAAGCACTCAGAATCCTGCATTAAGTGATTATGCTGACGGAGTAGATACTCTCCGGTTTCTTCTTGAAAAAATTTAGCCCGGAAAACATTTAATTCAAGAAAAAGCATTACTTTTGCACCCTCATTCTAAAATAGTTTGACATGAAGAAAGATATTCATCCGAAGGATTACAGGTTTGTAGTATTCAAGGATATATCCAACGATTATACGTTCTTAACCAAATCCACGGTTAAAACCAAGGAGACGACCGTATGGGAAGACGGGATGGAGTATCCCCTTGTGAAAATAGAGATTTCTCACACATCGCATCCTTTTTACACCGGAAAAATGAAGTTTGTCGATACGGCCGGTCGGGTTGATAAATTCAAGAGCCGTTATCAAAAACATCTGGATAAAAATGAGAAGAAGTAAATCGTTGAAAACATTTGATAAAAAAGCCTCCGTTTCTCTTTTTCGGGGGCTTTTTTTTATAGTTAATGCCTATTTTTGTAATAACCTTTCAAGCATTACACTATGAATTATATTCTCTTCGATGAAAGCATCGTTAGGACTAACTTACTCCCACTGGCTTTCATGCGGCCAGTAGCAGATATCCGGGTCGGAATTCTTACGATTCGTGAGAAGTGGGAGAAGTACCTGGGTGTGAAGACCTCTTCATTAACTGATGGATATTTGTCACAAAAGTTTCCGATTATAAAGGAGGATAACAACATTCTGATCAACGGTTCTGTATGTCCGGATGCTGCGATGGTAAAAGCAATCGAGAACCTGCAGCATGACCAGACACTTGCCTATGACGATACCATCATCGCGATACGCGTGACAGCAAAAGACCTTGACGCTCCGGGTGAATCATCTTCTGAAGGGATTGAGGAGGTAGAGTTGAAGAAAGCGCCCTTGAAGATCAGCCATACCTGGGATATTTTCTCTAAAAATGACCTGGCTCTCCGTGAAGATTTCAGCCTGATCACAAAGGGGAGGAAATCTCAACCCCTTAGTGATACCAATCATGTGTTTGGAGCGAAGAATATTTTTATTGAGAAAGGCGCCCGTGTGGAATGTGCTATATTGAATGCTACCGATGGCCCGATTTACATTGGCGCAGATGCGAATGTAATGGAAGGCGCTATGCTGCGGGGGCCTGTCGCAGTTTGTGAAGGCACCCAGATCAAGATGGGAGCTAAGATCTACGGGGCATCCACGTTTGGTCCGGAATGCAGGATCGGTGGAGAGGTGAATAACTCAGTCTTTTTTGGATATGGAAATAAAGCCCACGACGGATTTGTCGGACATTCTGTCATCTCTGAGTGGTGTAACCTGGGTGCAGACACCAATACCTCCAATCTGAAGAATACCTATGATGAGATTCGGGTATGGAGCTATGGGAAGATGACATTTGTCAACACTCATCTGCAGTTTTGCGGCCTGATCATGGGTGATCACTCAAAAAGCAGCATTGACTCAATGTTCAATACAGGTTCTGTAGTAGGAATCAACGCGAACATATTTGGATCAGGCTTTTCGAGGAACTTTATCCCATCTTTCTCCTGGGGGAGTACAGCCAGCCATTCTGTATATGATCTTAACAAAGCAATCGAAGTGGCTGCAGCGGTATACAAACGGAGGAATAAAGTGTTTGACGAAACCGAAGAGAACCTCCTGCGAAGCGTTCACAACCTGACCCTTGGGAACAGGCGAATGTAACGCTTCATTCGTTGGTACAATAGTTGTAAATACCACACACAACTGATTTTGTTTTCATTTATGACAAATTGACTGATGTGATCATGGAAAAATCACTCGAAAAAAATATACTTTCTATATCCGATCTGCTCGATTCAGAAACTGAATTTATTCCGTTACTCTCATCAGAAGATGAGGAGCAGATGAATGCGGAAGATGTCCCTGAGATCCTTCCGATCCTCCCGCTGAGGAATACGGTTCTTTTTCCGGGTGTGGTTATCCCTATTACCGTGGGCCGCGATAAGTCCATCGCCCTGATCAAGGAGTACTACAAAACAACACGTATCATTGGTACAGTTTCACAAAAAGATGCCAATGTAGAAGATCCGGAATTTCACGACCTCAGTGAAACAGGAACAGTTGCGCAGATCATAAAGCTGTTGCAAATGCCTGATGGCAGTACAACTGCTATTATCCAGGGGAAACGCAGATTTCGTGTAACTGAGCTGATTCAATCGGAGCCATATATCAAGGCTAGGGTTGAGGCCTATGGGATTGTAGAGGACCCCATCATAGATAAAGGAGAGTTTAATGCCTTAATCTCTTCCCTGAAAGACCTTTCGGTACAGATCATCAATAAATCGCCAAACATCCCTTCTGAGGCAGCATTTGCTATTAAAAATATCGAGAGTCCTTCGTTCCTGGTTCATTTTGTCTCGTCGAACCTGAATATTGAACTGACAGAGAAGCAGGTTTTACTTGAGGTTTCAGACTTGAAAAAGCGTGCAAACCTGGTACTCGGCCACCTGACTAGTGAATTACAAGTTCTTGAACTTAAGCAAAATATTCAGGAGAAGGTGAAGACGGAGATGGACAAGCAACAACGGGATTATTTGCTTAACCAGCAGTTGAAAACCATTCAGGAGGAGTTGGGTGGGAGTCCGAATATGCAGGAAGTTAAGGAGTTACGGCAGCAAGCGAAAAACAAAAAATGGTCGAAGGAGGTAGCGGAGGTTTTTGAGAAGGAGATCAACAAACTTCAACGGATGCACCCGGCAGCAGCGGAATATTCGATCCAGATCAACTACCTGGAGACGCTGGTACAACTTCCGTGGAATGAGTATACTGTTGACAACCTGGATCTGGTACATGGGAAGAGAGTACTTGATGAGGATCATTATGGACTGGAAAAAATCAAAGAACGTATCATTGAGTTCCTTGCCGTGATCAAACTGAAGAATGACCTGAAATCACCTATCCTTTGTCTGGTAGGGCCTCCGGGTGTTGGAAAGACCTCTTTAGGAAAATCCATTGCACGTGCCCTGGAGCGGAAGTATATCCGGATGTCGCTAGGCGGATTACGGGATGAATCCGAGTTGAGAGGGCACAGGAAAACATACATTGGTGCGATGCCAGGAAGAATTATTCAGAGTATCAAAAAAGTGAAATCTTCGAATCCGGTTTATGTCCTGGATGAGGTAGATAAGGTTGCCGGGATGAATATCAACGGGGATCCGCAGGCAGCATTGCTTGAGATCCTCGATCCTGAACAGAATATCGCTTTTCACGATAATTTCCTGGAGGTGGATTACGATCTTTCCCGAATCATGTTCATCGCTACAGCAAACACGTTGAGTACAATACATCCGGCATTACGCGACAGAATGGAGGTCATCGAACTCCCTGGTTACCTGCTTGAAGAGAAGATTGAAATAGCCGTCCAGCATCTGATCCCAAAACAGCTGAAGGAACATGGGATGAAGAAAACACAGGTTGTTTGTACGCGGGAGATCTTGCAGAAAATCATTGAGGATTATACGCGGGAATCGGGTGTACGTGGACTGGAGAAAGCGATTGCCAAGATTATTCGCTCAAGGGCAAAGTCCATCGTAATGAAGGAGCGTTTCAATAAAACGCTGAAGCTCAAAGATCTCCCGGTTATTTTGGGGGCGCCAGTCTTCCAGGTAGACAAACAGATCACCAACGAACAGGCTGGAGTAGTGACCGGACTAGCCTGGACAATGTATGGCGGAGAGATCCTGTTCATCGAGGTGAGCCTGAGTAAAGGGAAAGGAGAACTTACCCTGACCGGGAACCTGGGAGATGTGATGAAGGAGTCTGCCTCCATTGCAGTAGCATACCTGAAAGCACACACAGCCGACTTTGACATTGATCCGGAACTGTTTCAGAAATGGAATATTCATATCCATATACCTGAAGGAGCCACACCAAAAGACGGTCCATCAGCAGGAATTACCATCTTCACAGCTTTGGCGTCGGCTTTCACACAGCGGAAAGTGAAGAAGAATATGGCGATGACCGGTGAGATCACCTTGCGTGGGAAAGTGATGCCTGTAGGAGGGATCCGGGAGAAGATTCTTGCAGCCAAACGGGCAAAGATCACCGACATCATTCTGTCTGAAGAGAACAGGAAAGATATCGAAGAGATCAAAGCCGAATACATCAAAGGATTGAATTTTCTATACATCGATGAGATGAAAGAGATCGGATCAACAGCTCTGCTCAAGACAAAAGTCAAAAATTCACTGAAGTTTTCTTAAAAGCCCCTGTCTGTCGCCGCTATTCCTGGTGAATCAATTTGATCGTCCGGATGCTTTTTCCGGCTTCCATGTTACAGTAATAGATTCCCGGGGAGAGTTGATCCCCATTCAATGAAAACCTATACTCTCCCGGTTGATGTGATTGGTTTACCGGGATAAGGATGATTCGCCCCTGGTTATTGAGGATAGTAATCTTCACTGCTACCTCTTTGTCGAGCGAATAGGAGATAGAGGTTGCGTCCTGAAAGGGGTTGGGTTCATTCTGTTTCAACCTGAAACCACATTCATCCTGCTGCTTCATGCCCACAACGGTGCTCCCTTGCTTGAGCAGGATCATCCTGCCGGGATCAAATGTTACGTTTTCAGGATATTTATCAAAGATCCATTCAAGAGTTTGTGGATTGGTATCGTTCATACCTGTGACGATCGTATCTGAGCCGTCACTGAAATCGATCCGGACCTCAATGGGCATCTTGAAAAAAACAGTACCTGTATGAGTTTGCTCCATCTCCAGGATCACCTTAAACTGACCCCCTCCAATATCTTCCCGCTCCCAGACATTAGCGTAAACAGGATGATCGGGAGCATAGACCCACTCGTCGAAGAACCAATTGTAATCCTCCCCGGTCACTGCATTCGTAACAGCCACGAAATCTTCTGTAACGGCATTTTTATACATATAGTTTGTATCTGTCGCATAGGCATTCATGACCTCAAAGAACATTGAATCACCCAGGACATATCTCAACTGAAAAAGCACGCATGCCCCTTTATAATAAGAGATAGCTACATTGTATAGCGCATTGGCAGAGGGTGTTTGTATCGCCCACTCCGGGTTGTATATAGGCCAGCCTGGATTGTAAGCGATGTAGTAGTTGGCGAGGGAGTTCATCTTGTTTTTGTAAACGTTGTAACCATTTTGATGTTCTAACCATAGTTGTGCACAGTAGGTGCCAAATCCTTCGTTCAGCCAGATATCGGCCCAGGTTCCGCATGTGACCAGGTCGCCAAACCACATGTGGGCATGTTCGTGTGCGATCAAAGGCTCATCGTTATACCCTCCGGGCTTCAGGTTGACCATGGTCTGATTCTCCATTCCGGCCCAGGGAAACGTTGTAATCGTGGCGAATCCGATTTTTTCAAATGGGTACTCGCCAAATCTCTCAGAAAAAAGGTCTGTCATCAATGGAATCTTGGTTAATACATTGGTCAGGATCTCATTTGATTTGTGGTAGAGCCAGATTGGCGTACTGTCGTTGGGATTGTTCGGATTGTTCCACCAGGAGATGTTGATAAACCAGTTGTTGTAGGATGTCCAGGTGATGAGGTAGGTAGCCACCTGATTATCAGAAACCCAGTGATACCATATCGTATCGGCAACAATGGTGGAATCGGCCAGGTAACCTGTTGAACCAAGCCTGACGTCAATGGGTACTTTTGCGGTTAGCTCCCAGGTCGCTTTATCGGAGGGGCGGTCCCAGCAGGGGAACACTTTACGTGCTCCTTCAGGTGGGAAGTCAGTAAATACGAAACCTCCTGAGACATAAAGTCCCTGATCTGCTACATCCAGATGGCGGTAGTTTATCTTTACCTCCACTACATCTCCGGGATTGTATGTCTGATCAAGCTGAAGTGTCAACGTGTCGTTTGTATGTGTGTATGAAACAGCAGCCAGGTTAACCGAATCGATCTCCAGCGAGGTGTTTATCGCATTCAGCATGATCGAGTTCAGGGTAGAGTCTACCCGGAAGGTGATGATCTCAGTTGCCGTGAAGGTTTTCGGGTAGGGGGTTGTATAGTTGTCGTAGAGATCCACTTCAAGTTTATATTGCAATACATCATAACTGTGCTCCATGTACCAATGGGCGGTGTCAGTTGTGATGGCTGGAGTCATTGCGGAAGTTCCAATGCTGGCGGATAAGGCGAAAACAAGGAAAAGAAAACTCTTTTTCATATTTTTAATCTTTTTGAACACAGATTACATAGAAAACACAGATTTTCACAGATGTTAAACTGCTAAGATCTACGAGGAAATTTTAAATCAAACTACCTGGCAACAATCAGTTTCTTCGTGATCTTCAATCCGTTGGCATTGAGTGTGTATAAATAGATTCCAGGTCTCAGGTTGCTGCAATCAACTGTGACTGCATGTTTTCCGGGTGATTTATTTTCATTGACCAGGGTAAGAACTTCCTTCCCCATAGTATTGTACAAAGCCAGGTGAATAAACATTGGCTCATCAATCTGAAAACTAACGGATGTGGATTGTTCTGCCGGATTTGGGACATTCTGAAAGAGGTGTACCTTGCCGGTTTGATGATGGCGATCGGTGATTCCAACGAGTGTCGTTTGTTCCTTGATCACGATGTTGTTGTACGGATCAAACTGGAAGGTAACCGGTTGTTTGTCAAACTGCCAGCTGAATAACTGGTAGTTAGCGTCATTCATGACGGTGACAACAGTATCGGAATAGTCAGAAAACCGGACTTTTAGTTCCATCGGCATCTTGAAAAAATCAGGATCGGGCTGAATCTGTTCAGTATAAAAATTCACCTGCCACTGGTCGTTACCCAAATCCTGGAAATTATAAGTGTTTTGATAGTGAGGGTGATTGGGCTCATAGATCCATTGGTTGAAGAACCAGTCGTAATCTTCACCGGTCACATCATTGACAATCTGCATGAAATCAGGAATGACAGCGGAATAATACTTCAGCTCCGGATCGTTGGAGTAGGTTTGCAACACCTCAAAGAAGAGGGGATCTCCTAATATATAACGAAGCATATGAAGGATAGTGGAACCTTTGCAATATGTGATCGCATAGTTGAACATCACACTGGGAGGCGGGGTTATGGTTGCCCACTCGGGTTCCGAGATTGCCCAACCTGGATTGTTATTGAGGTACCAGGTTGCGTTTCCGTTAATATCGGCCTTGTAAGCTGCATATCCGGCATAACTTTCATACCAGAAAGCTTCACTCCAGGTTGCAAAGCCTTCGTTTACCCAGATGTCTGCCCATGTAGCACACGTAATCATATCCCCGTACCACTGGTGTGCGAACTCATGAGCAATCAGACTCTCATACCAGCAATTCGGGCAGAGAGAGGTCAGTGTCTGATTCTCCATCCCTCCCCAGGTGAAATCACTGTTCAGGGTGGCAAAACCATCCTTCT
>JACKQG010001949.1_pt1 | contig 27757 bp, 33 predicted proteins | sample 8237621 | NCBI WGS metagenome assembly JACKQG01 (sample SAMN15677084, study PRJNA649215) | marine metagenome | biome: marine; feature: Black Sea; material: saline water; isolation source: suspended particulate matter (SPM) from the Black Sea western gyre | collected 2013-06-09/2013-06-10 | depth... | reverse complement strand
TGCCACCATACACCTGAAACTGAGCCTCAATTGGCGTGGAAATGCAAAAACGCTGCTGTTTGAATCCTTCTGTTTTATTCAACTTCACCCGATGCTGGCTTTCCTATATTATAGATGAATTTTGACCCACCCCAGAAACGCAGAAGAATACATCTGGTAGTTATAACCTGTTGGGGTCTAACATTTGTTCTTTTCTTGATCTTCATTCCTGATTCGTTCTTCAACCGCAAATTTCCACGAAAATCTGATGATATACACCTTTAAGACGATATCCTTAAATCAAACCCCTTGAATTTCCCTGAAACATCCAGTAGTTTTTGCTATTATACTTAACAAAATGAATCATTGAAGACCTAACTGAAAAGATGGTGTTTGTAAGTGGAGCACATCAGGTCGCAAAACGACACTTCCAAAGGAAATTATTGCTTCACATTTCTAATTGACTTCAACGACGGGAGAAAAAAGAATGAGACGACTAAGAATTCTGGCAATGATTATTCTGATCCCTTTTGGAGCCGGTCTACCGGGTTGTGGTGGTGGAGAAGGGGGCGAAGTTAAATCAAAAATAAGGTCAACCACAGTGGGACAGGAGTTAATAGATCTTGAATCCGCATATAAAAAAGGGGCAATCACAAAAGAAGAATATGAAAGCCTTAAGAAAAAGGTATTAGAAAGGAAGTAGGACGCTTTGGGAGTAAACCTATCTATGAAAGAAGGGAACAACATGAACAAAAAAGTTTTTTTAATCGTCAGTGTGCTTTGTCTGGTACTATTTTTTAGTTTTGCCAATGCCCAGGATTACATCATCGGGGACTATGTTTTTACCTGGCGTGCGGCTAAGGTGGGCGATGTAAGAATGGACGTTCAAAAAACCCCAAAAGGTGTTTCCATCGTCCTGGCCGGTCCCGGAGGAGGACTCGCACGCCTTAATATGACGCCTTTACAGGCCATGGCGGTCGGTGATGTCCTGGAGAAAACCGGGGGGTATTACGATGAGCAGATGAAAAAGCAGGACCCGAACATGGAAAAACAGGTTTCAGCAGGAGACCATACGGTCTCCTTTTCTTCATCCCGGGGCAGGAAGTTTCAGGTTAGAGTAAGAAAATCCGCTGTAGGTGCAGCGGTCTTGCTGGATAAGGATCAGGCATTGAAGATGGGAAAATACCTGAGGGATGCCCAAAAAATGGCTGCCCTGCTCAACGAGCGTATCAAACCGTAAACAGAGCCCGACGGGGTGTACGTCTTTCAGGCACCGAAAAGAACCTATGAATGGGAGGGAGTGATGGCCGAGAAAAAACCAACGGGTGGGCAAACCAGACCGGGATGGCGTTTTTGTGGCGGCATCATGTTGTTTGTTCTGGGGCTTTTGAGCCCCTTGTTCATTCCCTTGGTTACGGCCACGGCCCTGCCTACCGGGTGGAAGACGGCCCTTTCAGGACTCCTGATGTTAGGGATACCCGAACTTCTGTGGGTGGCGGCGGCGGCCATCATGGGAAAGGCGGGGTTCAACCATATCAAAGGAAAATTCTGGGGATTTTTCAAGAAGATGGCGCCCTCTGACGAGGTGAGCCTGGCGCGTTATCGGGTTGGGCTTGTTATGTTTTTACTGCCGATCCTTTTCGGCTGGGTCGGACCCTATTTGCTACAGAGGATTCCGGGATATGAAAACTACCGTTTTGCTGCGAATCTCATCGGCGATCTACTCTTGCTTTCAAGCCTTTTTGTACTTGGAGGAGATTTCTGGGATAAGTTGAGGGGATTGTTCATACACAGAGCCAAGATCAAGATACCCGCCCGTGACCCTAAATAGGTCTCCACCTACGGGCGTTTTGGGAAGTGGATCGAGGAAACATTTCTGAACCGGATCCCGCCCTATGTAATTCTTCGAAATCTAGCCAGAAGGGTATCGGGCCGAGACGTGCCGAATCAGCTTCAGCCTGCGCTGATTGGCACAGACCCCGGCACGGATCTCTTAGGCTTTATTGTCGAAGAACATGCTGGAGGCAAGTTCACCGTCTTGGTACCACTTGCACCTACGCCCGGGGTGGGCACCCTTCAGATCGTCAGCCGTGAAAAGGTTCAAAAGCTGGAAGTTCCCATGAAAGAAGCCCTTGGCGCCATTCTGAACTGGGGTGCTGGAACCGAGGCGTTGCTAAAAAGAACGAAAGGCAATTCCCAGTAAAGAATCCAGGTCCGGTGGGAGTCGGGGCTGCCGGAAAAGGGGTGACGGCAGATCCGTGAGACCGGTGGACATCCTGGTAAAAAAGGATGTGAGCAACCCGGGCTCAACCTGAGAATATGGATTTTCTGACCGCTTCAGCGCAATACTATATCAAACGGAAACAGTTTGCAAAAGCAATGGGTATGGCAAAAAGGATCCTGGCAGCCGATCCCGGAAACCGTACGGGCCTGGAACTCCTGAAATGGCTCAAACGACAATCTGGGGCGCAAAAAAAGTAGGGGTGAAGTGCATCGTTCATTTTTTTAAGAAAGACGAATCTACCAAAATTCAATGGCGTTTCAAATTTTTTCTTGTCAGCGAGGTTTATACAGCCTATTATACGGTGGGAGGTTAAATAAAAATGGCTACAAAAAAGGTTTCAAAGACAATAGACGAAATCAACCGGAGGATAAAAAAGGGTAAGGTCGTCGTGGTTACGGCCGATGAGATGGTTGATATTGTCAAGAAGAAAGGCGCTGAAAAAGCGGCCCGTGAAATTGACGTGGTCACAACCGGGACTTTTTCTACTATGTGTTCGTCCGGGGCCTTTATCAATTTCGGGCATACCAAGCCTACCATGAAGGCATCTAAGGTATGGATGAATGATGTTCCCGCTTATGCCGGCTTAGCTGCCGTTGACATCTATATCGGGGCCACTGAACCCACTGAAGACGATCCTTTGAACGGGGTGCATCCGGGGCAGTTCAAGTACGGAGGCGGTCATGTTATCGAAGATTTAGTGGCAGGGAAGAAGGTAGAGCTCAGGGCTACCGCCTATGGAACCGACTGTTATCCAAAACGGGATCTCAGAAAAAAAGTTGCTCTTAAGGATCTCCCTTATGCCCTGTTGCTTAATCCCAGGAACGGCTATCAGAACTATAATTGTGCGATTAATCTGACCAACAAGACTATATATACGTATATGGGGGTTCTTAAACCAAATGCCGGAAACGGAAACTATGCCACTTCAGGCCAGTTGAGCCCCCTCTTCAATGACCCTTATTATCGCACAATAGGACTGGGCACGAGGATATTTCTCGGAGGTGCAAAGGGTCATATTACGGGTCCAGGGACACAGCATAAACCCGACGTCAAGAGGGATAAGAATGGCATACCCCTGTCCCCTTCAGGCACCCTTATGGTCATGGGCGACCTCAAAGAGATGGACCCCAGGTGGGTGGTTGGTGTGAGTCTGCTTGGCTATGGCTGCTCTCTTGCGGTGGGCTTAGGTATTCCTATTCCGATACTCAATGCGGAAATAGCCCGTTTTACGGCTGTTTCTGATGAAGAAATCCACACCCAGATTATCGACTACGGGAACGACTATCCAAATGGCACCCCAACCAGTTTGGGCCAGGTAAGCTATGCAGAATTAAAAAGCGGGGAGATCAATCTTAACGGTCACGAGATCCACTCCGTCCCCCTCACCTCCTATACCAGATCCCTCGAGATTGCAAACATATTGAAAGGGTGGATAGAAAAGGGCGAATTTCTTCTCACACAGCCCCAGGAGATGCTGCCAACTGTTAAATAAAGAGGCTGTTCACGGGTTCAGGGTTCAAAGGTTCAAGGTTGCCTTTCTGGTGGAGCCCGAGATTCATAGGACCGAGCTACTGGATACTGGTTTCTGGATACTGGATATCAATGCATTTCAAAAAAATCTCTTGACGCCTTAAGTATGCTCTCGATAAGTTCCCTGCCGGGTTCCTGGTTTTGAATCACGGTCACCTTAGGCCCTAATGGACCCCACTGTACGGCATCGCTTTTTTTGAAGAGCGCAACCGTAGGAATTCCGAGCATAGCGGAAAGGTGCGTTACGCCGCTGTCATGCCCCAAGCATAAAACCGCCTCATTGAGTGTCTTAATGAGGCGTTCTTTGTCCGGACAAAAAATTATCCGAGCATCCTCAGACTGAAGGCTATCCTCATAGTAGGAATGAAGCGATTCCTCTGCCGGCCCTAAAAGAAAAACAGGTTTGAGACTGCCGAAGTCGGTTTCACTGCAAAATCTTTTGATGAGATCTGACCAGAACTCGGGAGGGTGGTTTTTCTCTAATGATCCCGAGCCCGGGTGCAGTACAATCTTGTTCGGCCTTCGGGATAAACCATGTTTTTTACTCAGAATACCGCCTTGTATAGCCTCGATTGATCTATCAGAATCAACCGGGAGCCCCGCGGATTTCAGGCATTCGGCCAGGTACCTGGCCACATGGACATTCTCACCTTCCAACGGAAAGGATCGGAAGATATGGACAGAGGCCTCAGGCAGAAATGATCGCAGGTTATTTCGGATGACCCCATCTTGATCGTTAAAAAAAGCCGCTGCAATTTCTGCTTTCGAAACCGGTAGTCCTTCCCCATCTGTTCTATTTACGAAAAGCCTGTGCCAGCCGGATCTCTCCATATCCATTGCACAATGGACCCAGGGCCGGATGAAGTCGAGACCTGGCTCCCTGCCCACAAAGGTGACGGTTACCCTATCCGAGAGATCTATTAGGGCCGGCAGCAGCATGAGGGTATCCCCTAAGGCGCCTGGTCTGATAATAAGGACGTTCAAGGGCCTCTCCTACCCGGCTTTGGATGCAACAACCAGAATGAGGCAATCCTCCTCACCGTTGTTCAGGAGCGCATGACTGGACCCCACCGGGACCCAGACAGCGTCTCCCGGTGTTACCCCCCTTGCCTCCTCATCGACCTTCATTTCACCCGACCCGCTCAGAACGAAATAAATCTCTTCCATCGGGTCCACATGGGCCTCAATTTCCTTCCCCGGTTTCAAGCTCGCAATGGCTAGAAAACCGATCTCTTTCAAGATCCGACGGTCTAAAATCATCTGAGCGATAGCCCCGCCATGAGCGAGATATGTGGTATCCATCACTTCCCTGTCATTTATATTTCGTACGATCATGGTTATGACTCCTTAAGCTGAACCCCGATGTTCCAATTGAATCCGCATTCCTCATAGATATGATAATATATTCTGTCAACTCTCCCGAATTCCAATACAATATCGGGGTAAAAATTGGAATTCGCAACTTGACTTTTCAGCCCCGTTCAGTAAGAATTTCACAACTGATTAGGGATGATGTGAATCTTATAATCCGAACTGTGGAGGATTCCAAATGGAAAAGGGCAAACTGGATCCCCGTCTGAGGCTTATACAACAAGCTCCCATTAAAGGAAAGACCGTCCTGTTAAGGGTGGATCATAATGTGGTTAAAAACGGTCAAATCAAAGACCCTTACCGTATCGATGCCACCATTGGCACCCTTTATGCCATCGCCGCAGGTGGGGGAAAACCGATCCTGATAACCCATGTGGGGAGACCCAAAGACAAGAAAACCGGCAACATCGTTTGCAGAGAGGGGGAATCCATCACACCCATCGTCAGGTATCTGGAACAGAAGCTTCCTGTTAAAATTCATATACAGGAGTTCCCGATAGATCCTGACATGGGGATTACCCATATGGACAAATCCATAGAATCTGCCCTTGAAGACCTGAGGGAGGGGAAGATCGGAATGATTTATCTTCCCAATTCACGCTGGTTTCGGGGTGAGCAGTCAAAAGGTCCGGAAAGGGAAATTTTAGCTGAGGAGCTTTCATCCCTTGCAGACCTTTTTGTTAATGATGCATTCGGTTCGTGGCGTGCCCATGCGTCAACCTATGATATTGCAGATAGGCTGCCCTCGTTTGCGGGAATTCTGCTCCAGAAGGAGCTGATGAATCTTCACAGGGTGCTTGAACCTGAAAGACCGTTTGTGGCAGTAGTTGCCGGGGCCAAATACGATACAAAGATCGGTCCCCTCAAGGCCCTTTATAAAAGAGTTGACCATCTGATTCTCGGAGGGCTGATGTATAACACCTTTCTTGCTGCAAGATACGGGGTGGATATTGCCGGTGTATCAGATGAAGACAGGGCCCTTGCAATGGAACTTGTCGAATTAGACAGAGAAGAAAACAAGATTCTGGAAATGCCATATCTCGTGGAATCGGAGAGCACAGAGGAGAGGATTGAAGGGCAATATCGATCCATCGGGATTGATAAAGTGAGAGAGGGTGGGGATGTTAAGTATATCCTCGATATAGCGCCTGAATCCTTTCAGGATAAAAGAGTTGTGGATGTAATCACCACTGCCAAAACAATTTTTGTTAATGCCGTCATGGGGCTTATGCCCCTCTTTTTTGAGGGCTCCAGGGCACTGTATCGATTGATTGCCGAAAATGACTCTACCACCAGGCTCTTTGCCGGTGGAGACACGCTGCAGGAGCTCCGAAATCTCTGCCCCGGGATCTACATGGCGGGTCTGGATGACCCCGACTCTTATTATTTTACAGGCGGAGGAAGCGTACTTGCGGCCATAGAACAGGGAACCCCCTATGGCCTGAAGCCGGTTGAGATACTGATGGATTACCGAAGAAATGCCTAAAATGCCTAAAGTGAACTAAAGTGCCTAAAGTTGGTGCTTGTTTTTTATTCGATGTCGGAGTCTTCGCTTACCTGGACGTTCATCTTTTTCCACCCCGCTATAGTGGGGCTTGCGAGCATTATAGAAAATCTCTTGTGCTTCTTGTCTGCCTCTGGCAGATTTACACAAAACTCAATTGGTAACTGTCTAATGCCTTGAGCCTTTCGATCATTCGCCTACATAAGATTCCGACAGCGAGGACTATAAATGACGATTACACCCATTTTTGACCCTGAAAAAGAAGGCCGGCCCATGAGGGTTGCCGCTTTTATGTCAGGTTCCGGGACAAATATCATGAGGCTCTTGGAACACGAAAAAAGGCTGGTGTCCCTTGAAGGGAAATCACCCTTTGAAACTATCTTTATATTCAGCGACCGCTCAGACGGCCAATCTGCCGGAGAAAAGATCGCATTGGAAAACGGTCTTTCCTATTTCAGCTATGACATCAGGGCCTTCCATGCCGAAAAATCCATTAAAAGAAGTGTTGGGACTCCCGAAGGCATGGCCGCGAGGAGAGAATATGACCTGACGGCCAAGAGACTGGTGGAGGCCTTTGAGATCGATGTAATTGCTTTAGGCGGGTATATGAGCTATATTACCTTAGAAAGATGCGTAAACGTTCATCCTGCGGATCTTTCCATATCTCTCCCTGACGGCAGAAGAAGATTTATTGGCGACCATGCGGTTCAAGATGCGATTTCTGCCGGGGAAAAGATGTTGAGGTCCTCTACTCTATGGACAGATGAAGGCGTTGACTCGGGTCCTTTATTAATGGTATCAGACCCTGTCCCGGTAGAACTACCTGAATCGCTGGAAACATTAATAAAAAACAGGGAAAAACTTACAGCGGTGGCGGATGAACATCAGGAACGTCTGAAAGAGGCAGGAGACTGGAAGATCTTTCCCCGAACCGTAGAAATGATAGCAAGGGGCCGGTTCGCCCTTGACGATAAAAACCGGGTGTATGTGGATGGGCAACCAGTGCCGGGTGGTTATAGGGAAGAAGAGTAATCCTGGACCTGGATTTAAGTGCCTAAAGTGAGCTAAAGTGCCTAAAATGCCTAAAGTTATAGATTTGCCAATATCTAACAAATAAGGAGATCCTGCCATGTCAGAATTGATCCCCTGGATGGATAAAGAGATAAATAAAATGCGAAGGGATATGGACCGTCTCTTTAACCGGTGTTGGCCCGATATAGGGGCAGAACTGTTTCTGGAAGATGTGTCAAGGGGTTTTTCATTAGAGACGTTCCTCACGGAAGACACTTTTTTGATTAAGGCGGTACTCCCGGGAATTGACCCCAAGACCCTGGATATAACAATTTCCGACGACAAGCTGACCATCAAAGGCAGTAAAAAGGAGGTGTCTGTTGAGGGAAGCGGGTATTATAAAAGGGTCGAGAGAAAACTCAGTCGTTTTTCCCGCACTATCCCCCTCCCCTTCCATGCGCAAAAAAGCGAAATCAAGGCTACTCTCAATAACGGAATATTAAACATTGTGGTACCTAAAAAGAAGCCTCAAAAGGCGCTCTACATAAAGATTAAGACGATTTAACCGAAGACAAGGAGATCAATAATGCCCAGGAAAAATTCTTATGCGGAAGTTCCTCTTGAAAATCTCAGATGGAGACTTGACCCTGCCACACTCCCTTTTAAAACCACGGATGATCTCAAACCTTTGAAAGAAATCATAGGACAGGAAAGAGCGGTTGAAGCATTCAAATTCGGGATGGGTATCGACAGACGGGGATACAACGTATTTGTCACCGGGAGGGCAGGAACCGGCAGGATGTCCACGGTCAGAAAACTGCTCCAGGAGATATCAAAGAAAGACAGGGTCCCTCACGATCTCTGCTATGTAAACAACTTTAAAAACCCCGAAGCCCCCATCCTTCTCCGCCTCAAGGGAGGGACCGGTCTTCCCTTCAAAAAAGATATCAACAGTTTTGTAGCTGCATTAAAAAAACAGATCCCGCAGCTTTTTGAAAGCCAGGAATATGTGAGCATGAAAAAAGAGATTCTGGAAGCCTACGAACAAAAAGGGAAAGGCTTTTTCAAAAATCTCGACGAGAAGGTAAAAGAGGAAGGTTTTGCTCTTGTGGATGTTCAGGTGGGACAGATCAAAAGACCGGAGGTCATGCCTCTGGTTGATGGGAAACCCACACACATCGATCAGATTGAGGCGATGGTTGAAAAGGGGAGATTCCCAAAAGATGAGTTTGAGGCAATGAAGGAGAAGTATGACGGTTTGCGGGGGCAGGTCGAGCAGATCTTCCTTGAACTCAGAGACCTTCAGAAAGAGATCCAGGAAAAGGTAGAGGAGATGGACCGGGTCGTGTTCATGAAAAATGCATCAGACCTGGCTGCTCCCCTCATTAAAAAATACACAGCCAAGGCGATAAAAAAATATGTAGAAACCATGCTCGAAGAGATGGCCAATAATCTTCAGATCTTCATGCCCCAGCAACAGGCTCAGATACCGGGGCTGCCTGTGATGGCGCCTGAAGGGGATCAGTTTCAACCCTACAAAGTAAATCTCCTGGTTGACAACAGCGAGCAGAAAGGCCCGCCGGTAATCATAGAGAGCTACCCTACCTATAGAAATATCTTTGGGAGCATCGAGAAGATCGTTGACAGATCAGGAGTGTGGCGGACCGATTTCAGCAAGATCAAGGCAGGCTCCCTTATAAAGGCCATGGGAGGTTATCTGGTTATCAATCTTTTAGACGCCGTTGTAGAACCTGGCGTGTGGCAGGCCCTTAAGAGGGCGCTCAAAAGCGAAGAACTTGAGATTCAGACCTATGACCCCTTCTATCTGTTCACCACCAGCGGCCTCAAGCCGGAGCCCATCGATATTGATCTCAAGGTTGTGGTTATTTCCGATGCCCATCTCTACCACCTTCTCCTGAACTTTGACGAAGACTTCAAAAAAATATTCAAGGTCAGGGCAGATTTCGATACTGCAATGGATAAGAATGAAAATTCCATCCAGCAGATCTCGAGCTTCATTAAGATGAAAACCGAGCAAGAGGGTCTTAACCCTTTTGACAGGACAGGGGTAGCGGCCCTGATGGAACAGGCAGTCCGCATGTCAGGCAGGCAGGAGAAGATCTCCACCAGTTTCCCGGAAATTACCGATTATATACGAGAGGCCAATTTCTTTGCGGGAAAGGAGAGTAAAGCGCTGGTGGGAGAAGCCCATGTGGAGGAAGCCATAGAGGCCAGGAAATTCAGGTCAAGCATGGTGGAAGACCACATTCAGGAGATGATAGACCGGGGAACCCTGATGATCGATGTGAAGGGAGATGTGGTTGGACAGATCAACGGGCTGGCCGTCTACTCAATGGGGGATTATATGTTCGGCAAACCTTCCCGCATCACCTGCTCCACATCCATGGGGCGGGCAGGGATCATTAACATTGAGCGGGAAGCGGATATGTCAGGCAACACTCATAACAAGGGTGTGTTGATCTTGGGCGGATATCTCAGAAAAAAATATGCTCAGGACAAACCGCTGACCATAAGCGCCAGCATCGCCTTTGAGCAATCTTACGGTGGTGTGGACGGTGATAGTGCCTCTTCCACAGAGATCTATGCACTTCTTTCAAGTTTAACCGAAGTCCCTCTCAAACAGTATATAGCCGTCACAGGTTCGGTCAACCAGAACGGAGAGGTCCAGGCCATAGGGGGCGTCAATGAAAAAATAGAAGGGTTCTTTGATTGCTGCGGCAAAATGGGAGTTGCAGATAACCAGGGTGTTATGATACCCCATAGCAATGTCAAAGACCTGATGCTTCGAAAAGACGTGGTCGAGGCTGTAAAAAAGGGCCGGTTTCATGTATATCCCGTCAAAACAATTGATGAGGGTATTGAGATCCTGACCGGGAAAAAGTCCGGGGTAAAAAATGCAAAAGGCGCATATCCTAAGGGGAGCATTAACTACTTAGTCGACCAGAAGCTGAAGGAGTTGGCTGAAGGGCTGAAGAATTTCGGTAATAACGAGAAGGAGGAGAAAAAAAAGAAAAGGACTCCGGCAAAGAAAAAGAAGACCCAATGATCCTGAAGAAGACATCTCTTTCAAACCCCATTGACGAAAAGATTGCCTGGGCCCGGCATTATTATAAGGAGTTTGGAGACAATCTTCTCAAAGAAAAGAGACTCGTGGATCTCCTGGCACATCTGAAGACCGCCGTTGTTGCCTCCCGCAAGGAGATGGCTATGACAGGGATCGTAGAGGTATGCAGGCGATGTGAACAGGAGGAGGGTGGCTCCTGCTGTGGTGCCGGCCTTGAAAATAGGTATGACGGCTGGCTCCTCCTTATCAATCTCCTTCTCGGCGTCAAGCTCCCCAAAACAAAACAGCAGACCGGCAGTTGTTTCCTTTTGGGAAAAAATGGATGCCTCCTTATGGCACGCCATGTAATCTGCATCAATTATCTCTGCAAAAAAATAACTGATCTAATCGACCCGCGCATAATAATGGAACTGAGAGAAAAGGAGAGTGAAGAGGTTAACACCCTTTTCATACTCCATGAAAACATTAAGCCGGTTTTGAGAAAATGGACCAGCACCTGAAGAAAAGCCTCGCTGAGGTTGCCGGGTTCTATGACCGGAGAAAAGTGGGTGCTGTGGGTCCTCTCGGATTCAGGAGATCTACCGATCTGATGACATTACTTGCCTGTGCAGATCGTCTTATTTCTGAAGAGATAATAAAGCCTGACGAGACCGCCTTTCTGGATCTGGGATGCGCTGATGGTAGAGTAAATCTGTTTTTCAGCTATCTTGTCAAACTCTCGGTCGGCATAGAGCTTGACGAATGGACCCTCGAAGAGTACGACCCTTTGCGGGCCGAGCTTGACAGCACTCTCCAGCAAGAAGGTCTTCTATCTCCTCCCGTAAATATCTTTTTATTCCACGGAGACTCCACTGAGAAGACCACTCATGACTCGATTAGGCGCAAGACAGGCACGGGTATTGAGTCCTTTGACATCTTCTACACTTATCTTATAATGCACGAGGAGTTTGCTGAGATACTGGCGGAAAAGGCCAAAAAGGGCTCCATATTCATGGTATACGGCCTAAACAGAATACTGCCGAGATATCCCGGGTTTCGCCTGCTGCAGAATCTGAGCCCCATGGAAGGAATTTTAGCGCTTTATCGGAAGGAGGCCTGAACCATGAAGTATGAAACCATAGAGTACGAAGTAGTAGAAGATGGCATCGGGGTCTTATCCCTCAACCGCCCCCGAAGGTTTAACTCGGTCAATGAAGAAATGGCGGAAGAGTTAGAGTCGTTCTGGAGAGATCGGCTCTACGATCTTGATACGCACGTCATTATCCTGAGAGGAAACGGGAAAAGAAATTTCTGCGCCGGGCTGGATATGAAAGCAGTCATGAAGATTATGCCTGAGATGGATACCGATATGTTTTACAGGTTTCAGAGCCGGTTGGCGCGTCTTAACCTGGCCATGCGCCAGGTTCCGCAGCCCATCATCTGTGCTGTCCATGGGGCAGCGGTGGGTCTGGGTTTCAGCTTTGCCCTTGCATCTGATCTGAGGGTAATCAGCAACGAGTCCCGTTTTTCTGCGGCCTTCATCAACATAGGACTCGGCGGAGCCGATATGGCGTGCAGCTATTTTCTGCCCCGTCTTATTGGGGCGGGAAGGGCATACGAATTCATGCTCACAGGTAATTTCATATCGGCTGAAGAAGCAATGTCTCTCGGTCTTGTCAGCCGGTTGGTGGAGCCAGATCAGCTGATGGAGACAGCCCTCGAACTGGCCCGTACAATGAACAGCAAAAACCCCATGGGTCTCCGTTTGACCAAGGAAGCGATTAATATGAGTATCGATGCAGGTGGCCTGGAGCACGTCCTGAATATGGAAGACAGAAACCAAACCCTGCTGGTCCTGCGTGGAAGGCTTGGAGAAAAGGGAAAGGCAGGCAGATATTTCTGATTTTATGACAGCATCCCACAGCGCCCACACATTGGGATTAATGGATGGACACTAACTAGCGCCCGATGGAATGGATCTCATCCATGATACTGATGTCGGGTTTTCCAGCAAGGAGTCCACCGATCTTCCCGAAGAAAGTCTTGAAGTGGGGAGTGGAGGAATGAAAATCAAAAGCCTCCTTGTCCTTGTAGCGTTCCATAATGACGATTGTGCCGGGATTGGCCTTATCCTGGTTCATGGTATAGGAGAGGGTCCCCTCTTCAGTGGCCACACCCGCCATGAGTTCCTTTATGAGATCGATGGCTTCATCAATCTTTGCCTCTTGAATGGACAGCTTCGCAACAACTCCGATCATTTTACAACCTCCCTTTCTGTAGGAAAAAGGGCCAGAACTGTTTTTCCCCAGGATCATTTATAATCCAGGGTCTGACCCCGCGTTTGGTTTGTACGTGCAGGTAATTACCATCAAATCTCTGCCTTGTAAACCCAAAACTGATCATAAAGCCCTTTTCTCTTGTTTAGACAGGATCTACCCCGCCATGCGCGGGGCAGGCATGGATTCTCAGGATTTTTTGCCTTTCCTGCCTCCGGCCCGTGGGGGCCTACGCTCCGGTGGGAAGAAAGGCAAAAACTTAAGTCCTCTTCGAGGGAGTTTTTTTGGCAATGAAAAGACGCCATATATCGAGATCTACTCAGGGCAGCGTCCTCATTTTTACAAGGGAAAAAGTCTGAACAGACTCTGATTTACCTTTCACCTTTATTACAGGCATGGGTTGAAAATTAAACTCATTTTCAAGTCCCTTTGCAACCTTCTAACTGACAAGAATATCTGTCCCGAATTCCTTGTTCAGGTCCTGGATTCGAGAGGCCAGATTAACCGTATCACCGATCAGGGAATAGGCAGACCGATCCGAACTGCCGATATTTGCAGCCAGGACCTTTCCAGTATGGATGCCGATACCATGGCTCAGGGGTGCATATCCTTTTTGGGAGTGGATCTTATTTATCTCTTCAAGACGCTTTCGCATGCCAAGGGCTGCCTGTACTGCAAAATATACATGGCCTGGTTCATAAATCGTAGATCCAAAGACCGCCTCTATCTCATCCCCAATGAACTGAAGGATCAGGCCGCCATGTTTCTTGATGGTTTCCGACATTGCGTTTAAATAGTCATTCAGCAGATAGATCAATTCTTTTGGGGGAGTCATCTCCACCAGGGGGGTGAAATTACGAAGATCTGCAAACAGGATGGTTGCCTCTTTGAGTTCACCGTCGAGGGGGATACTGCCGTTTAAAATTTCATCCCTTACCTTGGAATCAACATACCGGCCGAATGTGTCCTTAATCAACTCCCGTTCCCTTAACCCTTCTGTCATGGCATTAAGGGCCTCTCCGGCAAACCCGATCTCATCATTGGTATAAACGATGGCCTTTGCGTTTAGATCCCCTTTTTTTACCCGGCTCATGGTACGGATGATTTCAGCAACAGGCTTTTTAAGATGATGCACGAACAGTATGGCAATCAGAATGGCCATCACCATAAACACAATACTCTCATCGGCAATAGTTGTCTGGATTCTGTCTGCCAGCATGAGTGGGGTTATCTTACCATTGATCTGCATATCCCGGAACTGATGGATGGTCAGGTGGATAAAGGCGAGAGGAACGACTGACACCGAAAAAATGAGAGCCCCCAGCCTGATTTGCAAGTTGATGGATCGGACCCCTTTAACTTTTGAAAGACCACCATCAGGGAAAAACAAAGGGACCAGATTGTGCTGGGAAACATGCTCCACGAAGAAAAAGGCAATCATTATAGTGATAAGTCCGCCGGCAATTCCCATACTCAATCCTCCGGGAGAACCCATAAAAGCGAACATGATTGACCCGAATCCCCAAATGACAATATCCATAAGCACTACCATATAAGGTTCATTGAGCAGCCTTCGTCTGGCAGAATCCAGCAATCCGGGATCAGGCTCCGCACTATCGGCAAATTGCCTTATACATCTTCGGATGGGTCTTTCATACCAGATGGTAATGATGAAAATGACTCCCATGCAGATAATTCCATAGGCAATATCCAGGTGGCGAAGCAGGGATAAAAGTCCCTCGGATGCGTCAAGACTGCGATGGGCAAGAAAGATATTGGTGATAAAGTCACCGATAAGGTTAGCAGAGATATTGCCCAGGAGCATGCCGTTGACCAGGAAAAAATATCGGAATTTACCAAATGTCTGGATGTCAGATTTCATGAATCTCCTAATCCGAATACGCCTTTTCAACGGCCCGCTGTACCGCATTCATTATGACCAGGCTGCTGTTTGTGGCCCCGCTTACCGCATCGACCCGTGTTGATTGCTGTTCCATGATCCTTTTCAGCGTGAGAGATTCGGCCGCCTTTCCCTTTAGCTCCCAGTGTTCGACCATTTCAATACGGACGATCCTGTTGTCTTCGATGGTTACCATCACAACGACCTTGTTAGGCCCTCCCATATAGACCCCTTCGTAGATCCCGGCCTTGAGTTTTCTCTGCTCCAGGGGGCCCCCGATCATGGGGGTTGCCGCACAACCGGCAAAGAGGATGGCAAGCATAACGCAGGCGATTCCAAGCCCAATGATTCTATTGCCACGGGGATTGTGCCTGAGCATCCGATTACAAAACATGGGTTTGATACCTCCCGATTCCGGGCGCAACAACAGCACCGGTGGCTAATCTTTAATATATAGCACGCGTTCTCTGTGCAGTCCATGTCAAAATATGCAGCTAATGATCCTGACACTGCGTATCCAATAGCCTGATAGGGTGCACCCGCGGGGTTCTGGTCTTTTTCAAAGGTCTCACGTGGTCATCAGACTTGTTATTTATATCTGGTGGTGATAGATGATATATAGTATAAGATATCAAGCTTTCGCAAGGGAGGTGAACCACATGTCCAAATCACAAGACGCAAAAAAAGCCGCGAAGAAAAAGCCACAGAAAACAGCTAAAGAAAAGAAACTGGCCAAAAAGGAAAAAAAGAAAGACAGGTAACCCGGCAACAGCTTATCTACCGGCGGCGGGACGATCACGCGGAACGAAATTCTGAGTTGGGGGCTTATAAACTTCCTGGTCTACTTCAAGGCTATGGCCCAGCCAAAAAGGAGTTTCTCTGATGGTAGACATAAAACTGGATCATTGTGTAGTACATATTTCTGATTGGGAACGGTCGAACAGGTTTTACAGTGAGGTTATGGGAGCAGAAACTGTGCCTGTTGGAAGTGGCTGGGCTTATAGGTTTGGAGAAACACAGTTGAATTGCCATGGGCCAAATGTACACGCTACACCTGTGGCGAAAATACCTGTAGTGCCTGGTGGCAGTGATTTATGCTTTATTTGGCCTGGGGATATTGATAGCGCAATTGATCATCTGAGAAATCATGACGTTGAAATAGAAATTGGGCCGGTGCAAAGGTTTGGTGCAAAAGGGGAAGGGATAAGTGTATATTTCAGAGATCCAGATGGTTCATTACTTGAGTTTATATCGTATGATTCTGGAGGCTGACAAACTACATCAATTTACGTGAGTGTGAAACCATGATGTCGTGGATAGAAGAACACTGGCCCAAATCTACCATATTTCTTGCTGTCTACTCGACGATATTAATTTTCCTTTTTGTTCTGGAAATAGATTTCGCTCTTTTTTTGATTTGGATACAGCTTCCCGTTTACTGGTTACATCAATTCGAGGAGTATGTGTTTCCTGGCGGTTTCCTTGAAACATTCAACAAAAAAGTACTGGGATCCAATGAAAATGAATGGCCAATCTCAAAAAGGGCGGCTTTATGGATCAATATTCCAATAATTTTTATCGCGTTTCCGTTATCAGCCATTCTGGCGGGCACAGTAGATATTTCTATCGGGATATGGACAGCATATTTTTCGATTCTCAATGCAGCCTCCCACGCAGGGATGTTCGTAATAAAATGGAAATATAATCCCGGATTCTTTATCAGCGCATTTCTGAATATACCTGTCGGTGTGTTTACGGTCTGGTATTTCTACTCAAATAATGTAATATCTACTTTCGGACATCTAATAGGTATTTTGGTGGCAGTGGCAGTCCAGGGAAGCCTCATGGTCTGGGGTCTGAAGTTTATGCGAACCAAAGTTAACCCCTTGGTTGCATAAATAAAATGGCAAAACAGGTTTAAAGATTATAAATACAGCTTATTTTTCAATTATTGATATATTCCTGGAATCCACTGAAGGTTACATCCTGAAAACAAACAAAGACAGCCATTTTATTTACCCTTCGGGAAAGCCGATGATACCGCATCTACTGTGTTGTCGAGGGTTCGCGGTAAAGTACTACAGCTTCACCCTCGACGTCTAATATCTGCGGCATCCTCGACTTTTGCAACGTTAGGGTCAAGGAAAAATCGGCAGCAAGAAACTGAATTATAAAAAATATGAACAGACAAGATGAAAGGAGATGAATCTGATGGATGAGCCAACCGCTTTGGATAGGACCTTTCAAATCATCATGAAACAAATGGTGGAAACAGGACAGGCGCCCCACTATACCGAGATTGCCGCCGAGATGGGAGTTTCACCGGAGGACGGTCGAAAGGCCCTTCACGATCTTTTTTCGGCAGGTGTTCCCGGATGGCTGTTTCCAAACACCGATCTCATCGCCTCGTTCGCTCCATTCAACAACCTCCCCACACAGTATCGTATCACTATCGATGGTCATCAGAAGTGGTTTGGCCAGTGAGGATTTGAGTCGCTGGCAGTCTGCTGGCTATTTCCGGAAAAGACCGTCCGGATCGATGCCCCCTGTCTGGATTGCGGAGAATCGATCGTTGTGGAGATACGGGACGGCGTTGTCCTGAAAAGCGAACCCGAGGGGCTGATGACCTATGTGGCAATTCCCTTTTGGAATTGGCGCGCGGACATACCCTTTGCCTGAAGCACCATGAATCTCTTCCGGTCGGAAGAACACATTCGAAACTGGACCGGGTTCGTTCAGGGCACCGAAGAAGGAATCACCCCCCTTAACGACCTGGTAAAGCTCTTTTCAGGAAGCTACTTTAAAAAGCGGATGGACCCCGATTGGGTCTCCCGCAGCCGTGAGTACGGGAAGGAGATGGTCGCGACCTTCAGGGAAGTGGGAAAGACCGGCCCCTTCTGGCAACCTAAGAAACCATAAGACTGGAGGTAGTCAGCTATGTTTCATTTTCTTTTAAATGAAGAGGAGATGGCGTTTTGTCATGAGGTCAGGGAATTCGTAAAAAACGAAGTTCCCAGCCAGATGGTCAGAGATATGGATAGCGGCGAGATCGAGTCTGGCCGCTGGTTTGTGGAAAAGGCGGGCCCTCTCGGTATTTTAGGGACAAGATTTCCCAAAGAATACGGCGGTCGCGACCTCAACTGGGTTACCAATGTAGCCGCGTGCGAAGAGGTGGGCGTGCTGGGCACCTCCCTCGGCTGCGCCTATGTGATGCCGAGTATTGTAGGTGAAGCAATCAATCTTTTTGGCACCGAGGAGCAGAAAACAAAGTACCTGGCCCCTACCCTTTCGGGCAAGCTTTACAGTGCCGAAGCCCTCACCGAACCGAGGGGAGGATCTGATTTCTTTGGGGCCACCACCACTGCAGTAGAGGATGGGGACTCTTATATCCTCAACGGGGAAAAGCGATTTGTGGTTGGTGCCCAGGATTCGGACTGGTTTCTGGTTTATGCCAAGTCAGCCCCGGAGGCACCCCCCCATAAATCCATCAGTTGTTTCATCGTGGAGAGGGATTTTGGTGTGGAAGTCCAGAACATCTACCAACTCATGGGGACCCGGGGAGGCGGTACGGGTCGTCTCGTCTTTAAAGATGTTCGCGTCCCAAAAGAAAACCTGGTGGGAAAACCCCATGGGGCATATGCCGTCTTCAACCGCATGATGGTCCCTGAACGGCTTCTTTCCGGAGCCGGGGCCGTTGGCGCCGGCAGGGCGGCCCTGGAGGTGGCTGCCCGATATTCCACCCGGCGCAAGGCCTTTGGAAAGGTCATCAACAACTTTCAGGCGGTCAGCTTCATGGTGGCCGATTCTGCGGCACTCTTAGATGCCGGCCGAGCCCTATGCTACGCCGCTGCAAGGTTAGCCGACAGCGGTGGAGATGCCAGAAGACTCGTATCAGAGGCCAAAAAGGTGGCCACCGAGAACAGCTGGGACGTGGTCAACAAGGCCATGCAGATAATGGGCGGGATCGGTTACACCACCGTCTACCCCATCGAGCGGCTGCTGCGCGACGGACGTCTCTCCATGATCTGGACCGGGAGCAACGAGATCATGAATCTTCTTATCCAGCACGAATATTATAAGGAGTTGAACGCAAAAGCTGGTCAGGCCCGGGATATCGAGCAGGATGCAGTAACCCCGGATGAGGAGGAAAAACATTACGGGTAACAACTCCTCAGCCCATTGAATCGCCGTGGGAATTTTAATCAATCATAAAGTGACTCATGGACGGATGAGCATACATCAGAGCAGATGCTTACGTTTCACCTGGATGTAGGTATGTGAAGTTATTTCTGACTGAGCCCTTAGGAGGAGTAATGGATTACTTTCGTGAACTGATGGGTAACATAGGGATGGCGGTTGACGCCGTTGGGGTTTTAGTAATTGTAATCGGGGCGATCATCTCTACTTGCCGCTTCCTTTTTCGCAGGCAGGAGAGTCCCGGCAACTCGTACAAACTCTACCGGCAAGGTCTGGGGCGGGCCATCCTATTGGGTCTTGAGTTCCTCGTGGCAGGTGATATTATCAGGACGGTCGTCGTTGCACCCACGCTGGAAAACGTTTTGATCCTCGGACTGATCGTCCTGATCCGTACTTTCCTCAGCATGGCTTTACAGCTCGAAGTGGAGGGACGATGGCCCTGGCAGCACGCTCTGGAAGGTCGGCCAGCCTCACTCCCGGAGGAAGCAGTCAACAAGGTCTAACCAACCATTCCATTTATGCTCTTCGATTTGGGTCGTAATATCACAGCCAGAACTATTAAGAAGACGATTGGAGGATTGAAATTATGAAAATAAATCCGGATTTTGTTGCACCTTGCGGTCTTTATTGTGGAGTTTGTGCAATTTATATTGCACACCGTGATAATAATCAAAAATTAAAGGAGGGGTTAGTTAATCTTTACAAGGGAGAAGTTCCCGGTAAGGGCACTCTTCCTGGCAGTGAAACTCTTTCAGCAGAAGATATACGATGCAACGGGTGCTTATCCGATGATCAGTTTATGCATTGCAAGCAGTGTGAGATCAGAACCTGCACAAAAGAGAAGGGATATACCGGATGTCATCAATGTGAGGAATTCCCCTGTCAGTATATTGACGACTTTTCCATGGCTGTTGGCAAAAAGGTTATTTTGCGTGCTATTCCGTATTGGCGAGAGGTTGGTACTGAAAAATGGATTCAAGATGAGGAAGCCCGCTACATTTGCCCAGAATGCGGCAATAAAGTTTTCCGGGGCGTTATCAAATGTAACCGGTGTAAAACGAAATTGGATCTGGACTAATGTTTTCGCAGCAAGACAATTCGGAGATTAGGGAAAAGTTGTCATAGAACTTTGAATGAAAGATAGAAAAAAAACAAGAGGGGGGCAGTAAAATGAACACAGAATTATTAGCACCTTGTGGTCTTTACTGTGGCGTTTGCGGAGTTTATATGGCAAGTCGCGACAACAATCAAAAACTAAAAGATAAGTTAGCAAAGGCTTATGGTGTTACCCCCGAACAAATTGTCTGCAAAGGCTGTTTGTCAAACGACAAATTTGTATACTGCCAGACATGTGGTATTCGAACGTGTGTCATGGAAAAGAATTACGAAGGCTGCCATCAATGCAATGAATTTCCTTGTAAATTAGTTGATGATTTTCCTGTTCCTGTTGGCAAAAAAGTAATACTCCGCTCTGTTCCTGATAGAAAACAGTTGGGCTCTGAAAAATGGGTGGAAGAAGAGGAAAACCGTTACAAATGCCCCCATTGCAGTGGCCAGCTCTTTCGAGGCGCCAGACGCTGTGGGAGTTGTAAGGAGATCGTCGAGATAGAAGGCGTATGAAGGCGATAGAAAAACAACTCATTGACCACGAAGGCCTGGAAAAAATGGTGTATCGCTGCCCGGCAGGTAAACTTACGGTTGGCGTAGGCCGGAATCTTGAAGACAAAGGTATTACCGAGGAAGAAGCCCTGTTTTTACTCAGAAACGACATCGCTGAATGCGAAGACGATCTGCGCTCGATTTTCACGGAATACGACACTCTGGATGAATCCAGGAAACGGGTGTTGATTGATATGCGTTTTAACCTGGGTCCTTCTCGCTTTCGCCAGTTCAAAAAACTGATCGCTGCAGTGAAGGAAAAAGATTTCAGCCGTGCGGCCGATGAAATGAAAGATTCAAACTGGTACCGGAAGGTCGGGAAAAGAGCAGAAACACTTCTTGAAATGATGAAAATGACTGGCTGACCCATGAATACATCAATAATGATTTTCGCTATTCAGGCCGGTGTCCGACTCGGCAACAAATTGAATGACGTGATATCCTTATCTTTCCAAAGCCCTCCTTTCCACACCTTCATGAAATTACAGCCTTCCTGAGATTTCAGATCTTCCCTAAAACTGAACATGGCGCTGCCGTCAAAACATTACAGAATTGTAATGTTCCTGAAAGGTTTACGTAAGGTTCGGCGTGCATAATCACAACCACACGCACGAATACCCTGTTCCCGAAAAAAATCAACAGGCCTGTTTCTCAACTTATTCAGGAAACTTGATCGGACTGTCCCTCCACGGGAGCGGGGTGGGGTGTGTGGGCAAAGTAAAGGGGTCCGATACGTCGAAATTCATGGGGAAATCGATTGTGAAAGGAGACAACATGTCAAAACAGAAGGTAATGTCGGAAGAAGTCTTTGAAGCCATGCTTGATCAGGCTATCGAAGATCTACATAATAGTGCCCTCGATGCAAGCGAAGTCTTTACCATCGTCGAAGAACAGTTTGGAAACGGCTACGCCAGGAGATTCTGCAATACATCCAATCGATAGTCCTCTCCGAATCGTATGGTACGCTTTGGGATTCCGGATACGAGAGAAGAGAAGCATAGCAACCTCAGAATAAATCCTGTCTTTTGGTAACCGATTGAAAGCGGGCACACACCGCCGGATCATTGCCCCATAACGCATGGACATATGATAAAAGGATTGTTTCTCCGACGTTCCTTTTAGCTTATTTTATTGGCTTGACAGACTTATATTATAAGTTTAAGATAGGGATATGAAACGAATTGAATGGAAACCGAAGGCCATTCGCCAGCTCTGAAGAATCAAAGATCAGAAAACCAAAGACATCATCTATGAAGCGGTTAATGTCTTACAAGATTTCCCTAATTGCTCGAACATCAAGAAGCTGAAAAATCGCAGGGAATATCGCCTTCGTGTTGGCAAATGGCGAGTGTTTTTCACCGATTCGTTGACAATTCTCTACATTGAGGAGGTTAAGAAAAGAGATGAACGCACTTACTAATGTTCAGTTTATTGAACAGAACGGAAAACCTGCTTTCGTGGTAATTCCTTATGAAGAGTACCTGAGACTTCTACCATCGGAAGACATTACGATACCCCATGAAGTCGTTGGCCTCGTCGTAAAAAACGGCATGAACCTCGTTAAGGGATGGCGCACGTACCTGGGGCTCACCCAAGCCCAAGTCGCTAAGAAAGCCGGTATGAGTCAGGCCGCTCTTTCACAGATGGAAAAAGGTGAAAAGAATTTAAGGACAAAAACACTTGAGAAACTTGCAGCTGCGATGGGACTTAAAGTGGAACAACTTCAAGATTGATGCACCTGACAAAATCTCCAAGGCTGTCACTCCTGTAAAAGCGGGAGTCTCCCGCCGCGGCGGGATTGATTTCCCTGGATTCCCGCGTACGCGGGAATGAGGAAAACGGGCCAGTGAGTTTTTACGAGCTTGTCAATGTTGAAAGGAGGGTTAAATGGAAGTTATAGAAGCGATCAAGAGTAGACAGTCCGTTCGAGCCTTTAAACCGGAACCGATATCAACCCAGACACTTAAAGACATCCTGGAGGTAGCCATTCATGCCCCGTCCGGGGTGAACGCTCAGCCCTGGGAATTTTTCATCCTCAAGGGCGAGGTGTTGGACAGGCTCAAAGCAGGCTGCGTCGAGCAGTTTCGGCAGGGTATCGGGCCCGGGCCGGATCTCCCTCTTCCTGACAAAGAAAAAGGAGACATGGGTCTTCAGGGTATTTATCGCAAACGGCAGGTAACCCTGGGCATCCAGATTTTCAAAGTGCTGGGTATTGCCAAGGGCGACAGACAGGCCATGATGGATTATATGGAGCAGATGTATCGGTTTTTCGAAGCTCCGGCCATAATCATCATCGTTGTGGACGAAATGTTCAAGCTGACCTGGCCGATGATCGATGTGGGCGCACTCACCCAATCCATAGCCCTGACCGCCCTGGAATTTGATCTGGGCACCTGTATCATGCGGGCCATCGTTGACTACCCGGCAAAGGTTAAAGAGGTAGCGGGTATTCCGGAATCCAAGAAAATTATTTTGGGTTTGACCATAGGGCGGCCCGATTGGGACCATCCGATCAATCAGTTTCGAAGTGTGCGCGAAGACCTGGAGAATCTACTGACGGTGGTTGAGTGAGAATAAGCTGAACGGCTGCGCGTTATTACCCGAAGCAGGAGTCACGCCATGGCGTGATGCACCAGATCCCTCCGATTCCAAAGCGTCTTTTTTCCCTTTATGTCGACAATGCCGTCGTAGTTGATCCTCACATCAGGCAAAAAATCATTGGGTAGAAATGTGAAGGTATAGAGGGGGTCGTGATAGGGATGCCCCTTTCCTTTCAGATATTCCTTCAGCTCCCTTTCCTTTTCCGCAAGCGTACTCATGGAAGCATCCGACAACATACCGCCAAGGGGAAGACTCAGTTCGTAAACGATTTTCCCCCCTTCAAATGCCACAATTCCTCCTCGCAACTCAAGCACTCTATTCACAGCTGCGCTCATTGCCACAGGATCGTTTCCGATGACCAGGATCTCCGTTGCCGTATTGTATGAGGAAGCAATACCTTCCACTCTATCGGCAAAGTTCCGTATGATCCCGTTGGTGACCCATCTCCCATCCTTGTTCAAAAGGGATATGAGACTGAGTCCTTTTCCTCCATCCACACGTAGAAAACCATCCTTTACACTGAAATCGTGCCACTCAATACCCGTAATCACGGCGCTGACAAGATTGATCACCGGAAACCTGAGAACGTGCCCATCTGATGGTATTTTGAAGTCATCACTTCTGGCCTTCCATGACCTCTTCGTAAAACAGGATTGCGGAAAAACTTTTTCCCATTGAATATGAGGGAACTGCTCAACAGTGGTGCCGTTTCTTGCCACTATCCTGCCCCTGGAAATCACCATTTCAGGGGCTGGGGTGTCAAGATTTTTCAATACCAGGATATCGGCGAATCTTCCCGGCGCTATCCCGCCAATATCCCCATCCATGTGAAAATATGTTGCAGGGTTTATGGTAGCCATTCTATATGCTGATACAGGATCAATACCTTCCTGTATTGCAATCTTAATGAGGCTGTCGTTCATTCCGAATTTCTGATGAAATCCAGCGGTGGAACCATCGGTGGTCAACATCATTCGATCCATGGAGATGCCGTTACTGACAATGGTTTTAACGAGCTCCGGCAAATCAGATCTCAGGGAGCTGTGTCTCAACATAACATAAAGTCCAAGCCTGACTCTATCAAGAAGCTGTTGACCGTTGATACTCTCATGGCACGATTCCATTCCTGACCGCGAAAGCACATTCAGCCTTTCGTATTTGGCACCTGCGGTGTGACCGTCCACCCTCTTTCCCAGATTCCCTGCAATGCCAATTAGCTCTTTTATCCTGCCGTCACCCCTTAATACATCCTGCCATCTTGTGATCTCACCGAGAGACGCTGTATGAGCATTCTGCAATAACTCCCTTAGATTCTCGATTGAATATAACGCATCTTCATTGGCCATGGGAGATTGGGGAGAGGTCCTGCAGGTCCAATAAAACTTTACCGGCATGTCCGAAATACTCTCCATAAATAACTCAAATTTCTTCAACCCCATCAATAGATAAAAAAACAGATTGTCACAAATAAAGGTAGTGGTACCGAATCGAACCGCTTCCTGTCCAAAAGACAAAGGGTTGTACAAAACCCAGGGGTGGCAATGAGGCTCTATGTATCCAGGGACAAGAAATTTACCGCTCACATTCAAAACCGTTGTACCCTCTCCTGCGACTTCGCTAAGGGGCCCCACGTACAGGATTTTGTCTCCCCTGGTAGCCACATTCATCTTTAATAATTCACCTGAATATACGTTGAGGACAGTGGCCCCTTTAAGGAATAAATCCGCCTTGAGTGAGGGTTCACCTTGTATTCTCTGTTGAGTAAGGTTGTTTTCCGGATTCATCTTATGTGGTCTTCGCTCCTTTCCATTAGATCGTTACGACCTTTCCTTCCAGCCTTTGTTTTTTCTTCCCTTATGATTCCAGCATGACGGAAATGAGGCCATCTGTCAAGATCTGACAGACCGGATAAGGCGTTGAAAACAGAAGTTCCCACATGATAATTTACATTAATGAGAGCCTGTGATAGCATTAATCTTTCAATCCTTTCTGTAGTACATTGATCATCGATCATGTATACCTATGCTGACAAAAAACGCGATCTTTTATGTTGCAAAATTATAAAACCATAGGAGGAAAAAATGGGCGGTCAAAAAAAGGCCATGTGGGTGTTGTTCAAAATGGAGGATATGCCTTCTAAAGAGGAGATGAGAAAAAGGTTCAGCAATCTGTACCATATTTACAGGGATCATCCAGCGATCGACAGTAAATGCTGGTGGGTTAACGAGGAGAGGCTTGAATGGGGAGCTTTTTATATTTTCAAGTCTGAAGAACTGCTTGAGGAGTACCTCGAGTCCGACCTTTGGGTAAAAGAGATCCCTGAAAGATGGGGGGTGAAACCTGAGGTAACCATCGTCGATCCCGGGCCGATCCTCTGCAAGGAAACCGTTACAGCGCCGGAAAATTCCTGGCTAACGTAGGAAACTGAACTTTACTCTTTGACATAGGAGCTTTTCATATGAACATCATTTTCATAAACGGCAAAATAAACACGCTCGACGATTCAGACACCACCTGTACGGCAGTTGGAGTACGTAATGGATTCATCACTACCCTCGGCACTGATGTGGACGTCCGGAATCAAGCCGGGTCTAAAACAGAGGTAGTGGATCTGAAAGGCGCTGTCATGTTCCCGGGGTTCATGGAGGCCCACAACCATCTGCCCATGTACGGTTATCTGACAGACGGCATCGACCTGGCTCCTTCCAATGCCAGAAAAATGGACGATGTCCTCAACCTTGTCAAAAAGGAGGCCCGGAAGGTTCCGCCCGGTACCTGGATAAAAGGCGCCCGCTACGCCGAATATTTCTTAGACGAAAACAGACACCCCACAAGGAATGATCTCGACCAGGTAAGCCCGGAACATCCGGTCATCCTCTTTCACACCTCTCTCCATGCCTGCGTCCTGAACAGCCTTGCCCTGGAGCGTATGGACATTAGCCGGGACACTCCCAGAACGCAAGGGGGCATCATTGAAAAAGACCCTGAATCCGAAGAGCCGAACGGCGTACTCCACGATCAGGCCATGATGGATGTCTTTAACAAACTCTTTTTCAGCGACCTGGCCGCCATGACCACCCATAAACGGATAGAGTTATGCGAAAGGACAGTAGAGAAGTTTGCCCGGGTTGGTCTGGTCTTTGCCGGGGATGCACTGGTCGTACCGCCCACCCTGAATATGTACCAGGAGACTCTGGCTGCCGGCAGACTTAAGATCCGAATCTATACCATGAATTACGCACCTATGGCCGATCCCTTGACCGGTTCACAGATCAAGACCGGATTCGGCTGCGGCCGTCTCAGAATCGGCCCCATCAAACTCTTTGCAGACGGAGGCATGTCTAACCGCACCGCTGCTGTGGGGTCGCCTTATCTTACCCCTCCCTATGATAAAGGCCTGAAGATACAGATCCGCGAAGAGTTGATCGAAAAAGTGAAGCGGTACCACACCCTGGGTTATCAGATCGCCATCCATGCCCAGGGTGATGAAGGGCTCAGCGACACCTTGGACGCTTATGAGGCGGTTCTGGGTCCCGAATCGGGCAATCCTCTTCGCCACCGCATCGAACACGCAGGCTGCCTCTATCCTGACCTGCTAAGACGCGCCGCGGACATGAATATCCTTGCCTCGGTCCAGCCCGCCTTCCTTGGGGAGCTGGGCAACGGCTTTGTTGAGGCCTTTGGCCCGGAATTGGCCAATCAACTCTACCCCTTCAAGAGTATGCTCCGGGCTGGAATGACGATCGGAGGAAGTTCGGACTGTCCCGTGGCCAATCTCGACCCGCGTGTGGGGCTTCGAGATGCCGTACTGCGACAGACCCCCTCCGGACAAGTTCTGAGGCCGGACGAGGCCCTGACTATGGACGAGGCAATCCGTCTTTATACACGCGGCGCAGCCTATCTTTCTTTTGACGAAGCCTTTAACGGAACCATTGAGACTGGTAAAAAAGCGGATTTTACCGTAATGGCCGCTGATCCGCGACAGGTCGCACCTGAAGAGGTCCCTGAAATCCCCTTTGTCATGACCGTGGTGGGCGGCGAAATCGTCTGGTCGGCTTGAAGACAGTTTTAAGAACTCCTCCTGCTCCGACCAGAGAGATGCGATGAGAATCGGATATGTCCCTTTGCGGCAGGCATCCGGCGTACTTTCATTTTATCAAGGAGTTATAGATGAAACATAGAGAATTGATTGAACAGGCCCTGGAAACAGGACACGGCGCTTTGAACGAGGCCGATTCCAAGCGGCTTCTGAGTGTATACGGAATTCCGGTCATCGACGAGGCAGTTTGCGTTGATCCGGACGAGGCAGCCACCCGGGCGGATGAAATCGGCTTTCCGGTCGTTCTCAAGGGACTCGGCCCCAAACTGACCCACAAGACCG
>JACKQG010001948.1_pt1 | contig 27759 bp, 20 predicted proteins | sample 8237621 | NCBI WGS metagenome assembly JACKQG01 (sample SAMN15677084, study PRJNA649215) | marine metagenome | biome: marine; feature: Black Sea; material: saline water; isolation source: suspended particulate matter (SPM) from the Black Sea western gyre | collected 2013-06-09/2013-06-10 | depth... | reverse complement strand
ATCTTTATTAAAAAACTTTTGCATAAAAAACAAAGATTCAACTGGTAATACTATAAACCGATTAGCAGCGCTGTCCAGGGGATTTCAGGATGATCAGCAGGCAAAACCATGTGCAGTCTATCCGCATTAGCCGTAAAAAAGGAAGAAGGCCCGCCAACCGCAATGAATCCCAAAACCATCGTCAGCAATCCGCCTAATAATAAACCGGAGCCTTGAAACAGATCCGCATAAGCCACAGCTTTTAATCCACCCCAGGTTGTGTACAGAGCGGCAATGATCCCAATGAGCCAAACCGCCTTGACCATGTCCATATCAAAAATTGTATGCAGCGTTAATCCGCCGGAATATAAAACCGCCGTAATCGTAACGCCAACGTAAATCACCATGGTATAAAAGGCCATCAGCCCCCTGGCGGTGGAATTGTATCGGTATTCCAGATACTCCGGCATGGTATAAATACCGGAGCGTAAAAACCGCGGCAGGAAAAACAGCGCCACAAAAACAATCGTAACCGCACCAAGCAGTTGATAACCGGACACAGCCAGACCAACGCTGCCCGCCCCCTGTCCGCTCATGCCGACAAATTGCTCAGTTGAAATATTGGCGGCTACAATAGAAAATCCGATCAGGTACCATTTTAATCCGCGACCAGCGAGAAAATAGTCTTCGCTGCTTTCTTCCTTTCGGCTTTTGTACATACTGAAACCGACCACAGCGAGTATAAATACCAGAAAAAATAAAATATCAATCCATGCTAATTCCATAAATTCTCCCTTTCTAAATGCTGTCTTTTAATGCCTGAAGCATCGATAAAATATTTTCAACCGGTACATTGCTTTGTATGTTGTGAATTGTATTAAAAACAAATCCACCGCTGTCACTGAAAATTTCAATTCGTTCACGGACCTCTCGATAGACATCTTCAGGTGTACCAAACGGCAGTGTTTTCTGAGTATCGCCGCCGCCGCCCCAAAAAACAATATCTTTGCCAAATTCTGCCTTTAATCTCCGCGGTTCCATTCCGGTTGCCGAGCATTGAACCGGATTGAAAATATCAAATCCCGCCTCAATGAAATCAGGTATTAATTCGGACACAGCGCCGCAGGAATGAATAAAAATTTTCCAGTCGGTTAATTCATGAATGAGATCATTTACTTTTTTTTGAAATGGCTTAAATAGATCACGATAAACATCCGGCGAAATAAATAGTCCCGATTGGGTGCCAAAATCAGTTCCGCTTACGTGGACTAGTTGAACCTTGTCCCCCACTGCTTTTGCAAGCCGCCTGATATTTTCCAGTACAATTTCACACTGTTTTTCAAAAACCTCATAGACATAATCCCGGCGGGTTAAAATAGAAATGTACCATTCTTCAACATCGCGAATGCCTTTGGGCGCCTTCATCCATGTTGCCGGAACAAGCGCGATATCGCCAAATGCGGTGCCAGGTATTGTCATTACAATCCCCAATTCCATTTCTGAATAAAGCTTATTGGCGGAAGCAGCAAAATAATCAAGGTCATCCTGACTGATCAGCCCAAACTCCCGACAGTTATCTTCAGGATTTAAATTATTTTCATCCAGCGGTTCCTGTCTTTTTAGCGCATCAAAAAAATAACCGCCATCCGGCATCATTGCGCAGGCAGGAACAGTGACATCCCCTTCCGGGTAGATCAGGATATTGTTATTTTCATCGCTGGTATAATTAAAATCTTCCGGCACCAACAACGGAGTGCCGTCAAACATTTCAAACGGTTTCCAGTTGGTATTTTCAAAACCAAACATATTTTTTGGTGGGAAAACCCCCATGACGTCCACATTGAGTGCGTGCCGGAGCAATTCGTCCACCTCACCAAGCATTTGATACGGTTCAATTACTTTAACGCGTGTACTACTGTCGTTTAAAAGTTTCTTGCGCAGTTGATAAACAGCACTGACACCAATACCGGTTTGACCGGTTGCGCCAAAATCAATGCACACCCGGTCTGCCGGTTGGTGATTTAATGTCTTTAATAATCGTTCTCGTGAATTCATTTTTCACTCCTTAAATAAAGACCTAATGGCTGTTAACTCTAATTTCGCTTTGGGATTGAATGCTTTGCCGAGTATGTATTTTTGCAGGGAATACAACAACTGGCGGGCCTCGGGTCTGCTTTCAACATCGTTTATCAAATCAATTCCCGAAACAATCACTTTTCCGTTGCCGACTTTTGCTTCAAAAACAAGAGCCAGACGCCGGTTCTCAAACCAGTCGTCAATTACCCGAACAATCGGTTTTAATTCAGGAAAAAAATCGTCCAGGACAACCGCGTGGGAATGGCTCATGGCGTCCCACCACTGCCAGTTGCTGTGAAATTCTGTGGGGAATTCACTTAATGCCGGATGGGCAGGATCGCACAGGATACCCAATGTGTGCGGCGCCTGTTTTCGCGTCCAGGCTGTATTCCAGAAAATGCTGGAAAATCCTACTTTTATATCACCGCCCTTTTCAGCTCTGAGGCTGCCTTTTTCCAAGCTCAGAAGAACATTACCACCTTGTTCAAGAAAAGCTGCCGCTTTATCATCCAAAACAGAAGTAACAAGAATTTGGGATTGATCCCTAGGCTCTTGCTTTGCCGGATAGACCCAGAAATCCCAACTGTTTGAAAACCCTGCAACGTTAACTATCAATACCAGTTTTTGCGGGATTGCCAATTTTTCTGCGTCAACTTCAATCTCGCCAAGCTTGATTTCGTTGCTGAAAGGAATGTTTAATTTTTCAAATTCCCCATTAAAAACAACAGCTCCTTTTTTATCTGTAATTTTCCAGGCAGGAACAATGTTTAATAAAGGTTTTTCGCCAAAATGTGCCACTTCAACTTTTGCTCTAATTTTCTCATTATTCAGAAATATACGTTTTTTAAAACGTGCCAGCGGTACGGTCTGATTACAGAATCGGCTGTATTCTTCCGGGCTAATGTAGCCCTTTTCTTCCCAAAAAGCATCCAGCACCCCGACCAGGGCGGTGCCCTGTCCCGGGAAGTCGTGCAGGTCCAGTAACTGAAATCCAGCGAATCCGGGCGTCCTCAATGCCGCTTCTATATCGGCTTTGTAGCATAACGCTTGTAATTTTCCGGAAGCCAATAAAAAATCTTCTGCCAAGCGCCCCATCTGATTTCCTTCAAGCGTTTCTTTGAATATCTCAAAATTTTTTGCTTTCAATACACCGTCATACTTTTCAATCTCTTTAAAATTGGGATAAACGCACCATTGCCCAATTTAGTGACTGACGAGCGGTATAGGTGTTTTTTCAATAATTCCCCGGTAATCAAATTCGGTTTGCGGCGCTTTTTTATTGATGATGCTTTTCAGCCCCTGTCCCCAGCCCTGAATTCTTGGAGCAGCATTGTTATAATATTCGTTTTCATCCACCGGTGGCCAGCCGGCAGCGCCGGTATAAACCCGGCGTGAATCTTCTTCCTTCAAGTGGGTTACAAATCCGTTCAAATATTTACCCTGATTTTTACCTCCCGGCTCGTTGCCGTACGCCATCAAACAGAATGACGGATGATTTCCGTAAGCATCCAAAATACTCTCGGCTTCATCATACAACCATTTGTCAATAGGTTTACCATCGCCAATACTTGATCCTTGGTTTGCCCAATTTGAACATTCAACCTGCAAATAAATTCCCGCTTTGTCAGCCGCGATAAAGGCGGCTTCGGGTGGACACCATGAATGGAAACGTATATGGTTCAGGCCATGAGCTTTGATAACATTAAAAATTCTTGCCCATTCTTTAACATCCATTGCCGGATAACCTGTTTTGGGGAAAATAGCACATTCCAGGGTGCCGCGTAAAAAAACCGGTCTGCCATTGATTTCAAACCGTGTTCCGGCAACTTTAAATTCACGCATTCCAAAATCAATTTTTTGGCGAAATGTGCCTGCCGCACTTTCAAGTTGCAGATGCATGGAATACACATTAGGATTGAATTCATCCCATAGCAAGGGATTTTCTCCCGTACATGAAATACATCATTACCAGTAACAGCACGCATTTTTTTTACCGGCACGGAAACAACAGTCAGCGTGTCCCCATTTCCAGTAAAAAATTCTACTTCATATCCTTCAGGATAGAGTTTGGTAGCTGGATGATGTTCAACAACCATCCCCACATCTCCTGCAAAAAAATTTTCATTTGGAAAGTTCTGCGTTAAAACAACACGGGTGAATAATTTAAATTTCATATTTTTTCTCTTATCATACTCAAATAACTTGACAAAATGAAATATAAATATTATATTAAAAAAAAATCAAGTAAGAAAAAAAATAAAATTTCGGGAGATTTTTTATGCCGCAAACAGCTATAAAGGGTGTGTCCCATGGTGGAGAAATTATTCCGCAGGAGGAAATTCCTTATAAAGAAGATATGAATGTTATGATTGTTTTTTTGGATGAAATTAAGCCAGGAGAAGAACGTTATTATAAACCTGATTGGATTGAAGCTGAAAAACAAGCAACAGAAGCTTTGGCACAAGGTCGTGTTAAAACAGCTAAATCGGTTAATACAATGTTCGATCAAATTGAGGAAAATAGTAATAGAAATTAAATGGTTTTCCCAAATAAAAAAGAATAAGGAAAGAGAATCATCGGAAAAACGAGAGGTTAAAAGATGCCTACAATTAGACCTGCTTCATATTTAAAAGACCATTTTAAAGAGATTTCTAAAATGTGTCAGGAAAAAAAGGAACCTGTGTTTTTAACTCACAATGGAAAAGAGTCCTTCGTGCTTTTGTCTAATGAACAATATGAGTCTCTTATTGTTGAGAAAGAAACTAAAGACGAGCTCTATCGGTTATTGGAAGAAAGTGAAAAAGATGACCGCCCTAGAGTCAGAATGGAAGAGGCAATGAAAGTTTTTGATGAGGCAACTAATGTTGCCAAATTATGAAGTCGAATTCGAGGCAAAGGCTTATGATGATTTGAAAGAGATTGCCGATTATTTGGCAGAATATTCATTGAAAGCACTTCAGAAATTTCAAGACCATCTGGAAAGTCATTTGAAGTTATTGCGAAGAATGCCTAAAATCGGATCTGTACCCCGCGATAATTTATTACGAAAGAAGGGGTACTGTTTCTTATTATTAGAAAACTATCTACTTTTTTATGTCATTGAAAATAATAAGATTATTGTGAGAAGAATAATTCATCAAAAGCGGGATTATTTTAGGATATTGTAATTTTAGAATATGACTGCCTAATTGTCGTTTAGATAAGAAACCCACCTTTTCAAGCGCACTGACAGATTTAAATTACAGGCAGTTTACTCATACCGCTACCATCATAGATTCAAATTTTTCCCCAGGTATTTGTGGATTATCCTCTTCAAGCGAAGCTACATAAACTTCAATCGCTTCCCGAATATTTTTAATCGCGCCTTCTTTTGTTTTTCCTTGACTTATACATCCAGGCAAAGAAGGGCATTCTGCAAAACAGTAGCCGTCTTCTCCAGGGTAAATTATTACTTGTCTCATTTTGTCCTCTTATGTTACCAATTAAGAATTTGTATTTATAAAGATAGCAAAATGTTTAAAACAAATCGAGCAAAAAAATAAAGGGTGGTAATTGTAAGTGTAAAAATAAAAATTTTCCCTTGACATTTACAAAAAAATTTTGTATATAATGCTGTACAATAATTTACTAAACTAAAATTAACTTAAATAATATTTGTTTTAAAAGGAGCGCGCTTATGAAACAATTAACTGAAAAACAAGCCCGGGTTTTAGAGATCATCAGCCAGAAAATCGGTGGTGAAGGTATTCCGCCCACGCTGGATGAATTGCGGGAAGATTTGGGAATGAGTTCCAAAAATGCGGTGCTCACGCATTTGGAAGCGTTGGTAAAAAAAGGTTACATTCAGCGGTCGAATAAGGCGCGGGATATCCGGATTTTGAAACGGTTGGATCAGTCCGAGGAAATTGATCACAGCATTGGACTGGGGCTTGGATTGGAACTCCCGCTCGTTGGTACAGTAACTGCGGGTTCTCCGGTTTTAACAGAGGAAAATATTGAACGCTACGTTTATGTGCCGCATTACCTCGTTAATGAAAAGCAGCCCTGTTTTGCGCTGCATGTACAGGGTGATAGTATGCTCAACGCGGGAATTCATGATGGCGACCTGGTGATCGTTCAATCCACTAACCATGCAAAAACCGGTGAAATTGTGGTGGCGCTGATTGGTAATGAAGTAACTGTGAAGAGATTGGTCGGCAGCGGCAAAGATCGGTATTTGAAAGCTGAAAATCCTGATTATTCGGACATACGCCCCAAAGAACCCTGGGAGCTTCAGGGCAAGGTACTGGCGCTGATTCGCGAGCAGATTCATTAGGCTAATAGTTCTCAATTGAGCATTCTCAATTATCAATTCACAATTGAGATAATAAGTTTTAAGTGCCTAAAGTTTGAAGTGTATTGATGAAAACTTATAACTGACCACAGGGTCAAAAAAAAATCTCCCACAGAAAAGAAATCCCACGGAAAAAAGAAAAAAAATCTTTTTTCTGTGACCTGTTTCCGCCGGCTGGCAATTGGCGTCAACCTAATTTTTAAAAATATCCTGTAAATCATTATTTTTGACAGGATTACAGGATTGTGCAGGATGTAACAAGATTATAATTTATTTAGAGTTAGTGCCAATAATAATAAAATGTTTTAAAGAATTTTTATTCAATTATCTTAATAAAATGGACAATATTATCAGAAATATTTCATCATTTTTTGATTTGTTGTTAATATTAAATTGATGAAAAGCATGAGCTCTTTAATCTCTTTATTAACATTAAGCTATAATGAGCGGACTCTTGTCCAGTATATCCTGAAAATCCTGTTATCCTGTTATCCTGTCAAATTAAGTTTTTTAGGTTGACGCCAATTGCCGGCTAGCGGATGGGCTGATTTATTAATTCGATCTAATCCCTGGGGTTGGTTACAAAAACTTTAGATCACTTTAGACACTTTAGTTCACTTCAAACTTTCACATTAGTTGTCCTGTCAAATGAATGGGCAACCAATTCAAAGATTTTTATGATCAAAAATAAAAAAAATGGAACGTCAGATTCTACATATCGATGTCAATTCATTTGCGGTTTCTGTGGAGCGGGTGGTTGACTCACGGCTGCGCGACCGCCCGGTGATTGTTGCTTACCCGGAGATGGATCGCTCCGTGGTGTTATCCATATCAAATGAGGCGCGGCAGACGGGAATTTACCGGGGCATGTTGCTGCGCCAAGCGCTCAGGCAGTGCCGGGATGTCGCGGTAATTCCACCCAACGAGCCGCTTTACAGCCGTGCCATGGGCGCGATGATGAAGATCGTTTCCCGTTATACGCCAATTATTGAACCGGCGCATTACGGACATGCTTATCTCGACATGACCGGCACCAGCCGGTTGTTTGGTCTGCCACAGGATGTTGCCCATAAAATTCAGGGTGAAATTCGTTCCAATGTGTTATTACCTACCAGTCTGGGAATTGCCAGTAATAAGCTGGTTAGCAAGATTGCTTCTGAAGTGATAAAGCCGGGCGGTATTGAAGAAGTGTACTACGGGAACGAACGACAGTTTATCGCGCCGTTAAAAGTTTATCATCTGCCTTCGATTGGTCAGCCGGTTAAGAAACAGCTTTTGGAATTGAATATTCGTATTATCAAAGAAATCGCTGATCTTACGCTGCCGCATTTGACCATGGTTTTTGGCAGAACCGGCTTAAAATTATTTCAGGCGGCGCAGGGGATTGACCCCACCCCGGTTTTTCCGCCGCAGCAGCTTCCCAATATTTATGAACAGAAAACATTGGCAGATGATTCCAATGATGTATTTTTGCTGCGGGGCGTTTTATTCGGTTTGATAGAAAAGGTTGGCAGACAATTGCGGAAATCTTCCCAAACCGCGCGGAAAATGACCCTGGAAATATATTATGCAGATTTTCGCGAAGCAGCCGGGCAAAAACGATTGCCGGCAGCAACCAACATGGATCGCGAGTTATTTTCTGTGGCTGAACAATTGTTGAAAAAAATATTAACCCGCCGTATCCGGGTGAGGAAACTGGCAGTCCGCTATTTCCAGTTACGACCGGCTTCAGGGCAAATATCTCTTTTTGACAACCCTGAAAGAAGCAACGCCGACAGAGCTTTGAATCGAGCGATGGATAAGATTCGGCAGAGGTTTGGGGAAGAGGCAGTGATGTTTTCTTTGGGAAAGAATTAGATCAGTTTCATATTTAAAAGGCAATTTTTCGATCAATAATATTCTGAGGTAAAACATTTTTACCTCATTTCCACGGACTTTGAACAGCGATAATTTTTTCCATAGCTTCTCTTGAAATTTACCGTAAAATTTGTTAGTGTAGTTTATAAATTTTACCGAACAAAGTCTATATGTTTTTTGATTAATTAAATTTTTTCCAATGCAGCTTTCTCCCGAACATGAAACACATCATTGCCAGTAACAGCACGCATTTTTTTTTGCTGGCACAGAAATAACCGTAAGCGTGTCCCCATCTCCAGTAAAAAATTCTACTTCATATCCTTCGGGGTAAAATTTGGTAGCTGGATGGTGTTCAGCAACTACACCAACATCTCCTGTAAAAAGGTTTTCATCGGGAATGTTTTGAGTTAAAGCAACCCGGGTAAATAATTTAAACTTCATATTTTTTCTCCGGTATCAGAGTTATAAATCTTGCAAATCAATATAACAAAAAAAAATCGGGACAAGTTTTGGATTTTGGGATTTTCCCTGTTTACAACCTAACCATAATAATTTACAAAACAAAAAATACAAAAACAATGTACATCCACCTCCACACCCACAGCCACTACTCCTTTTGCCGGGGAGCTAATTCGATAGAAGATCTGTGCCTTGCTGCCAAACGACGGGGAATGGACTCACTGGCTTTGACTGACACCAACGGCATCTATGGATTGATCTGGTTTTTGCAGATTGCCAAAGAGACGGGCATCAGACCGATTATTGGCTCGGAAATTGTTTCCAATGGATTAAGAGCGCTGTTGCTGGTTCAAAACCGGGAAGGCTATAATAATTTGTGTCGCATCATTTCACAACGCCATCTGAACAAGGATTTTGTGCTGTCAGATGTGTTGATACGACACAATGAAGGTTTGTTTCTGTTAATTGATTCCATCCCTCTGCTCAACCTGTTACAGCAAAAAAATGCCCGGGAAAATTTGTACGTGGAAATCCAGCCGGGACCGCGACGGATGGCGCTGCTTAAATATGCCCGGACTACTGGTATTCCCCCAGTGGCGACCAATGGTGTTTATTTCATCAACCCTGATGATTATCCGCTTCATCGGCTGCTCCGGGCAATTGACAAAAACACATCGCTGTCTGGGCTCGAAGAAAACGAATTAGCGCCCAAGGAAGCCTGGCTGAAAAATTACCAACAAATGACACAGGCTTTTCCCGACTGTCCGCAGGCGCTGGAAAATACGAGAAAAATTGCTGATTTATGTTTGCACGAACTGGATTTGGGTGGACCAATTTTTCCTGCCTTTAATGGTTATACAAATGGCAGCGCTTTTGATGTTTTAAAAAAAAAGTGCTATTTGGGAGCGAAGAAGCGTTACGAAGAGATTACGGATAAAGTCAAAGAACGGCTGGAATATGAGTTGAAAATCATAAAAGACAAGGGATTTGCGCCATACTTTTTGGTGGTTCAGGATATTGTGCAGCAATCGCGACGCACTTGCGGGAGAGGGTCTGCTGCTGCCAGCATTGTCGCCTATTGTTTGGAAATAACCCATGTCGATCCCATCAAGCATAAATTGTTTTTTGAGCGGTTTCTTAATATGGGCAGAAAAGATCCGCCGGATATTGATGTTGATTTTCCCTGGGATGAACGCGATGATGTTTTGGATTATGTTTTTGAAAAATATGGTTCAGCCCGGACGGGCATGATCTCCAATCATGTCGGCTTTAAAGCGCGGGCTGCGGTGCGGGAAATCGCCAAAGTTTACGGTCTGCCCGAGGCGGAAATTAACCTGGTGACAAAAAAGTTGTCCAGCTACTGGCGGGCAGACCAGGTTCGGGAAATAATTGACAACCATCCGGCATATCGTTTTCACGAATTCAGCGGCACCTGGAATGAAATATTTTCTTTGGCTGATAAACTGCGCGGCTGCCCGCGCAACATGTCTGTTCATTGCGGTGGTGTGGTTATTACGCCCGATAATATGAATAATTACGTGCCGCTGGAACCGGCGCCCAAAGGTGTGAATATTATTCAGTGGGAGAAAGGTCAAGCTGAGGAAGCCGGGCTGATTAAAATTGATCTTTTGGGCAATCGTTCCCTGGCGGTAATTCGGGATGCGCTTAAAGCAATCAAAGAGAACTACGGCGTTAGTATTCAGTATGAACTGTGGAATCCAATCGATGATCCCAAAACCCAGGCGCTTATAAAAAACGGTGATACGCTTGGTGTATTTTATGTTGAATCACCAGCCATGCGTTTGTTGCAAAAAAAGGCGAAAACAGGTGATTTTGAATACCTAATTATTCACAGTTCCATTATTCGACCGGCTGCTAACGATTTTATCCGGGAATATTTGAAACGGCTGCACGGCGAGCCTTATGATCCGCTTCATCCTTTGCTGGATAATATTTTAAAAGACACTTTTGGCATCATGGTTTATCAGGAAGATGTTTCCAAAGTAGCAATGGCACTGGCAGATTTTAACGCGGCTGAAGCGGACGACCTGCGGCGCATTCTTTCCAAAAAGCGCATCGGAAAAAAAATGATGGATTTCAAAGATAAATTTTACACCGGCGCGCTCCGCAAAGGTGTGGCGCGTACCATCATCGACCGCACCTGGCAGATGATCTTGAGTTTTTCCGGCTATAGCTTTTGCAAACCCCACTCTGCTTCGTTTGCTTTGGTTTCGTTCAAATCCTGTTATTTACGGGCTCATTATCCGGCGGAATTTATCGCTGCAGTGATCAGCAACCAGGGAGGATACTATTCTGCTTTTGCTTATATTTCAGAGGCACGGCGTATGGGACTTACTGTTTTTTTAGCGGAAATCAATAAAAGCCTGTGGCGCTATGCAGGTAAGGATAAACAAGTCCGGGTCGGTTTCATGCAATTAAAGGGAATTCAGCATGGGGCAGTAAACAAGATTCTGGAAGAGCGTCAGAAAAACGGCGTTTACAAATCGTTTGACAATTTTTTAACTCGCAGCAAAATAAATCCCAACGATGCAAAAATATTGATCAAAGCCGGCGTTTTTGAAGAGATTGAAGCGCGCAAAACACGTCCCGAACTGATGTGGCGGCTGTTGTTTTGGCAAAATCAGCAATATAAAAAATCGAACGGAACCCTGTCCCTGTTTGAAAATAATCCCGGCAGGCTGCCCCGTTCAGCAAATTACGATCTGAAGACGCAATTGCAGCATGAGTGCGAAACGCTGGGATTTTTGATCAGCCGGCACCCGCTGACGCTTTACCAGGACAAAATTAAAAAGCTCTCCTACGTGCAGGCAAAAAATTTGCGTTTTCATGTTGGCAAACAGGTTACCACAATCGGCTGGTTAGTCACCCGGAAAATGACGCGCACCAAAAAAGATGAGATGATGGAATTCATCAGTTTTGAAGATACTACTGATATTTACGAAGCTATATTTTTTCCCAAAATTTACCAGAAATTTTGTTATATGCTCAGTCACTCCCGTCCCTATATTCTCAAAGGAAAAGTTGAAGAAGAATTTGGCGCGGTTACTTTGAATGTTTCGCAGGTGAGGTTTTTGTAGTGAATAGTAAACAGTAATAGGTCATAGAAATAGAACAGTCCACAAAAATTTTTCTGATATTATTTTTTCCTTTTTATTATAACTCCCCAACATGCACCAGGATATTAAATAAGACATTCAGTATAAAATAATAAAATACCGTAATTTTCTCTTGACATTTATGTAAATATTTTTATATTTTAAATATACTCGCCGTAACAATTTATTAGTTGTAATTTTCCTACAAATTATTCGAATTTTAAGATATTCATTAATTATTAAAGAGGATTCAGATGAAAAATCAAAAAAAATTAATTTGTGTCTTTTTAACTCTGTTGTACTTCTTAATTTCTTCAAACTTACTTTCTAACGAAAAACATAATGTTACAATTACCCAATTCGAAGTGAATAAGCTACCACAATTCAGTCTTTATGTTTCAGTAACTGATGAACTGGGAAAGCCAGTAAAATTGAACGACCAAACACTTTCACTTGAAGAAAATCTGGTAACTTTATTTGAGGATGGTCAATCGGTTACGATCAATGAAATACAACCGGTGCTCGAATTGGAAGAATCTGAATTGTCAAAATTTTATATTGCGCTTGTTTTAGATAATAGCGCTTCAATGGCACCTTTTATAGAGGATGCTAATAAAGCCGCAGATCTCTTTATTGATCAAATGAGAGATAAAGATAAAATTGCTATTGTTGAGTTTGATCCTAAACAAAACCCTTTTAGAGCAAAAGTTGTTCAGAGTTTTACAAATATTAAATATGTCCTTAAAAAGCATACTAAACTCACACACCTAACGCAAAGGACTTTTCTTTATGATGCAACCTATCTTGCATGTAATGTGCTCGTAGAAGAGAAAACACTTGGGCGAAAAGCTGTGGTTGTATTATCAGATGGAGCTGATATTGGCAGCAAGACTAATTATAATGAGGTAATAGAATTTGCTCAACTATCGGATATCCCTATTTATACAATAGATTTTAATAGAGAAGGAAGAAATAGGAATTTAAAGGGTCTTTCAGAAAAAACAAACGGAAAATATTTTCGTGCCACTAAAGCTTATGAGTTGGCACAATTATATGACGCTATTTTGGAGCAGTTAAAAGGGCAATATCGAATCACCTACACAACCGGAAATGAAGATTGGGCTAAACCAGTCCGAAACTTGCGAGTGGATATTAGCCTTGAAAATAATATTTTTAGCGCCCAACGAGATTATGCGCCTGATGTTGCTCATCTTCAATATTTAGCGCTTCGCTACAAAGAAGCGGTTGACAAAGTATCGTCGGATGATTATTTAAATTATCTTAATACTTATTCTAACAGTGAATGGAGCGATGATATTCAGTTCAGGCTTGGCGTACACTATGAACAGCGTGGTTTTATTGATAAAGCTAATGAAATTTACGATTATCTCATTTCAATGCCGCAAACCGAGTGGAAAGATGAGGTGCTTTTTCGTAAAGGAAAAATTTATGAAAATTCAGGAGATTATGCCAACGCAATAGAAACGTATAAGAATGTGGCAAATAATTATCCAAATGCTAAAGATGCTCCCAATGCTTTATTGGGTATGGCACGCTCTTACAGGCAATCTTATGATATGGTCAACGCTGAGCTGACTTATTCCAGAATTAAGGATGATTATTCAGGAAGCGAAGTAACTGATGAAGCGTTGTTAGAATTGAGTGATTTGAAAATTAAACAAAGAAAAACTGCTGAAGCAAAAGACTACTTGTTGGAAATTGTAAATAATTACAAAGAAAGCAATTCAATCTCGCAAGCATATTTTAATTTAGCCTCACTGGCAGAGGAGCAAGGAAATTTGGGAGAAGCAATTGTTTACTGTGATAAAGCAGCTCAATCAGGTGATAATGCGACAATTGTTTCAAGGTCACTTTCAAAAAAGGGTGATCTGTTGTTTAATATTGGTGATTTTAATTCTGCTATTAAAAGCTACGAAATAGTTGTCAGCCAATATGAAACAGATGGGTATAAAGATGAAGCTTTGTTGGGGTTGTCTAAAAGTTACCGCAAGCAAACAAATTATTCAGAGATGCGTAATTGCTTTGATCAAATCAAAGAGATGAAATCGTTAAATCAAGATGTTAGTTTTAATTTGGATGAAGTAAGCGATATCACACAAGTAATTGCTCCTAATAGTGTGAAAAAGGTAACAAATTTAACGGGCGCTGCATTGGAAACAATTCCCAATAATGAAATAACATATCCTCTTGAAGTTTCCATTAAACAAGTACCTAAACCAGACCATGTACGCAATCTTTCTATCGCTGGTGATATTTTTGATTTTAACGCCAACACAAATACATTTTCTAAACCTGTCAGAATCTCTTTGCCATACGATACCAGTTGGATTGATACTACGGACAAAAGATTAGAAAATTTTAAATTATATACTTATGAGAACTCAAAGTGGGAATTAATTCCCGAGTGCAGGGCTGATACAAACCAGAAAGTAATTTATGCTGATGTAACAAGTTTAAGTTTAAAAACAATCATGTTTCAGCCTCCCCTGGTCATTCGATTTGATGATATTTTATTTGAATTTGGCAAGGCTGAGGTAACCGATGCTTCAAAATTGAAAGTTGACACAATCGCAACAATTTTAAAAACAAAGGATAAGATCAGGTTGGAAGTTCAGGGGCATACTGACGATATTGGAACAGATGAAAATAATTTGGATTTATCACAAAAACGGGCTAAGTCCATTGCGAATTATTTAATTACATGTGGAGTTGATTCTGCGAGGATTATTCCACAGGGATATGGCGAAAAATTTCCCATTGCAAGCAATGACTCGGATGATGGAAGGGCGCTTAACCGTCGCACCGAGTTTGTCATTATCAGCAAGGGTGAAAATGATTTAATAGATGCTCAACAGAGACAATTAGGTACAAAATATACAATCCAATTGGGAGAAGGCTATAAAATTTTATCACGGGCAACTGAATGGAGTGAAATATTAAAAAAAGAAGGATTTGGTGTTCATATTCATCACGTTTTAGATTCTGAACCACCAGTTTATCAACTCTGGTGTGGTTATTTCGATAATAAAGAAGAAGCAATAATATTTGCTGAAAAAATTGTTTCCCAGTTTGTTAATTTAAAATATGAAATAATAGTCAGGTGAAACTATGAAATTTCTCAAGAAATGTTTGTTTTTAATTCTAACAGTTTTATTCTCTCTCAATTTGGGGTATGCCCAGAATAAGAACACTATTAGAGTTGTACTTTATGAGTACAAATTTGTTGGTGATTCATTTGGACATAATCTATCCTGGATCCCTGATGGTTTTCCTGATTTATTAAAAGAAAAGTTTGGAAAATATTACAGACACAAAGTTACAATTATAGGTCGTTCTCGGATAAAACAGCTTCTTAATGAAATAAAATTATCACAGGCTGGGTACACAGATCCAGACCAGGCATTAGAGACAGGCAAATATTTTTCAGCAGATTTTTCAATTTATGGGAATATCACCTGCGTTAGTAAAAATAGATTGATGGTTACCGGAAAAATTGTGAATATAGAGACGACAGAAGAAAGAACGGTAAGTGTCTCTGGAAAGATAAATGATTTATACCTGCATCTGGGAGATTCGTTAGTGCATAAAATTTACCCAGCATTATTGCAATTCAATAATCAACGTGTTACTCAAAGTCAAACTGACAGGGTTGAAAAAATTGAAACTGTTGAACCAACACTCACGAACGATGATCAGTATCAGGTTGTTTTCGCTAAATCAATGGGCGCGAATGCTCATTTTTATAAGGGTGTGAGCCACATTCAAAGAGCAGAATGGCAAGCTGCTGAGAATGAATTAAGAAGAGCCATCGAATTGGATCATGAATTTGCCAGGGCGTATGTAAATCTGGGAACTGTTTATATGAATTTGGGGCAATATGCCATTGCAAAAGAGAATTTATACACGGCTTTAAAAATTTTTCCTCAATCTGCATTAGCTTATGAGAATCTCGGTTTGTTAGCGGCAAATTTGAATGATTTTAATAGTGCAGCGCTTCATTTTAAAAAGGCGTTGGATTTTTCTCCTGACAATTGTGAGATAAGAACAGAATTGGGCAAAACCTTTTATAAAAAAGGTGAACTTGATTCTGCAAAATATTTATTTAATGAAATTTTGTTCATTGATTCTTCGTATGTTGCTGCTGACTATTATCTTGGTATGATTGAGATGAAAAACAAGGATTATTTAAATGCAGAAAAACACTGGCGGCGCGTTGTTAAATCAGATGAGCCATACTTTTTACTGATAAAAAGACAAGCTTTAATACAACTCGGTGATTTTTGGTTTCGTATCATGAATAATCCTTCTCAGGCTATTTCTTATTATGAGCAGGTAAAATATCCTTATTCTGACACAATGGAAAAAAATGAATTAATAAAAATTAATTTAAAACTAGGTGATATTTACCTGAAAAATAAAAATCCCGCAAGAGCACTGTCCCTGTTTTTAGAAATTGTGCAAATTGAACCTACAAATATTCCTGCACGATATTATTATGCTGTTTCGCTTTACAGAACAAAAGATAATGATCGGGCAATATCCCAATTAGAGACAATATGCACTATGACGCCTGCTTCGTCAGATTATTATAAAGCTGCGAAAAAAATGTTGTATGAAATAAGAGGATATTGAATATTAAAATTGAGAAGGAGAATATATTCAAAATTTGCTTGTATGATAACCAACATTTTCAATTCTCTTTTTAAAGATCAAAACAATTTAATATTGTGGTATCCTATCTCACACAATTATCCTACAAAATTTACTTCAGATTAATCAAGTTAGAAAATTATACCATCTTATTATTTAATTAATTGTGAAAAATAAACTTGGAATGCTTTTTGCTTATTTAGCGTGGTAAGTTACAAAAAATCAATAAAATTTATGATCAACAAAGTCTCATAATATTTGGGCAGATTTGATATAAATATTTATTTGAGAAGGTTAATAAAAATAATAAGATAAAAGCACCAGTTCCTCCCTCATAAGATAATTAAATAGATTGTATTAGCAGATTTAAATTTTAACAGCTAATTTGTTAACAAATTGTTGGTTTCATATTGAAATAATTCATTTCAATGTGAAATAGATATTCTTTTTGGATTGAATTATGAAAAAAGCGCCACACATCTTGCTTCTTATGGACTCATTAAAAACAACCCAATCAATAATTAATAAACTGGGAAAGTATGAATTTGAAGCAAAATGGGAACAAGCTCGAACTGAAGATGAATTCGTAAAAAAACTTCAAAATCAACAATGGGACATATTAATTGCTGATCATGAATTGCGTCAATTTGAAAATTGTGATGTCCTGGAATTTTTAAAACATCACAATATCAATGTGCCGCTTATTTATGTTGGGAATTCTCCAAGCGAAAAAGAACTTACCCAAGCCATTCAAAATGGCGCGAGTGATTTTATCCCCCTGGAAAATTTGTCCCGAATTTTTCCTGCTGTGTTTCGGGAGCTGAAATATGCAGCGAAAATGAAGCAACAGTTGTTATCCGGAATGGAGCTTCATAATAATAATAAATTCCTGTTAAGCATTTTTGATGCAGTTCAGGAAGGGATAAGTGTTCTTGATAATAATTTAACCATAATTCGCACAAACGCCTGGATCAAAAGTCAGTTCAGTAATAAAATGCCAATAGTCGGTAAGAAGTGTTATGAAGTTTACCAGGATTTGGCGTCACCATGTCTCTCATGTCCCGAGAAAGAAACGTTCAAAGATGGCGCTGTCCATCAAAAGCGTATTTCGATCCAAAAAAAAGGTTCACAAACCGGGTGGTTTGAGTTTGTGGCATATCCCCTAAAAAATTCCCGTGGAGAGATTGTCGGTATCATTCAATCCATTAAGAATATCACAAAAAGAAAAATCGCCGAAGATAAATTAATTAGCCTAAATAAAGAGCTTGAGCAACGGGTTATTCAAAGGACAGCCCAGCTTGAAGCTGCAAATAAAGAACTGGAATCTTTTTCTTATTCTGTTTCCCATGATCTGCGTTCTCCGTTAGCCAGAATCGGGGGCTATTCCGAACTTATATTAGGCGGATATTCTGATATTCTAAATGAAGAGGGAAAACACTATCTGGACCGAATCATAAATTCTGTTACTTTGATGTCCCAATTAATTGAAGACCTACTCAATTTATCTCGTTTGACGCAAAGTGAAATGAACTTTTTGCCGGTTAACCTTAGTACGATTGCCAAAAACATCACAGATACATTAATTGAGACTGACCCAAAACGAGAAGTTGAAATTGCAATACAGAATAATTTACACACAAATGGTGATCAACATTTACTGCGAGTGGCTCTTGAAAATCTATTGGGTAATGCATGGAAATTTACACACAAAAATAATAAAACCAAAATTGAATTTGGATCAAAGGATAATCAATCACCGTCTGTTTTTTTCATCCGGGATAATGGAGCAGGTTTTAATATGTCTCGAATAAAAAACATGTTTTCACCATTCAAACGTTTGCATTCTGATAAAGAGTTCCCCGGTACCGGAATCGGTCTGGCAACAGTTCAAAGAATAATCCATCGCCATGGCGGAACTATTTGGGCAGAGGGTAAAGAAAATTCAGGAGCTACTTTTTATTTTACATTAACGAATAATGGAAAACAATAAAAAACGAGAGAACAGGTTAAAAAAATCTAACCTGGACAAGCCAGAAAAAAAAAGAAAATACTAAATAAGAAAAAGAATATTTGAAAGGTAATTTGGTAATAAGGAAATTGGGTAATAAAAAAATCAATAGTAATATGAATTCCCAATTACCCAATAAACTAATTACCATGTTACCTTTTTCCGGAGGGGAATAAAGTATGACCACATCAAAACCAAAACATATTCTTTATATTGAAGACGATGCGGTTATGGCCCGTCTTACTCAAATGAAACTGGAAAAGTTAAATTATCTTGTGGATATTGCCCGAGACGGAAGAGAAGGAATTAATAAGTTCAAAAATAGCAGTTACGATGTTGTATTAGTTGAATACCAACTCCCATATTACGATGGATTGGAAATTATTCAAAAAATTTCTAAAAATGGTTCTCTACCGCCGATAATAATGGTTACCGGCGCCGGTAGCGAGAGTGTTGCGGTTGAAGCTATGAAATTGGGCGCCGGTGATTATCTTGTAAAAGATGTTGATAGCGGATTTCTTAATATATTGCCAACTATTATCAAACATGTCTGGAGTCAGAATCGACTTAAAGAAGAGAAAGCCCAGGCGATTGCGGCATTGAGGGAGAGTGAGGAAAATTTAAATGATTTTTTTGATCACGCAGTTGAACTCATTCACCAGGTGAGTCCGGATGGCAAATTAATTTATGTTAATAATACCTGGACCAATAAGCTGGGATATTCAAAGGAAGAATCTGCAAAGATGAATTATTCCGATATTTTCCATCCGGAACATTCGGCTATGTCATTCGAGATAATTGACAGGGTGAAAGAAAAGGAAACAGTGAAAAACTTTGAAACTGTTTTTATAACCAAAGATGGGAGAGAAATGAATGTCTTGCTCAATATTAGCGGGCAATTTAAAAATGAAAAATTTGTTTGTGCCAGGGGAATGGGACATGACATTACAGAACGTAAACAGGCTGAAAATGAAAGAGAACAATTAATTAATCAATTACAAGAAGCATTGGCGGAAGTAAAAGTTTTGAGTGGAATGCTTCCAATTTGTGCCTCTTGTAAAAAAATAAGAGATGATAAAGGGTATTGGAACCAAATTGAAATTTACATAAAAGATCATTCAGATGCTGAATTTACACATAGTATTTGCCCCGAATGCAGACATAAATTATATCCTGAATTATCTTAGCGCACTAAAGTGCAGGTTTTAATACTTTAGTGCAAAGGCTGAGGCGAAGGCAAAGGAAGAAAGAAATCCTTAATCCTTTGATCTTACATCTTGCTTCGCCTTAGCCTTCGCCTGGGGTGTTTCATTTGTAAAAATTAATTCCTGCATATTTTGAAATGACATAATACATACAATAAAACCTTATTTTATTTTTTTTACCTTAGTAGAAAAAAATAAACTAAACACATAAACCTTATTACCTTATTTGTCATGAAAATAGAATATAATAATCTGTATACCCATTTCGTATTTACTACACTTGGTCGGCAAGCATTAATACCAGAATGTAACCGTGTTAGAATAGAAAAATACATTACTGGAATTGTAAATAATAATTCATCCCGATTATATGCAATTTTTGCAAATCCTGATCATACGCATTTTATTACTTCACGATCACCTTCGATATCAGAGGAGCGTCTTGCTACCATCGTTGCCGATCAGTGAACGTTTTATCAATGAAAATAAACTTACTAGAACTAAATTCAAATGGCAAATGTCAGCATCTGCCTTTTCAGTATCAAAATCAGACATTGACAATGTGTGCAAGTATATACTTGATCAACCAAATCATCATAAAAAAGTCACTTTTGCTGAAGAATATGAACAATTTATTAAGTATTATCAGGATACCTTACAGACGAATAAGGTAATAAGGTAAAAATCTTTGGGTTATAATTATTCTACTAAGGTTAAAAAGACAAAAATAAGGTTTCAAAAAACCAAAAGCAGCATGAAAATATAGCTGGAGAAATAGACTGTATGTAACAACCCAGCCTTCGCCTCAGCTTTTGCGCTGTAACAGTTAATTGATCTGGGTTAAAAAAACTTTTGCATCCGCCCAGGCGGATGTTTCATTTAAAAATAAGTAACTGTTCAGCTACTCGTTGTATTCATGTCATTCTGAACGAGGGAAGTGATGTGGGAGGTTGGGAAGTGAAGAATCTCGTATAATTGTGTGAACATTGGGGAGATTCTTCGGTCGCAAGCTCCCTCAGAATGACATCTGTAACCATACTGAATAGTTACAAAAATAATAAGGTAACTGCACAGGTTTTAATACTTTAGTGCAAAAAAAACAAGGACAGAAAAGGAAAGGATAAAACGTATGGCAACTGAAAAAATATTAGTGGTGGAAGATCAATACATCATTGGAATGGAAATCAAAGACAGGTTGGAAACCCTTGGTTATGACGTACCGGCAATGGTCGTATCGGGTGAAGATGCAATCGGCAAAACAAAAGAGCTGAGACCCGATTTAATTTTGATGGACATCCAGTTGGACGGTAAATTAGACGGTATTGAAGCGGCAGAACAAATTACTACTGAATTTGAAGTCCCTATCATTTATTTAACAGCTTATTCAGATTACAGCACATTGGAACGGGCAAAAAAAAATGTGGATTCATTTTTATGTTTACATAAACCATTTGAAGAGAAGGAATTGCTATCAACAATAAAACAGGCGCTAAATCCCAACTAAAACAGTCCCCTGTTATAATTAACAATCCGCATCCTATACAAAGGAGAAATTAATGCACCAGGCAGCAAAATTATTGAATATTGAAGAATCGGGGACAAAAAAGAATCGCCAACAGGTTGAAGAAGAACAAGCCAGGCTTGAGAGTGAAGCGTTATTTCGCGCTTTGTTTGAAAAAAATCAAGCAGTAATTTTACTGCTTGATGTTGAAGATAAAAATCTTTCCATTGTTGACGCCAATGAAGCAGCAGTGGCGTATTATGGTTACAGCAAAAAAGATTTGTTACAAAAAACGATAATGGACCTGAATACGCTGCCCGCAGAAGATGTCAGAAAAAAAATGGCGGCTGCAAGAGAACGGAATAAAACAATTTTTGAATTGCAACATCAACTCGCCTCCGGAGAAATTAGAGATGTCGAATCTTATTCCGGCCCGATCGATGTTTTTGGACGCAAGCTGGTTTACGTTGTGGTTAATGATATTACTTATCGAAAACGATCTGAAATGATCCAGGATTTACTCTACAACATCAGCAATGCCGTGCACACAGCAAAAGATCTCAATGAATTATTCAAAGTGATAAGAGATGAACTTAGCCGGATACTCGATACAAATAATTTTTATATTGCAATTTATGATCGTGTAGCCGAAATAGTATCGCTGCCAATTTTTACTGAGGAAGGCGATAACTTTAAATCTTTCCCGGAAGGAAAAACATTGGCTGCGTATGTTATCGAGAAAAATCAACCAACATTGATCAAAAAGGATGAAATTGACCGCCTGGTAAAAGTCGGTGAGGTTGAAACTTATGGTTCTTTATCTAAAATTTGGCTCGGTGTGCCTTTGAGAGCAAAGAATGAGATTGTAGGAATCATAGCCGTCCAAAGCTACACCAGTCAATCTGCTTATGGTGATGAAGAATTGGAAATATTAAAATTTGCCTCGGATCAAATTGGGCTTTCCATAGAGCGTAAGCTAGCAGAGATTGAAATTAAAGAATCACTTGATGAAAAAATAGTTTTATTGAAAGAAATTCATCACCGGGTTAAGAATAATTTGCAGGTTATTTCCTCGCTTCTTTATCTCCAGTCTAAAAATTTAACTGATGATGAATCCATATCAATTTTTCTTGAAAGCCAGAACCGGGTTCGCTCCATGTCCCTGGTGCATGAAAAATTATATCAATCGGAAAACCTGGCAAAAATTAATCTCCGATTATATATTGGTGACTTAGTCAGGTTCCTGTTCCGATCGTACAAAACTAATCCTGGTATTATTAAATTGAACCTGGATATTGAAGACGTGGCTTTGGATGTTAACTCGGCAATTCCCTGTGGATTGATTATTAACGAGCTTGTATCAAATTCTTTGAAATATGCTTTTCCAAACCAGGAAAAGGGAGAAATCGCTGTAAAGTTCAGATCAAAAAATGAAGATCAATACAATTTGTTGGTTAGCGACAACGGCATTGGATTAAAAGAATATTTTAAAAAGCCAGATAAAAAAACTTTAGGATTGCAGTTGGTAGATACGCTGGTTGATCAACTTCATGGTAAGGTGGATATTAATGGAAAGATTGGCAGTGAATTTAATATTTCATTTTATAAGGATAAAAGAAAAGGTAAGAGAGAATTTGGAAAAAATTAAGCAACTATTCTGGTTCAAATGGAAATGCCAAACTATTTTTGGTAAAACAATAGTTTTATTGAAATAGTTTGCCTAAAATAGTTTTTCCTATATTGTGGGGAGCCTTAATAGTTTTTACAAAATGAAAGAAGATTTAACCTGCAATACTAACAATACAAATGGATATCACCATGAAAAAGCAGCTAAAAGTTTTATTAATTGAAGACTCAAAAGATGATACTTTATTAATTATCGACTATTTAAAACAAAGCGATAAGGAAATAAAATTTGAACGGGTGGAGACAGCAAAGGAAATGGAGTCTGCACTAAAAAAAACATCGTGGGACATCATTTATTCGGACTATTTCCTGCCAGATTTTAATGGACTTGATGCTTTAAAACTTTTGAAAAAGAACAAAGTTGAAATACCCTTTGTGGTTGTGTCAGGGAAAATTGGCGAGGAGAAAGCAGTTGAGATAATAAAAGCTGGCGCAGATGATTATATAATGAAAGATAGATTAGCGCGTTTGCTGCCAGCCACGGAAAAATTGTTGCAGGAATTTGAATTGAGAAAACAATTTTCAGAAGAAAAGTACCGGGTTTTGGTTGAGAATGCCAATGAGGCAATTGTTGTTGCTCAAAACGGGATGTTGAAATATGTCAATCCAAAAGCGATTGACATTACCGGTTTTTCACAGGAAGAATTGCTTTCAAAACTTTTTATTGAACTAATTCATCCCGAAGATCAGAAAATGGTAGCTGAACGATACAACAAACGCCTTCAAGGGGAAGAATTGCCTTCAGTATATCCTTTCAGAATCTTAGATAAAAATGGAGACACCAAATGGTTGGAGATTAATGCTGTTTTAATCAACTGGGAGGAAGAGTCAGCGACTTTAAATTTTCTGAATGATATTACTAAACGCAGATATGCGGAGGAAGCATTAAAAGAGAGTGAGGAGCGGTTTCGCAAATTAGTTGATACAGCCCAGGTTTGTATTGCGATTCATCAAGAAGGTATAATTGTTTTCGCTAACAAACAAACTTATGAGTCCCTCGGCTACGAAAAGGAAGCCGAACTCTTGGGTAAACCTGCGTTAGAAGTTATGCATCCGGATTCGAGACAGGTTGTTGCCAATAGGATAAAAAAGATGATGAAGACTGGTCATTTAGTTCCGCCGGTTGAAGAAAAATTGTTGAGGAAGGACGGCTCTGTCATGTTTGGGCTTGTTTCATCAATTCCTATTACTTATAAAGGTAACACAGCGTTCCAGGTAACAGCAGTGGATATTACTGAACAAAAAAAGGCTCAAGAAAAAATAAAAACCTCGCTTAAAGAAAAAGAAATACTTTTGAAAGAAATTCACCACCGGGTGAAAAACAGTTTGCAAGTGATCTCATCCTTATTATATTTACAATCAAAAGATTTAAAGGATGAGGAAACGGTAAATATTTTTGTTGAAAGCCAGAACCGCATTCGCTCGATGGCATTGGTTCACGAAAAACTTTACCGGTCAAAGAACCTGGCACAGATAAATCTTTCCACCTATATTAGAGATTTGGCTAACGCATTATTTCGTACTTATTTAATAAGCGTTAACAAGGTTAAATTAGTAATGGATATACAAAAAACGGCTTTGGATATTGATACGGCAATTCAATGCGGTTTAATTTTAAATGAATTAATTTCCAATGCCCTAAAATACGCATTCCCGAAAGATTTAAGCGGAGAAATTAGTATCGTCCTTAAATCGAAACAAAATAGAATGGTGGAACTTTTAGTTAGTGATACTGGAGTTGGACTGCCAGATCATTTTGATATTACTGAAAAAAATTCATTGGGAATGCGTTTAGTCGAGTCGCTGGTTGATCAGATTCATGGCAGGATGGAAATAGAAAACAATAACGGCACAGCTTTTAAAATATGGTTTAAAACAAAGGATTTTGCAGAAGAAAAATGAAAATCAAACAATTAATTTTGGAAACAAAAATTATTCTAAAAATTTCAACGGCCCTGGTTTTTGGATTTTTATTGATTTATCTGCCAAACAAACTAACAGGTCAGGAATATAATTATCGATTTCAACAAATCTCAATTGACGATGGGTTGTCACAATGTACTGTTCAATGTATTCTTCAGGATAATAAGGGATTTATGTGGTTTGGAACTGAGGATGGATTAAATCGATATGATGGCTATAAATTTAAAATTTATCGACATGATCCGGAAAATCCTTACAGCATAAGTGATAATTCAATCTGGGCAATTTACGAAGATAGTTACGGAGAATTGTGGATTGGCACATTTAATGGATTGAATAGATACATTCGTGCAAAGGACGAATTTGTCCGTTATCAAAATGATCCACAAAATCCGGAAAGTCTGAGTGATAATATTATATGGACAATTTTTGAAGATAGCTTTGGAAATTTATGGATTGGAACCGATAAAGGTGGATTAAATTTATTTGATCGAGCAACAGAATCATTTACAAATTACACACACGACAAGAATAATGATTCAAGTTTAATAAGTAATTCTGTTATTTCCATTCTGGAAGATAATATTGGAAATTTTTGGGTTGGTACATTTTCTGGCTTGAGCAGGTTTAACCGTGAACAAGAAAAATTTTACCATTATGTTAATGAACCTGATAATCCCAATAGTTTAAAAAACAATGAGATTGCGGTGATTTACGAAGATCGTTCAGGTGTACTTTGGTTTGGGACAGGGGATGGGTTGGTTTCATTTGATCGTAAAAAAAATCAATTTATTCATCATCCTTTTAATATCCAAACAAAAATAAAAATATCGATTCAGACTATATATGAAGATCATTCGGGTTTACTTTGGCTTGGAACAGATGTTAGTGGACTCTTTATATTTGATAAACAGAAAGGATCATTTATACATTATGAAAATAATCCTGATGATCCCAGTAGCTTATCTAGTAATGATGTCTGGTCAATTTATAAAGATCGTTCAGACGTTCTCTGGATTGGCACTGGATTTGGTCTAAGCAAATTGAATTTAGGTGCTAAAAAATTTAACAATTATCAATACAAACCTGGCTATCAAAATTGTCTGTCTGACAATATTGTATGGACAATCCTAGTTGATCATTTAGGGTTCTTATGGATAGGAACAGACACAGGAGGGCTAAATAAATATGATCGAAAAAAAAATAAATTTACTGTTTTTAAAAACAATCCAAATGATCCTAATAGTATTGGAAATAATTGTGTGCTGTCAATTTGCGAAGATCAAAACGGGATAATATGGGCTGGCACTTATGGCGGTGGTTTAAATAAATATAATCGGAAAAATAATATATTTTTTAAATATAAATATGATGCAAGTGATTCTAATAGTCCGAGTTCTGATTTTATACAATCTATTTTTGAAGATGATTCAGGGATTTTGTGGATTGGTACTGAGCATGGAGTGCTCAATAAATTCGATCAGGTGAAAAAAAAGTTTACTCGCTATCCATTGGATACACTGAATACGGATATCCCAGGCACAAATGAAATGTGGACAATTCATGAAGATAAAACTGGCTGTTTATGGATAGGAACAGAGCGAAGCGGACTTGTTAAGTTCAATCCAAAAAGTGAAAAATTTTGTTATTATCAATATAAAATTAACGACTCCAATAGTGTTAGCAGTAATTCAATTTTGTCTATTTATGAAGATAAACTCAACAAACTCTGGCTCGGTACGAGTTCTGGACTTAACAAATTTGATCCGATTGAAGAAAAATTTACTCATTACAGGAAAAAAAATGGATTGCCGAATGAATTAGTTTATGGTATTTTAGCGGAATCAAATTCTGTGGATAGTTTATTGGACAATTTGTGGATTAGTACAAATAAAGGATTATCAAAATTCAATCCCAATACTGAAACTTTCAGAAATTATGATGTCTGGGATGGTTTGCAAAGTAATGAATTTAATTCAGGCGCTTATTTTAAAAGCAAAAACGGGGAAATGTTTTTTGGTGGAATTAATGGTTTGAATAGCTTTTTTCCAAAAAATATTAAAGACAATTTGTTGCCTCCGCCAATTATATTTACAGATTTTAAATTGTTTTATAAATCGGCATCTATTGGGAAAAAGGAGAATGAGCGTTCCATATTATCAAAATCAATAACAGAAACTGATTTTATTGAACTGACACATAAAGAAAATATTTTTTCAATTGAGTTTTCTGCTTTGGATTTTGCGGTTACAAAAAAAAATATGTATAAATATAAAATGGAAGGATTGGATCAAGACTGGAATTTTTTAGGGACATCAAATGTAGTCTCATTTCACCAACTGCCCCCGGGAAATTATCTTTTTAAAGTCAAAGGTTCAAATAGTGATGGAGTTTGGAGTACTCACACGGCAGAATTGAAAATTAGCATTATTCCACCATTCTGGCAGAGATCATGGTTCAAAGTAATTTTCTACGCTGCTATTATTTTGATGGTTTTATTAGGTCATCAACTGAAAACCCGGTTTATCAGGAAAAGAAATCTCCAATTAGAAGAGTGGAATTCAAAATTGAATGATCAAATAGCTGAAAGAAAAAAAGCAGAGAATAAGATCGCCGCATCTTTGAAAGAAAAGGAAATCCTTCTTAAAGAAATCCATCACCGGGTAAAAAATAATTTACAGGTTATTTCTTCGCTGCTCTATTTGCAGTCAAAAGATATTAATGATACGAGAGCGTCCGCACTTTTCAAAGAAAGTCAAAGTCGTGTAAGATCCATTGCATTGGTCCACGAATGGTTGTATCAATCCGAAAACCTGGCTCAAATAGATTTTTCTAAGTATATTAAAGATTTAGTGAACCATTTAATGCGAGCCTATTCAGCTAACCTGGCTAATATAAAACTTGATATGAAAGTAAATAATTTTGTATTAGATATTGACAAAGCC
>JACKQG010001947.1_pt1 | contig 27762 bp, 25 predicted proteins | sample 8237621 | NCBI WGS metagenome assembly JACKQG01 (sample SAMN15677084, study PRJNA649215) | marine metagenome | biome: marine; feature: Black Sea; material: saline water; isolation source: suspended particulate matter (SPM) from the Black Sea western gyre | collected 2013-06-09/2013-06-10 | depth... | reverse complement strand
TTTTAGTTATATGGTTATTAGTTTTTGCAATAAGTAGGATTTCTGGTTTATCTGCTTTAAGTGCATTTTTTATATTACCTTTTGCTATATACTTATTAATTCAAAATAATCTTATTTTTTCTCTTTCGATTTTAAATACATTTATAATTTTTTTAACGCATAAAAACAATATTAAAGAATTTTTTATTACTAAATAATTTTTGAAGTTGGATTAGGTTTTATATCTAATGAATTAACTATATTACTTTTAGACTTAATCCATCCCATATATGCAATCATTGCGCCGTTATCCGTACTAAACTCTATATCTGGAAAAAAAACATTAGTATGATTATTTTTTTCATTTTTAAATCTAGATCTAAGTTTTTTGTTTGCGCTAACCCCACCTACTATCACAATATTTTTAATATTAAATTCCTGAGACGCCCTTAAGGTTTTATATATAAGAATATCAATTATTGCATTTTCAAAATCGAAAGCAATATTTGAGATATTTTGATTAGTTAGTTTTGTTTTATTTATAACTTGCGTTACATGTGTTTTCAGGCCACTAAAACTAAAGTTATAATTATTACTATTAATCATTGGTCTTGGAAATTTATATGTAGAATTTTTAATCTTCTCTGATGCTTTAGAAATTTCTGGCCCACCTGGATAAGGTAGTCCGAGTTGTCTGGCAATCTTATCAAAAACTTCTCCGGCCGAATCATCTACTGTTTTTCCAATAATTTTATATTCATTTTTTTGATTAATAATTGATAGAATAGTATGCCCTCCTGAAACAAGCATTGAAATAAAAGGTGGTTTAAGGTTTTTTTCTGTAATCATGACTGAAAAAATATGAGCTTCGAGGTGGTTTACTTCTATGTGTTTAATATTAAGCGCCCAAGCTAAAGATTTAGCAAAAGCAGCTCCAGTTAAAAGAGGTCCCATGAGACCCGGGCCATTAGTAAATGCAATTAAATCTAAATCTTTTAATTCAAGTTTATATCGATTCAGTAATTCATGTAAAAGTGGCACTAATTTTAAAACATGATCCCTTGATGCAAGCTCAGGTACAATCCCACCATATCTTCCATGTATTTCATGTTGAGAATTTACAATGTGACCAAGAATACCATTGTCAGAATGATATAAGGCTAATCCTGTTTCATCACATGATGATTCAATTCCTAAAATAAGCATTTGATATACATCTCGAATGTGTTAAATATATTGCTTTATTACGATAATCAAGTAATATTACGCCATTGTAAACTATTTTAAATTATTTTATGCCAAGTGTTCAAATAAGAGAAAATGAACCTTTTGAAATAGCTCTCAGAAGATTCAAAAGAGGCTGCGAAAAAGCCGGTATACTTACCGAAACTCGTAGAAGGGAATTCTATGAAAAACCAACCGCTATGAGAAAACGTAAAATAGCGGCGGCAACAAAAAGACATAAAAGAAAAGTAAGTATGTCTGCTATAAGAAAGAAGCCTCCTTACAAAAAATACTAGCACAGTTGATGTCTGATCAATCTATTAAAACAAAAATCCAAGAAGACCTAGTTCAGTTTATGAAAGCTGGAGAAAAAGATAAAGTTGATGTTATAAGGTTTGTCCTATCTTTTATCAATGCTGAAGAAAAAAACAAACAAAAATCACTCACTGATAGTGAAACACTGCAAGTCTTAAAAAAAGTTATAAAAAGAAACCAAGAGTCTTTTGAACAGTTTTCTAAAGCATCAAGGAATGATTTAGCAGAAAAAGAAAAAAAAGAAATGGAAATAATTAAACAATATCTTCCAGAAGAAATAAGCGAAAATGAAATTATTGAAGCTGTAAAAAAATCAATAATACAATGTGATGCAAATTCTATTAAAGATATGGGCAAAGTGATGGCTGAAATTAAAAAAAATTATGGCGACAGAGCTGATATGTCAATAGTCAGCAAACATGTCAAAATTCTTCTAAATTCCTAAATTTTTTGATTTTTTAACAAAGCTTACTATCCACATTTAAAACTTACTCTATAACATCCATTTTATAGTATAATCTAAAGTCATATTATGGATAAAAATCTTCAATTTCTAGAACTTAAGAGAATGGACCCCAAAGTTATGTCTCCTTCAAAAAGGCTCAAGAATTATAAGGAAATTTATGGTCATTATTCAAGTATTCAGGCAGGTGAACAATCTGGAAGATGTATTGAATGTGGCAACCCTTATTGTGAATGGAAATGCCCTGTTCATAACTATATACCTCAATGGTTAAAGTTAATTTCTGAGAATAGATTATTTGAGGCAGCTGAATTATCACATCAAACAAACTCATTGCCCGAAATATGCGGAAGAATTTGCCCTCAAGATCGTCTATGTGAAGGCGCTTGTACATTAAACGATGGGTTCGGGGCTATAACAATTGGTAGTATAGAAAAATACATAACTGATGAAGCATTTAAGCAGGGATGGAAACCAGATTTATCAAATGTAGTTGCAACAGATTTTAAGGTTGGAATTATAGGGGCTGGGCCAGCAGGACTAGCTTGCGCAGATGTTCTTGCTCGAAATGGAATTAAATCTATTATTTATGATAAGTATGAAGAAATTGGAGGTTTATTAACATTTGGGATCCCACCTTTTAAACTTGAAAAGGAAGTAGTGTTAAAAAGAAAAAAAATTTTAGAAGAAATGGGTGTTGAATTTAGACTCAATACTGATGTAGGAAAGGATATAAGTTTTAAAAAATTCAAATCAATGTATGATGCAGTTTTTCTCGGTATGGGAACTTATACATATATGAAAGGTGGTTTCAAAGGAGAAAAACTCGATGGTGTTTATGAAGCACTCCCCTATCTTAATTCAAATGCGAGAAGGGTGATGAAGTTTGAAAATAATAAATATATAAACATGAAAGATAAAACTGTAATGGTATTAGGTGGCGGTGACACGGCAATGGATGCTAATAGAACAGCAATAAGGCAAGGTGCCAAAAAAGTTTATTGTGCTTATAGAAGAAATGAAGAAAATATGCCTGGTTCAAAAAGGGAAGTAAAAAATAGCAAAGAAGAAGGTATAGAATTTTTATGGAATATGCAACCTACTGAAATTATTGGTAATAAAAAAGTAGAGTCAGTAAAATTTGTAAAAACAAAATTACAAAAACAAGATATTAGAGGCAGAGAAATTCCTGTAATAATTAAAAATTCTGAACGTGTAATTAAGGTTGATACTGTTATTATAGCATTTGGCTTTAGACCCAACCCATCACCATGGTTTATTGAGAACAATATAAAAATTGATGAAATAGGAAGAGTCATACTTAATAAAAATTCCTCATATCAACATCAAACTCATAATCCAAAAATCTTTTCTGGGGGCGACATGGTAAGAGGCTCTGATTTAGTTGTTACTGCTGTTTTTGAGGGTAGAAATGCTGCAGATGGTATTACCAAATTTCTAAAAAATAAAGCTCATAACAAATTAAATGCAGTCAACTCATAACCTGCTTCTGCTTAAGGCAATTAAAAAAGAACCAGTTCATAGAACGCCTATTTGGATTATGAGGCAAGCAGGTCGCTATCTACCAGAATATATTACTACAAAGAATAAAGCTGGCGGATTTATCAATTTAATCAGAAATCCTGAATTAGCATGTGAAATTACTTTACAACCTCTTCAAAGATATAATTTAGATGCTGCAATTTTATTTTCAGATATTTTGGTTATATCTGATTTGCTAGGCATGAAATTGAGATTTGAAGAAAATAAAGGACCCATTTTTGATAAAACTATTTGCTCGAAAAAAGATTTAAATACGATAACTGATGTGGAAGATGTAGATAAACTTGACTATGTGTTTAATACAATCAAATTACTAAAAAATGAGTTACATGGAAAAAAACCTCTTATAGGATTTATAGGTAGCCCTTGGACAGTAGCAACATACTTGGTTGAAGGTAATTCATCAAAAAAATTTTTAAAAGTTATGTCAATGGTAAATAAAGATGAAGCTCTAATGCATAATATATTAAATATTTTGACAACTGCAAGTATTGCATATCTTAAAAAACAAATTGAAGCAGGGATAGATGTTGCAATGATTTTTGATACTTGGGGGAGCTTACTTAAAAATGAATTATATGAAAAGTTTTCGTTAAATTATGTTCGTAAAATTAGAGAAGCTCTAGCACATACAAATGTTCCAATAATTTATTATGTTAGACAAACAAGTGAAAAAATTAATATTTTAAAAGATTTAGATATTGATGTACTTGGATTAGATTCTACATCAGATATAGGCGCTATTAAAAAAGTTATTGGTAGTAAATATGCGCTTCAAGGAAATCTTGATGTAAATGTTTTGAAAGAAGAAGAAAAAATAATAATTGAAAAAGTAGAAGATACTCTTAAAAAATACAATTCAAAGACTGGGCATATATTTAATCTTGGAACGGGCATTACTCCTGATATTGATCCAGATAAAGTAAAATTACTTATAGATATTCTTGCGGACATCAGTCCAAAATATAATGTAAAATAAAGTAATGAATTTAAATAATATTTTTATAGTCGGATTAATGGGCTCAGGCAAAACCTCTATAGGTAAATTACTTGCTAAAAGAACAGGCAGGTTGTTCATTGACACAGATAGTGAAATCATCAAAGAATCAGGTATGACTATTACCGAGATATTTAATAAATTTGGTGAAAATTATTTTAGAGACTTGGAGTATAAAGTATTATCAAAGGCAAAATTGATAGAAAACCATGTAATCTCTACCGGTGGAGGTATCATTCTAAAATTAGAAAATATAAAAATTATGAAAAATTCAGGAACTATTATATTTCTAGATATTGATGTAGAAACTCAATTATCAAGAGTTAAAAATAAAAAGAACAGACCATTATTGGGTGGCGATAATATGATAGGAAACTTGGTAAATATAAAAAAGGAGAGAGATTACATATATAAAAATATTTCAGACTATATAATAAGTATATCTGAAAAGAATAAAAGTGAAATTGTTGGAGAGATTCAGAACTATATATCATGAAGAAAATACTGCTCAAAATTAAAGATAAAAAAATACCTATATACATAGGCAAGAATACAATTAAAAGTATTAAACTTGATGAACATATAAAAAACAAAGATATTGTTATAATTACTAATACTGTTGTTGCTAAATACCACCTAGATTCTCTCCTGAAATCACTTAAAAAATTTAATGTAGAATCATATATTTTGCCTGATGGAGAAAAGCAAAAAAATACTTTAACTCTTAATAAAATTCATCATTTTTTAATAAAGAAAAAATTTGATAGACAAGTAACTATTGTGGCATTTGGTGGTGGCGTAATAGGCGATCTTGCAGGTTTTGCTTCAGATACATTTTTAAGAGGGGTTGATTTAATACATATACCCACCACTTTACTTGCGCAGGTAGATTCGTCTATAGGTGGAAAAACAGGAGTTAATCATGTGCTTGGTAAGAATTTAATTGGAAGCTTCAAACATCCTAATGCAATTATAATAGATATTAATTATCTTAAAACTTTGCCGATTAAACAGTATGTCTCTGGATTAGCAGAAGTTATTAAATATGGAGTTATTAGTAAAGAAAGTTTTCTAAAATGGTTAAATGCAAATGCTTTATCCATACTAAAAAAAGAATCAGATAAATTACTTAAACTAATTACAATATCAGTCAAAGAAAAAATTTCAATTGTTCAACGTGATGAAAGAGAATCTAATATTAGAGCTTTTTTAAATTATGGGCATACAATTGGACATGCAATAGAATCATCAAAAAATTATAAAGGTATTCTTCATGGCGAGGCTGTAAGTATAGGTATGATCCTTGCCTCAGCCATATCAGTTGAAAAAAGTTCTTTAAATATTGAGAGTTTTAATTTGATCGAAGATACCTTGGTTAAACTTAAACTTCCTATTATATTGCCAAAAAATATAAAGACGTCAAAAATTATGGAACACTTATCTTTTGACAAGAAGAAAAAAGCTGGAAAAAATAATTTTGTATTACTTAAATCTATTGGGAAATGCCATATAATAAACTCATTGAGTAATCAATATATCGCTAAAATGGTCAAAAATTTTCAAACCTAAAGATGTCAAAAATATGCTAATATCATCATAGTATGAAAGGCAAATTACATAATAATTTTAATGGTCTCTATAATCCTATATTTGAAAAGGATAATTGTGGTTTTGGGTTAATATCTCATATGGATAACAAACCGTCCCACTGGGTTATTAAGACAAGCATTAATGCGCTTCAAAGATTGACTCATAGAGGCGCAATATCAGATGATGGTAAAACTAGTGATGGATGTGGTTTATTAATTAAAAAACCTGATTCATTCTTTAGGTACTTAGCATCAACGTTAAACATACAGCTTAATAAAAATTACTGTTTTGGTTCTGTATTTTTAAATAAGAATAAAAAGATTCAAAAAAAAACAAAAGAAACATTACATTTTCAACTTAGAAAACAGGGATTAGTAGTAGAAGGATGGAGAGATGTTCCAATCAACAAGAAAGTGTGTGGCAAAGAAACTTTAGTAGATATTCCATCAATACAGCAAATTATAATTAATGCACCTGATTCAATTTTAGAAAGTGAATTTGAAAAGAAATTATATATTGCAAGAGTTCAAACTGAAAAGATTTTAGAAAATGATTCTATGTTCTATATTTCTAGTCTATCGTCGAAAGTTATTTCTTATAAAGGTTTGATAATATCAGATAATATAAAAGATTTTTATCTAGATTTAAATGACGTAAAAATGAAAACATCTCTATGTGTGTTTCACCAAAGATTTTCTACAAACACATTGCCCCAATGGAAGTTAGCTCAACCATTTAGATACTTGGCTCATAATGGAGAAATAAATACTATACAAGGTAATAGGAATTGGTATGTAGCAAGACGTACTAAATTAAATATAGAGTTTTTGCCTGAATTAAATAAACTTCATCCTTTAATTTCAAAATCAGACTCTGATTCATACACATTAGATAACATGTTGGAATTATTGCTTGCTGGAGATATGGGTATTTTCAGGGCAATGAGAACATTGATGCCTCCTGCTTGGCAGAATAATAAAAACATTGATGAAGATTTAAAATCTTGTTATGAATATCATTCAATGCATATGGAACCATGGGATGGGCCTGCTGGAATTGTTTTGACAGATGGCAGGTATGCTGCATGTGCGCTAGACAGAAATGGTTTGAGGCCAGCTAGATATGTTATTACATCTGATCGACATATAACTTTGGCGTCAGAAATTGGTGTATATGATTATAAAGATGAAAATGTTATTAAAAAAGGTAGGCTTGCTCCCGGAGAAATGCTCGCAGTAGATACTGAGAAAGGCGAACTATTGCTCACAGATCAAATAGACCATATTTTAAAAGAAAGACATCCATATCACTCTTGGTTAAAAAAATATTCTGTTAAGGTTCCAAGCTTTGATAACAAAAAAGAAAATCCTCTAGATTTTACTTCTAAACAATTACAAATATATAAAAAATTATTTTCTGTAACATTTGAAGAAGAGGCAGATATAATTTCTCCTTTAGCAGAAATAGCTCAAGAAGCTACTGGTTCAATGGGTGATGATACTCCTATGCCAGTATTATCATCAAAAAATAGATCGATATATGATTACTTTAGGCAGCAATTTGCTCAAGTTACGAACCCACCTATAGATTCTCTTAGAGAAGCTAGCGTTATGTCTCTTGAAGTTTGCATTGGGAAAGAAAGAAATCTATTTGAAGAATCATCTAAACATGCAGATAGACTTGTTTTAAGTTCTCCTATTTTGGATCGACAAACTTATGAGGCAATATTAAGTTCTAAATATAAAAAATATCCTTATGATTTAATAAATCTTAATTATGATAATTCAATAGATTTAGAAGAAGCTATTAATACAATTTGTGACAGAGTTACAAGAAGTGTGAAAAAAGGTAATATAACAATTGTTTTATCAGATAAAAAAATTAATAAAAATCAACTCACTATTCCGGCGCCCATGGCTGTTGGAGCTATTCATCATAAACTTATAAATATAGGGCTAAGATGCGACACAAATTTAATTATAGAAACAGGTTCTGCTAGAAATCCACATCATTTTGCTGTATTGCTCGGATATGGAGCAACTGCCATTTATCCATACCTTGCTTTTGAAATACTTAACGAAATGGTTGCGAAGAAGAAGTTAACAATACAAAAATATAGTGAATCTGTAAAAAATTATACCAATGGTATTAATAAAGGTATTCTAAAAATTATGTCAAAAATGGGAATTTCATGCGTTTCGAGTTACCGAGGTGCACAACTTTTTGAAATTGTCGGGCTTGATGACAATATAGTTAATTTGTGTTTTAAAGATACAATTAGCAGGGTGTCTGGTGCTAGATTTAAAGATATAGAAGTTGATATAGAAGAAAACAGATGTTTAGCATGGGATATAGGCAAAGAAATTAAAACTGGTGGTTTATTAAAATATGTTCATAACGAAGAACACCATGATTATAATCCAAATGTTGTTAAATCACTGCAAGAATGTGTAGCTACTGCTGAATACGATGATTACAAAAAATTCTCTGAATTAGTTAATAAAAGACATCCAAGCTTTATACGTGATTTACTAAATGTAAAAACTATTAACAAGTCTATACCAATTTCTAAAGTTGAGCCTATTGAAAAAATATTTCATCGATTTGATACTGCAGGCATGTCATTGGGCGCATTATCTCCAGAAGCACACGAAGCTTTGGCTATTGCAATGAATAGTATTGGAGGAAGATCAAATTCTGGAGAAGGAGGTGAAGATAAAGCTAGATTTAATTCAAATAAGAATTCTAAAATAAAACAAGTTGCCTCCGGAAGATTTGGTGTTACACCCCACTATTTAGTTAATGCTGAGGTTATACAAATAAAGATTGCTCAAGGCGCTAAACCTGGAGAAGGTGGTCAGTTACCAGGCCATAAAGTAAATGATATGATTGCAAAACTTAGGTTTTCAGTCCCAGGTGTTACTTTAATATCTCCTCCTCCTCACCATGATATTTATTCGATTGAGGATCTTGCTCAATTGATATTTGATTTAAAACAAATTAATAATAAAGCATTAATATCTGTCAAATTAGTTTCACAAGCTGGAGTTGGAACAATTGCCGCAGGTGTTGCTAAAGCTTATGCTGATTTAATTACGATATCTGGTTATGATGGTGGAACTGGTGCAAGCCCACTTACATCTGTAAAATACGCAGGTAGTCCATGGGAGCTTGGAATTAGTGAAGCACACCAGACTTTAATGATGAATAATCTTAGACATAAAGTTAGGCTTCAAACAGATGGGGGTCTTAAAACAGGTTTAGATGTTATTAAAGGTGCAATGCTAGGAGCAGAAAGCTTTGGTTTTGGTACTTCAGTAATGGTTGCATTAGGTTGCAAATATTTAAGAATTTGTCATTTAAATAATTGCGCAACTGGAGTTGCAACACAAAATAAAATTTTACGAATGAAACATTTTACGGGTAGTCCAGATAGGGTTGTAACTTACTTTAAATTTATTGCCAAAGAAGTTAGAGAAATTCTTGCGTCATTAGGCTTTAGTTCAATAAATCAAATAATAGGGCGTACCGACCTACTTAAACAGATTAAAGGAACAACTAAAAAACATAGAAATCTAAACCTAAAAAAATTATTAGTTAGGGTTAATAATAATAGCTCAAGATATTGTATAAAAAAATCAAACGATCCTTTTGATAAAGCAATATTAGCAAGAAAAATTTTAAAAGATACTATGCCTTTTATTTTAAAAAAACAGAAAAAATCATTTTCCTATGATATAAAGAATTTTAACAGAAGTATTGGGGCAAATATTTCTGGTGAAATTGCAAAAATATATGGTAATTATGGTTTAAAAAAGGCTCCCATTACGCTCAACCTAAAAGGTACAGCTGGACAAAGTTTAGGTGCCTGGAATGCAGATGGTTTGAATATAACATTGATAGGTGATTCAAATGATTATGTTGGGAAAGGTATGGCTGGAGGAAAAATAGTTTTAAAATGCAATGAAGTAATTAAACCAGTTGCTAAAAAAATGATAATTATGGGCAATACTTGTCTTTATGGGGCAACTGGAGGTAAATTGTTTGCCGAAGGAACCGTTGGAGAAAGATTTGCTGTAAGAAATTCTGGATGTATATCTGTGATTGAAGGCAGCGGTGATCATGCCTGCGAGTATATGACTGGTGGCGCAGTTATAGTCCTTGGGGAAACAGGAGTTAACTTTGGAGCTGGGATGACTGGAGGTTTAGCATTTGTATATGATAAAGATAAATTATTTAAGAATAAAATTAATACTCAATCGGTTGAAATTAAAGAATTAGATACTAAGAATTTCAAGGAGCATCAAATTTTTTTACTAAACCTCATAAAAGAACATTTTAGTGAAACTAAAAGTTTAACTGCAGAAAAAATAATAAATAATTTTAAAAATGAAATAAAAAGATTTGTGATGGTTAAGTCAAAAGACTCAAGTTTTAATGACATATTAAACATTTTAACAAAAGCTGCATAGACATGAAAAATATTGATAGAGCTTTTATCGATGATCTATTGTCTCGTATTGATATCGTTGAGTTAATTGGTCAAAAGGTAGATCTGAAAAAACATAGAAATAGTTATAAGGGACTTTGCCCATTTCATGCTGAAAATACGCCGTCTTTTAATGTATTAAAATCAAAACAGTTTTACCATTGTTTTGGTTGCGGTGTCTCTGGAGATGCAATAAATTTTCTTAAAGAACATGAGGGTTTGACATTTATTGAGGCAGTAGAAAAGCTAGCTAAAAGTGTAAACATAAAAATTCCTGAAACGAATAGTAAAAAGTATGAAAGTCATAAGAAATTAATTGAAACAAATAAACTAGTTGCATATATATTCAGAAAAAATCTTAATGTAAACAACAAGGCCATGGATTATTTAAAATCTAGAAAGATTTTACAAGAACAAATTGATTATTTTGAAATAGGTTATGCAAAAGATGAATGGGATGATATTAAATCTTTTTTACAATCAAAAGATTTAATCAAAGAAGGTTTAGAGACTGGTTTGTTGGTTCAAACAAATAATAAAATATATGATAGGTTTCGAAATCGAATTATATTTCCAATTAAAAATTCAGTGGGAAATATAATTGCATTTGGAGGTAGAGCACTTGATAAATCTGAAAATGCAAAATATATAAATTCACCAGAATCAAAAGTGTTTTATAAAAGTTCAGAGCTTTATGGGCTGTATGAATCTAAACAAAATATAAATAAGCTAGATAAAATTATTATTGTTGAGGGTTATACAGATGTAATTGCGCTTCATAAAAATAAATTTAATAATTCTGTTGCTACCCTTGGAACTGCTTTTACAAAATTCCATATTAGCAAATTACTTAGATACTCAAAAAATATTGTTTTCTGTTTCGATGGAGATGCGGCTGGCAAAGCAGCAGCATGGAAGGCTCTAAATAATTGTTTAACAGAGATTAGAGATAAAATTACGATAAGTTTTAGTTTTATAAGTGATGACAAAGATCCTGATCAATTATGTAATGATGAGCCAGAAGTTTTTAAGAAGCTCATTGATAATAGCCTTCCTTTGTCAGAATTTATGTTTCAACAATTGAAAATAGGTTTAGATTTATCAAAAGTTGAAGACAAATCAAAATTTATTTCACTTATTATTCCTCTTATACAACAAATGCCAAATGGTGTTTTTCGCACATTAATGGAAGAAAAGCTTGCTGAAAATACTAGACTTAGTAGGAATGAATTATTTGAAAGTAATCCTACACAAAAGGTCAATATAGAAAATAAAAAGAATGAAATATCTAATAATTATATTAATGACTCTTTAATTTTTTCTATATTCTTAGAATATCCAATATTGTATGAAAAATATGCCTCTGGAATAATAAACATTATAAAAGATGAATCGATAAAGAAAATGTTGGAAATGTTTCCTAAGCTTAAAATTAATGATAAGTACCACATGTCACGGTTTCTAGAAATGGGCGATGAATATAAAGAATTATTTATTAAGCATTCATCAAATAAAGTGATTGATAAAACTGAAAATGACGCTCGTGAAACTCTTGACTCAATACTTAAGAATATAAAGCTAAAAAATAATGAGGAAGAATATTTTATGATTTTAGAAAAATATTCTAATGGTGAAGAGTTGTCAGATGAGGAAAAACTAATTCTTAAAAACTTTAAAAAATAGCAATTTTTTTTAGAAAGTTTCCTTTATTAGTGCTATATTCATTCTGGACTTTATACAAAAATGAATAATAATTTTCAATTTACATCAGAAAGTGTTTCTCCTGGTCATCCAGACAAACTCAGTGATCAATTATCTGACGCTGTATTAGATTATGTCTTTGAGTCAGATAAAAACGCTAGAGTTGCTTGTGAGGTGCTAACAAAAGGAAAGGCTAATACAGCTGGCACTATAGTTGTAGCTGGGGAGATAACTTCTTCGTCTGCTCTTGATTTCGACCAAAAATTACGTGAAACAATATGTGATGTTGGTTATGACTCAGATGATCTTGGATTTAATGGTAAATCTTGTGAAATTATCAAACTTATAAATCAGCAATCAGCTGATATAAAGCTTGGAGTAGATCGTGAAGATAATAAAAAACAAGGCGCTGGTGATCAAGGATTAATGTTTGGGTATGCCACAGATGAGACTGAAGTTTTAATGCCTGCACCTATATTTTACTCTCATAGACTTGTTGAAAAACAATCTATGTTACTCAAAGAAAAAAAAGTGGGTTGGCTAAAACCTGACGCTAAAAGTCAAGTTACATTTATGTATGAAGATGGTAAACCAAAAGCAATAGATACTATAGTTTTATCCACTCAGCATAGCAAAGAAATATCGTTAGAAGTAATTAAAGAATTTGTAATCGAAGAAATAATTAACAAAGTCATACCATCAAACTATTTAAATAAAAATACAAAAATTTTTGTAAACCCAACAGGAAGCTTTATTGATGGTGGCCCTATGGGTGATTGTGGTTTAACTGGTAGAAAAATTATTGTTGACACTTACGGCGGAATGGCACGCCATGGAGGAGGAGCTTTTTCAGGGAAAGATCCATCTAAAGTTGACAGGTCTGCTGCTTATATTTCTAGATATGTTGCAAAGAATATTGTCGGTTCAGGTTTGGCTAAAAAATGTGAAATTCAGTTATCATATGCAATCGGTATTGCTGAACCAACATCTATATCAATTGATACATTTAATACTGGAACTATAGATGATAAAAAGATATCAAAGATTATAAAAGAAGTTTTTGATTTAACTCCTTTTGGTATAACCAATACATTAGACCTCTTAAATAGAAAATATCAGCCAACTGCAGTTTTTGGCCATTTTGGACGAAGCGACCCTAATTTCACATGGGAACAATTAGATAAGATTGATATACTTAAAAATATGATCTCTTAAAAATTTTATAAATGAAGGAAAATAATATGAAATCAGAAGAAATTAAAGAAATTGGTAATGACTATAAGGTGGCAGATTTATCTCTGGCAGAATTTGGCAAAAAAGAAATAAAGATAGCTGAAACCGAAATGCCTGGTTTGATGGCACTGAGAGAAGAGTATAAAGGGAAAAAACCTTTAAAAGGGGCAAAAATCATTGGGTGTCTTCACATGACTATCCAAACAGCGGTATTAATTGAAACACTTGTTGATTTGGGAGCTGATGTTAGGTGGTCCTCATGTAACATTTTCTCAACTCAAGATCATGCTGCAGCAGCGATAGCTAGTCAAAATATACCCGTGTTTGCATGGAAGGGTGAAACGGAAGAAGAATATAAATGGTGTATAAATCAAACAATAAAAGGACCAAATAATTGGAAACCAAATATGTTATTAGATGATGGTGGAGATTTAACTGGAATTATTCATGAAGAACATAAAGGTTTACTTAAAGATATTCTTGGTGTTTCAGAAGAAACAACTACTGGTGTCCATCGGTTATATGAAATGGAAAAAAATAATAAATTAATGATTCCAGCAATAAATGTAAATGATTCTGTAACAAAATCAAAATTTGATAATTTATATGGTTGTCGAGAATCTTTGGTTGATGGAATAAAAAGAGCAACAGATACAATGATTGCTGGAAAACTTGCAGTGGTTTGTGGTTATGGAGATGTGGGAAAAGGTTCTGCAGGATCTCTTAGAGGTCTCGGAGCAAATGTTCTTATAACTGAAATTGATCCAATATGTGCATTACAAGCCTCAATGGAAGGTTATAAGGTAGTTGATATTAATGATTATATAGAAGAAATTGATATATTTGTTACGGCAACGGGAAACTTCAATGTAATTAGCCATGAACATATGAAAAAAATGAAGAATGGAGCCATTGTTTGTAACATAGGCCATTTTGATAATGAAATTGATGTGGCTAGTTTAAAAAAATACCAATGGGAAAATATAAAGCCACAAGTGGATCATATAATATTTCCTGATGGTAAAAGAATAATCCTTTTGGCTGAAGGAAGGTTAATAAATTTAGGTTGTGCAACAGGTCACCCAAGTTTTGTAATGTCTTGTTCATTTACAAATCAAATAATGGCGCAAATAGAACTTTGGGAAAACCATAAAAATTATGAAAATAAAGTGTATGTTCTGCCTAAAGAGTTAGATGAAAAAGTCGCAAAATTACATTTAAATAAATTAGGAGTGAAACTCACTAAGTTAACAAGCGAGCAAGCTAAATATATTAATGTAAGTGAAAGCGGACCATTTAAAAAAGAAGATTATAGATATTAATTTATTTTCTCTTTATTCTGAAAAGTGATTTACTCATTAATATGTCTATTATTAATAAGAGCAATTTAAAAAAAATTATCCAAAGAGATTTAAGGGTAATATGGCACCCATGTACCCAAATGAAGGACCATGAAAAGGTTCCACTAATACCAATTAAAAAAGGTAAGGGTGTATGGTTAGAAGATTATGATGGTAAAAAATATATTGATGCTATTAGTTCTTGGTGGGTAAACTTATTTGGCCATTCTAACTCTTATATAAATTCAAAAATTATTAATCAGCTTGATAAACTTGAACATGTTTTATTGGCAGGGTTTACTCATATTCCAGCTATAAGTTTAGCTGAAAGATTAATCAAGTTAGCCCCTTCAAAAATACAAAAATGTTTCTTTGCAGATAATGGGTCATCAGCTATTGATGCAGCTATGAAAATGAGTTTTCATTATTGGAAAAATAAAGGGTTCTCTAAAAAAAGAAAATTTATTGCATTGTCAAATAGTTATCATGGAGAAACACTTGGCTCATTGTCTATAAGCAATATAGATTTATATAAGAAAACTTATAAAAAAATACTTAAAGATACGATCATTGTTCCTTCTCCAGATTGTTTTTTGAAAAAATCAGGCCATACAGATAAAAAACATACCGAGATAATGTTTGATGAAATGTTAAGTGTTATTGAGAAAAACCATAAAGATGTTTGTGCTGTAATTATAGAGCCATTAGTACAATGTGCTGGTTATATGAGAATGTATCACCCTATTTATTTAAAACTACTCAGAAAAGCATGTAATAAATATAATATTCATTTAATTGCTGACGAAATAGCCGTTGGTTTTGGAAGAACTGGTTCCATGTTTGCTTTTGAGCAATCAAAAATAACGCCAGATATAATTTGTCTTTCTAAAGGGATTACGGGTGGCTATATGACTTTATCAGCAATACTAACTACAAACATAATATATAAGGCATTCTATGATGAATATAATAAACTAAATGCTTTTTTACATTCACATAGTTACACAGCAAACCCAATTGCATGTACTGCAGCAAATGCATCTTTAGACTTATTCGAAAAAAATGATACATTGAAAAAAAATGCCAAACTTTCGGAATATATTAAAAAGAGAATGGGAAAATTATCTGAACATCCAAATGTAGCTGAAGTTAGGCAACATGGAATGATAACAGCAGTAGAAATGGTTAAAAATAAATCCAAAAGAATTGGTTATGACTGGAGAGAAAGAAGGGGTCTTAGAGCTTATCTTTTTGGTCTGAAACATAATGTGCTAATCAGACCTCTTGGAAATGTAATTTATTTGATGCCACCATATGTTATTAAAAAGAATGAAATAAATCAGGCTATAAATGTGATAGAAGGCGCAATTAATGAAGCAACAAAACAAAAATCATAGAATTTACATTCCATGTGATATTGCAGTTAATCAAACCATAAAATGCGATGTGAGTAGTTCTCATCATATTAAAAATGTCCTTCGAATTAAAAATACTGAAGATATAATTTTATTTAATGGAGATGGAAAAGAATATGCTGGAAAAGTATTTCATGATGATTCTACAAAAATTTCCGTATTTAGTTTTCTTCGTGCTATTAAGATAAAATCACGCAAAATTTCTCTTGCCCAGTGTATTCCAAGTTCCAAGTATATGGACATGGCAATTCAAAAATCAGTTGAGTTAGGTATTGACCAAATAATTCCAGTTATATCTCAAAGAAGCCATCCAGGAAATCATATTAAAAAATTAGATCATTGGAAAAAAATTATTATACATGCAACTGAACAGTCTAATGGTTTAATAATACCTAAACTACATAATGTTATATTATTTGATGATCTCCTTGATAAATATACTGATAGTGAAGATTATAAGATTTGTTTTCATACTGCTGGTAGAAAATTAGAAACTAAAGATAAAAAACACTCGAATCATATTATGCTTATTGGTCCTGAGGGTGGTTTTACAAATGACGAGGTTTCCCTAGCAATAAAAAAAAGCTGGAATATAGTCAAACTAGGGGATAGGATATTTAGGACAGAAACAGCATCAATTGTTGCTCAAACATTATTAAGAGATTTTTGATTAATATGAAAAATTTTACAAGTATTGCCCAGTATACCAAATCTTTTGCGAATGAAGAGCTGCATTCCGTTATAATCAACAACCATATGAAAATAGAGGCATGGTTTAGGAACCAATGGATAAAATATCCTGCCCCTTTTTATACCTCAATTGATATAAGAAATTCTGGGTTTAAAATTGCACCTGTAGATACCAACCTTTTCCCAGCAGGATTTAATAACCTTGATGATGGATTAGAGTTTTTATATATTTCCGCTATACAACACTCTTTTGAAAGAGTTTCTCCTAAAATTACAAAAGTACTTATAATCCCAGAAAATCATACGAGAAATAAATTCTATATTTCTAGTACTCATTCATTATCTAATCTTATTGCAAAAGCAGGTTATGATGTAAAAATTGGTAGACTAATTGATGAAAATAATCCTAAAAAAATCAATCCTAAATTTATGAAGAAAGATAATATATTAAGCTTTGATAATTTTACCCCGGATGTAATTTTATTAAATAATGACTTATCAGATGGTGTTCCAGATATTCTTAATGAAATTATTCAACCAATACTACCAGATAAAAATATAGGATGGACAAACAGGTCCAAGACTACACACTCAGAATATTATAGTGACGTAGTAAATAATTTTTCACGATTATTACAAATTGATCCATGGCTGCTAGAACCACAATTTAGAAATTGCGGTGAAATAGATTTTCAAACAAAACAAGGTGAAGACTGCCTTGTCCATCATGCAACAAAACTTTTTTCACTAATAGAAGAAAAATATAATAAATATAGTATAGATGAAAAGCCATATATTATGATTAAAGCAGACTCAGGAACATATGGAATGGGCATAATATTAATTGACAATATTAATGACTTAAAAAATTTAAATAGAAAACAAAGAGGAAGAATGTCTGTAACAAAAGGCGGCAATAAACTTGATAAGGTAATTCTACAAGAAGGAATATATTCTAACGAAAGATTGCAACCTGCTAATTATGTTGCTGAACCAGTAATATACTCTTTTGGAAGCAGTTTAGTTGGTGGTTTTTATAGACTGCATGATTCAAAAAATAATTCAGAAAATTTAAATTCACCAGGCATGTCTTTCCATCCAATACCATTTCATGATGCATGCATTAGCCCAAATATTTCTGAGACTATCTTTTCAGATATAAATAAATTCTATATTTATGGAGTTATTTCAAGATTAGCTATCTTAGCAGCTGCTAAAGAATTATATAATATTGAGGTATAAAATATGTTGAAATTTGGTATTATTATGGACCCAATAGAGTCTATAAATCCAAAAAAAGATACCACGTTTTCTCTGATATCTGCGTTACAAAAAAAATGTCAAGTTGAATATATATTTCCAAGAACAATGTGCTTGGTTGATGATAAAGTAAAAGCAAAAGCCTCTAAAATAAAAGTTTTCAAAAATAAAACTAACTATTATCAGCTATCAAAAAAAAAGTTGGTTGATTTAAATAGTTTCAATGCCATCCTTTTTAGAATTGACCCTCCTGTTGATATTAATTACATACAATTAACATATTTATTAGATCAAGTCGAAAAAAATGGCACACTAGTTATAAACTCACCACAATCTTTGAGAGATTTTAATGAAAAAATACTTGGTTTAAATTTACCGTATAAGAAAGTTCCAACTATAGTAACTTCTAATATTGAAACTATAAAAAAATTTATTAAAAAAAATAAAAAAATAGTTATTAAACCATTAAATTTTATGGGAGGCAAAGATGTGTACTTAATACCTAATAAAAACATTGATGTAAACATATTATTAAATGACTTAACCCAAGGTGAAAAAAAGCTCATAGTATCACAAAAGTATCTTACTCAAATTAAAAACGGTGACACAAGGGTTATAATTTATAATGGTATTGTGCATGAAAAAGTTCTGATAAGATTTCCTCCAAAAAATGACTTTAGGGCTAACTTAACTTATGGCGGTAAATATGTAATTAGAAGTCTTCCAGTTAAACATAAAAAATATCTATCTGAAATAGCTGAATTTCTAAAAATGAATAGAATTTATCTAGCTGGCGTTGATATGATTGGTGATTTTATAACTGAGATAAATATAACTTCTCCAACAGGTATACAAGAAATTGAACAGGAATGTAATAATAATTTAAGCAAAGATATTGCAAATGAGTTTATTAATATCACCCAATCTTTCTATAATCATGATTACTAAAAATATAATTAATGAAAATAAAATTTTTTTAGGCATAGACTTTGGTGCAAAGAAGATAGGAATCTCTGTTGGGCAATTAATTACTAAACAGGCATCACCTTTAAAAATAATTTTCAATAATAAAAATAAAATTAATTGGGATGGTATAGATAAAATTATTCAAGAATGGAAGCCCGATATAATTGTAGTTGGTTATCCGTATTCGAATTCTAAGAATACTTTTACTAAATTACTGGATGATTTTATACTTAATCTAACTAATAAATATATAAATTCTGTAAAAATAATAAAATTTTCTGAAGTTTTAAGCACTGAAGAAAGTAAGATTTTATATAGTGAAATACGTAAAAGTGAATATAATATAGGTAAAAAAGAAAATTTAGATGATTTATCTGCTTCAATAATCTTGCAAAGCTGGTTTAATGAAAATATGATAACTTGACAGTATGAGCTTTGATTATAAAATTCAATTTGATGAAGATAATAAGTTAAAACACTTTCTTAATATTGAGCTGCTAAATGAAAATCACATTAATGAAATTTTAGCTCTTGCAGAACATTTCTCAACTGAAGAAAGCAATAAATTTAAAGATCTTGAAGGTAAAACCATTGCTAGTCTTTTTTTTGAACCAAGTACCAGAACTAAAACAACATTTGAATTAGCCTCAAAAAGATTGTCCGCTGATTTTATAAATATAGATATATCAAATTCATCAACATTAAAAGGCGAGTCTGTTCTTGATATGATAAAAACATTAGAAGCTATGAGCTGTGATATGTTTATAGTTAGGCATTCCATATCAGGAACACCCCATTATATAGCTAGCGAAGTTGGTAATACAATTTCAATCATAAATGCTGGCGATGGAACACACTCACATCCAACACAAGCAATGCTTGATATGTATACAATAAAAAAATACAAAGGTGGTTTCAAAAACCTAAATATATCTATTGTTGGTGATATTCTACACTCAAGAGTAGCTAAATCTATTATAACTAGTCTAAAAATTTTAGGTGTAAATAATATTAATGTAATAGGGCCAGAAAATTTAATGCCAGATAACCTCAAAGAATTAAAAGTAAATTATCATAATAATTTAGAAGACGGGATTGATCAGGCTGATGTTGTTATTATGCTAAGACTACAGAAAGAAAGAATGCATGAAGCCCTTATCTCAATTGAAGATTATTATAAAAATTTTGGTTTAACTAAAAATAAAATTGCTGCAGCTAAAAAGGATGTCATAGTCATGCATCCAGGCCCAATTAACAGAGGTATTGAGATTGATTCTGATGTTGCAGATGGTCCGAATTCTGTAATTCTTGATCAAGTAACTGCAGGTATATCAGTACGAATGGCAATAATGTCTCTTGTTTTGAAAAATAAATGCTTTAAGAAATGATGGATGAGTATGAAAATAAATTATTAGATATTCAAAAAGAGATTAATAATTTTTCGGAAAAAAATAAAAAAAGAATAAAATTAGTAGTAGTTTCCAAGTCACAAAATATATATAAAATTACAAAAATATTGAATCTTGGTTATAAAGTTTTTGGTGAAAACTATCTTGATGAAGCCATTAATAAACAACGAGATCTACCAAAAGATTATAATATTGAATGGCACTTTATTGGAAACATACAATCAAATAAAATTAAGAAAATAGTAAGTCATTTTGACTGGATACAAACGGTCTCTTCTGAGAAACATGCTATCTTAATCGATGAATCTTGTAAGAAATTATCTAAGATTATTAATATATGTATACAAATTAATATAGATAATGAAGAATCAAAATCTGGCATACATATTAAAGATCTTGATGAATTCATAAAAAAGATTTCAATATTAGATAATATAAAAATTAGAGGTTTAATGGCAATTCCATCAAAACTCAAAGCTTTGAAAGAAGATACGAATTCATATAGTATGCTAAAATTAACATTTGATTCTTTAAAATCTAAAATTGAAGGGTTTGATACCCTATCTATTGGAATGAGCAATGATTTTAAAATGGCGCTTAATAATGGATCAAACATGATTAGGATTGGTAGTTATATATTTGGTGAGAGGAAAAATGAAAAATAATATTTCAATATTAGGAGTAGGAAATCTTACTCAATCATTGCTGGCATCCTTACATGCTAATAATTTCAAGGGTAAAATTTATCTTCATGATATTGATAAATCAAAAAAGAAAAATGCAAAAGCTACAAATGTTGTATTTAGAGAAAATTTAAATAATTTCTTAAAGAATAGCAAAATACTTATCGTTGCTGTTAAACCAGTTAACTACAAAAAAGTTTTTGATAACATACGTGAACAAATAAGTTCTGATACTGTGATTATAAGCCTAATGGCTGGAATAAAAATAAAAGAAATTGCTAACGAATGCAATGGGCATAAAATAATTATAAGAGCCATGACAAATCTTAATGCTAAATATTCTAATGCAACATCATTTTTTTATTTTGATAAAAAAGTTAAATCAGAACATAAAAAATTAGCAATAAAATTATTTAATAATTTTGGTTCTGTTCACTTAGTCAAGTCTGAACTTGATATTGATAAAGTAACTGCGCTTATAGGGAGCGGCCCTGCTTATTTTATTTATTTTGCTGAATCTTTAGCTAAAGTTTTCCAGGGTTTTGGTTTTTCTAAGAAAATGTCAGTTGAATATGTAAATGAACTATTTTATGGAACATCATTATTGTGCAAAAATGATGCACGACCTAATCATCTCTTAATAAAATCCATAGCATCCAAAGGTGGAACAACTCAAGCTGCTTTAAAAATTTTAGGAAAAAATAAATTCACATCTATTTTAGATAAATCAATTAAAGCTGCATATAAAAAATCTAAAAATATGGTTAAAAAATAAATAATGGATAATTACTTAACAAATCCAATAATTTTTATTGTGATGACAATTGTGAGTTTTTTACAGTTCATGTTTATACTCCGTTTTCTTTTCGAAGTAATGAGGGTTAATTATCACAATCCAGTGTGTCAATTTGTAGTTAGAGTAACAAATCCAATTATAGTTCCTCTGCGAATAATACCTCTAAATATTGGAAGATTTGATATAATTATCATATTTTTATTAGTCTTAATAACAGCTTTTAAAATTTATTTTCCTTTTTATTTTACAAGTTTTGACTATAGTATAAATTCTCTTTTAATAGCATCTTTTGGAAAAGCTATTCAAGAAGTTTTAAATGTTTTATGGTATGTAGTTATTATTGGGGCAATCGGAAGCTGGTTTATTGCTCATAATAGCCATCCAATATTTATTTTGATTGATGAATTATGCGAACCCTTATATAGGCCAATTAGAAAAACTCTTCCAAGTGTGTCGGGGATAGATTTTTCACCTATTATTTTATTAGCTCTTATTCATCTTCTGCAACTGATAATCGTCCCCCCTATCTTCAACTTATCGAGATATTTTTAAAATGAATGATAATAACTCTATAGGGTTAGTTAAACCTAAATTAGTCAAGATTGATAAAGAGTTAAATCTTGAGTCCGGTAAAATTCTAAATAATTACCAGCTAAAGTATGAAACTTATGGTGTATTGAATGCAAATAAAAGCAATGCTGTTCTAATTTGTCATGCACTTTCAGGGAACCAGCATGCGGCTGGCTTCTATGAAAATGACGAAAAACCAGGTTGGTGGGATAATATGATAGGGCCAAATAAACCCATAGACACTAACAAAGTATTTGTTGTTTCTTTAAATAATATTGGAGGGTGTCATGGCTCAACTGGACCAACAAGTATAAATCCCAAAAATAATAAAGTTTATGGCTCAGACTTTCCTTTGATTACTGTGAGCGATTGGGTTAATACGCAAAAAGAATTAATGGATTACCTAAATATACCGTATTGGCAATTTGTGGTTGGTGGAAGTTTGGGGGGAATGCAGTCTTTTCAGTGGGCACTTCAATATCCTTCATTAATAAGAAATTCAATCATAATTGCTGGCGCTCCAAAACTTACAGCACAAAATATAGCTTTCAATGAAGTCGCGAGACAAGCAATTATGAAAGATCCAAATTGGCATGATGGAAATTACATAGAAAAAGGTATTGCTCCTAAACAAGGTCTCGCTCTTGCGAGAATGCTTGGGCATATAACATATTTATCAGATACATCTATGAAAGAAAAATTTGGAAGAGATTTAAAGAAATCTAAGCTTAATTTTAATTTTGATGTGGAATTTGAGATTGAAAGTTATCTGAGACACCAAGGTGAAAAATTTGTGGCGGGATTTGATGCAAACACTTATTTATTAATGACAAAGTCCTTAGATTACTATGATCCAGTTAAAAATCTAGGTCATAAAATTGATGAAAATCTTAAAAAAACTAAATCAAAATTTTTGGTTATTTCATTTACTTCTGATTGGAGGTTTCCACCAAAAAGATCTAAAGAGATTGTTAAATTATTGCTGAACAGCGAAAGAGATGTGAGTTATTGTGAAATAGATGCTGATGGTGGGCATGATGCATTTTTGATGGTTAATAAAGATTATTTTGATGTCATGAAAAATTTTATAAATCAGGTGTGTGATGGCATTTAGAAAAGATCTATTACTGATTAGCTCTTGGATTGAATCAAATACAAAAGTATTAGATTTGGGTTGTGGTAATGGAGAACTGTTGAAAATTCTCAAAAAAAATCAGAATGTCAGAGGATATGGCGTTGATAATGATATAAAAAATATAAAAGACTCACTTAAAAAAGATGTAAATGTGCTGCAAATTGATTTAGATAATGGTTTATCTGAATTTGAAACTAATTCATTCGATTATGTGGTTTTAGCTCAATCTCTTCAAGTTGTTAAAAGACCCAAAGAACTTATAGATGAAATGCTTAGAATAGGAAAAGAAATTATTGTCTCTTTTCCTAATATGGGACATTGGTCGTCTAGAGCACAATTACTAACTAAAGGCATGATGCCTATAACCAAAAATTTACCTTATACTTGGGATAAAACTCCAAATATACATTTATGTACTATTAAAGACTTTCTTGCATTTTGTGAGAAAAATAAATATAAAATATTAGAAGAGTCAATTACAAATAAAAAACAGAAAAGTAATTTTTTGATTAAAATCTTGCCAAATTTATTCGGGGAAATTGCTACATTTAGAATTAAATAATTATCTTAATTTTGCCTTTATAAAGTCTGAATGTTTCACATATAACAAATCTGATATTTTCCTTATTGTATAATCTTCGTACTTATCTATTCTTCCATCCGCATAAGCAATATCCCATAGAAACCCCATTAATTTCTTTTTGTCAGAATAGCTGCATAGTTCATTAATTTTTGCTGTCCACTCATACAAAGATATCATTTCATCGTTTTTTTGATCAGCTACTTTAAATAAAAAACTGGTTTGTTGTGTATTTAAATTAAAGTTTTGTTTGAGGATTGAAAGTATTTTTTCTTTTTCTATGTCATCAAATGAATCATCTGACTTAGATACCTCAAGAAGCAATATACATGTTGCTAGAATTAACTCATCATCAAATGATTTTAAGTCATTAACAGTAATGGTTGTTTTTTTATTCGATGCATGCTTATCGAATAACTCAGATAAAAATTTCATTACACGCTATTAATTAAAAGTCTGTTTTAGTGAATATTGGCCACTATGATCGTATTCATTAAAGAATATATCTACAAATGGATGGTCTATTGGGTCTGTACTAGCATCACTTAAAAGATTATCTTCGGCAACATATGTTTCATTTCCTTGTCCATGAACAAGAACATGATACCAAGGTTTATGTTTTGCAGGTTTTGATTTAGCAATATTATCATACCATTCTTCAGTGCCTTGAAAATATGGGTCAGCATCAACTATCACCCCTCTATATCTAAATTTTGAGTGGTATACTATTTGTCCAAGCCTGAATTGAGCTTTTTGTTTAAGTGGAGTTTTCATACTTACATTATAAGGTCTGTATGATAATTTTTAAAGAGCTGATATGAATTTCGTTAAAATTAATATTAGTCATAGAGAAATGTTATGTTTATTCTTCTATCTTCATATTTATCGTTAAAATTAAAGGTATTCGTAGCATGAAAAAGTTTGGAATTAAAGATTATTGCTCTATTCTCTTTATATTCCACAACCTGCTCAACAGATTTATTTTCTGATAGAAATTTCTTCATCTTTGGCACGTTTTTCCCAGCATTATAATCTGCAAATGCCCAATCCTCAGGTGGCATCTTATTCCATATTTTTAAACCACCAGTTTTTTTGTCTAAGTTTGCATGATCTGGTGTTATCCAAAAATTGACATTTACTACTGCTGGATCTGCATGAACATTAACACCTGCCTTAGTGCTCTCATATTTATATACCCATGCTTGCGTTAATTTCAAATCTTTAAATATATTTTTATATGTTAATCTCAAATCTTCACTAAGTTTTAAAATAAATTCATTGGACAAACCTTTAGTTAAGTAAGCGCCAACATGACCTCCATTATGTGTGTATTTAAAAATATTTGCATTTCTACAAAACTTTTGGAGTTCTAGCAAAGCTTCTGGTGTTAAAAAATTATCTACAATTAATACCTCTGGTCTTGAATTTAAATATTTAGATTCTAGTTTTTGTATATCATTTTTTTCATTTATAGAATTAGATGAAGAGATTTTTGGTGGCTTATTATATAATGTTTTAGAAATTTTTATTTTCATTGAAGGAGTTAAATCCTCCATATCAAAACTGTTATTTTTAATTTTCAAATAAAGATTCTTCAACTCCTGATAATATTCTTTTGTAAATTTTGGGTTCCTTATACCATCTATATCGTTATCAATAAAAGTTAGTTGCTCATATTCATGAATTATTAGAGTGCACGCACTTTTTTTATTAGATAAATATTTTTCAATATACTCGCTCAAACCTTGTTGATTAGCATTATTTTTAACTTTATTAAAAACCTTATTAGCTTCTGTATAATTGCCTAACCATAAATTGGCTAAACCTAAAGATATAAATGTGGTGTCAAGTGTAAATGAAGATATTGTATAAGATGTTTCAGATGAGATGGCAAAATTAAGATATTCAATTGATTTATTGAGATACTCTTTATTTCTATCAATATCATACTTATCTTGAAAAATTTCTCCAAGCCTATGATAAGCTTCAGGAAAATTATTGTTATATTCAATTGCCTTTTTAAAAAAATTTATAGAGGAATCATATTTATTTATGTCAGCATATAAATTTGCACAATTAAAGTAAGCTTGAAAGTTTTTTTCATCAATAGAAATTGCTTTTAAAAAATATGTTTCTGCCTCATCTGTCTCTCCAAGATTTTTATATACAATTCCAAGGTTATTATTAACTTCATAATTATCAGGATTTGATGTTAAAGCTTTTTTGAGATATGTTGCTGCCTCTTGAAATTTAGATCTATCTGATAGTATGCATCCATGAAGATAATTGGCGGCAAAATTATCTGTATCATTTTTTAAGACCGATAGGCAAATATCATCTGCATCATCAAGTTTGCCTTCGCTATGAAGCATTAATGCCTTTTTGAATAATTCAGTTTTATTTAATTTGCTCATTATATAAAGTCTACATGATTATTTTTTAAAGAGCTTATGCGTTTTCATAATTTAATCATATAAAAATGTCATATTTATCCGTCTATTTTGATAACTATCCTTGAAGTTATAATTATCTGAAGTATGAAAAAGTTTTGAGTTGAATATTACAGCTCTATTTTCTCTGTACTCTATAATTTCATGTGTAATTTTTTCAGCTTCTAACATGCTCATTATTTTTGGTGAATTAGATACATAATTAAATTCCTCAAAATCCCATTTTTTTGGGGGTATCTTATTCCATATTTTTAAACCACCAGTTTTTTTATTTAAGTTTGCTTGATCTGGGGTTATCCAGAAATTAACATTTACTGATGCATCATCAGCATGAACTTTAATCCCTTCTTTTTTGTTATCATATTTAAAAGCCCAAGCTTGAGTTAATCGTAGATTTCTGAATATATTCTTAAAAGTTTTTCTTAAATCCTCCGTTAATTTTAGAATGAACTTATTTGATAACCCTTTTGTAAGAAAAGCTCCAACATAACCATTCTCATATGGGTATTTAAAAATATTTGCATTTCTACAAAATTTTTGTAGCTCCAATAAAGCTTCTGATGTTAAAAAATTGTCTATAACTAATATCTCTGGATTTCTTTGCAAATATTTAGATTCTAGTTTTTGTATATCATTTTTTTCATTTATAAAATTTGAGGATTTTAGTTTTGGACAAGGATTATGTAAAATATTAAAAATATTTTTTTTAAAATTCATTGTTACATCATCCATTCTTAAGTTATTTATATTTATTTTAGAATAAAGTTTTTGTAATGTATCATAATATTCTTCTATAAGATTTGTCTTCCTGACTTCATTTGTATTGTTCAAGAATGTTAATTGTTCGTATTCATGTTTTATTAAAGTTTTAGTAGATTTTATATCAGATAAGTTTTCTATAATAAATTTTGACA
>JACKQG010001945.1_pt1 | contig 27778 bp, 23 predicted proteins | sample 8237621 | NCBI WGS metagenome assembly JACKQG01 (sample SAMN15677084, study PRJNA649215) | marine metagenome | biome: marine; feature: Black Sea; material: saline water; isolation source: suspended particulate matter (SPM) from the Black Sea western gyre | collected 2013-06-09/2013-06-10 | depth... | reverse complement strand
TGGACAGATATTGAAGGCACAGAAATAAAGAATAACGATACATACAGAAATATTATCGATTTCAAGCCTGTGAATACACGATACTACCGCCTGGTTATCTATTCACAAAATGCGTTACAGGCTCAATTGAATACGATCATCCCATATACACATGGTGAACCGCGAACTCCTAAAGTTCCAATGAGTAATTATGTGCTTCTTATTGGGAATCAAATGAATGGATATACATACACGGATCTGGCTAAATTTGTTAAAGAGAGAGGTTATCAGTCTGTTACCATCCCTCATTATGAAATGTCACTGAAGGTTTTACGCAATCTGAAAAACCGGCCGATGGCGATTATTTTCAGCGGTAACAATGCAGACTGGCAGTATCTGCCTATGTTTGAATATTACGGGGAATTTGAGATCTACCGGGAGGTATTTGATATCCCTATGATGGGAATTTGTGCAGGAAATGAGTTTTATGCGATGGCATACGGTATGAGCTTTGCGCACTGGATGGGTTGGTTTGATGATACGATGTTCAGATTGACTGAAGGGCAAATCCCTGAGGAGATTCAAATCCTGCCGGAATATGTCAACGATCCGATATTTAAGGATGTTCCAAATCCATTCAGAGCGGTGGAGATCCACAGTTGGGCGATCAGTCCTTTGAGTGCTCTTTTTATGAAGGATGAGAGATACAGCGAATTTCATGTCACATCAAAATCATCATATATTCAGACCCTGAAAAGTTCCGAAAGGCCAGCATACAGCGAGCAATTTCACGGAGGGGTAATCAATGAATACAACCAGGGGAATATTTACCTGGCTAATTTCCTTGCAATAGCAGAGAAATATGGGCAAAAAAAGTAATTGTTCGCCAGTCACTATTTTATCCACACAACAGTTACCCCGCCTCTGGTAATCCTGATCTTTTTTTTCCATGGCGAGGCACCTTTCAGTTCCAGCCTTTGCTTGCCGGTAGGCACATTGAACAGCATCACCGTTGAGTTACCTACAATCGTGCGGTAGAAGATATCGTTGATATAGAGATCACCGGTAAGTTTGGTGACTACTTTCAATTCACCGGAATTGTCGGTATATGGTTTGGGAGAGAGGGAAGTGGTTTCAGGTGGTGAAGTAGTGATGTGGGGAGGTGGTGAGGTAGTTTCAGGTGGTGAGGTGGTGGTAACAAGTGGTGAGGTGGTGGGAGTAGTAGAAGTAGTGCGAGTGGTGGTACGGTGAGGTGGTGAGGTAGTGGGGGTAGTGGGGGTAGTGAGGGTAGTGAGGTATGGCGTGGTGGTTGTGATGAAGATGATCTCTCCTTTATCGAGTCTCGGATTTCGGATTTTCCCGTATTGTGGATGCTGGGTATCGCGGGAGTAGTTGATCACGCTCTTCTGAAGGAATTCACCCAATTCAGTGCCTGTGATATAGCCATCCTGATCATAATCTCCTTCAGCACTGGTCAGGGCGTGAATAAACTGCCGGCAAAAGATGCTTTTATCAGGTACCTGCTCATCCGCTGATCCACTGGTAATAAACTGGCGAACAGGTTCCATCATCTCTTTTGAGAGCGGTTTGGGTAATACTTTACTTGTAAAGAGGGATCCGGAGAAGCAGGCATCGAATAGAAAGAGGGCATGGTTTGACTGGATCCGTTTTGAATAAAGGTCAAACTGGGCCATTTCCATAGCCCGGGCCTGAAACTTACCGTATCCCAATTGCGGCCGTGGTGCATCTACCGGCACCAGGTATCCGATCGACTCTCCATAACTCGATTTGGCTGTATACCCATGACCGGCAAAATATATCAACAGTCGTGTATCTTGTTGTTGGCCGAAGTTTCTGATAAACTCAGTGATGGCATCATCCATCTGATCCTTATCAGGATCCCAGATTGCCATCACAGCAAACCCATTTTTTTCCAGGGCATTCCTGACCTTGTAGAGATCCTCCTTCACACCTGGGAGAACCGGCCAGCCATTGGAGTAATTACTGATGCCGATCAGCAGTGCATAGCTATCTTTATATAAAAGAAATTTCTCCCCGTTAATAGAAATGTCAATTTCACCCGTATTCTTCTGGGAAAAGACAGGAGGAAGAATCAGCCAGGAAAGAAAAAAAAAAGCGAAAATGATCTTCATATCACTTTTCTGTCAAAACCAGCCGGAATCCGACATCTGGATATCTGGACTTTTCCCGCAGGTCAAGCCGGGCTGCCGCGCGAATCAGGCTTGCGTCGTATTTATAGCTCCCTCCCCGAACAACCCGTTCGACTCCCTTCCGTGGGCCAGTTGGATTGTGGTGTGTTCCTTTGATCCTATAATATGACTTCCCGAACCAGTCACTGCACCACTCCAGCACATTGCCGCTCATGTCATAGATCCCCAGTTCGTTAGGTTGCTTCGTCCCAACCGGATGTGTCCGGGCCCTGGAGTTCGATTTCATCCAGGCAACTGTTTTCGGGTCATTGCTGCCGGCATATTTCTGATCCAGGCTCTTATTTCCACCGCGGGCAGCATACTCCCATTCGGCTTCTGTCGGCAACCTGTAATTCAATCCTGTTTTCTCATTCAATCTGGTAACAAACGTCTGAACATCTTTCCAGCTCACCCGGTCGACCGGACAATCCTCACATCCTTTAAAGGCACTGGGGTTTGCTCCCATGATCTCATACCACTCTTTCTGGGTGATCTCATGGCTGGAAATATAGAAATCATCCAGTTTAACATAGTGCAACGGCCGTTCATATCGTTTGCCACGCTATGCTCCCATCAGATAGGTACCTCCCTCTACAAATGCCATCGGGGTAAACTCATTAATTTCTCTGTTCATTTCATCAATTTCTCTTTGGGATTTTATGTCAGTGGGTCTGGGGGTAGTGACAGTGGCCCTGGGGTGAGTGACAGTGGTCCTGGGGGGAGTGGCAATGGTAGTTGAGACAGTTGTGCCAGGAGATACTGCAGTTTCCTCACTTGATACCGGAAAGACAAAATCACCTTTATCTAGGTTTGGATTACGGATCTTTCCGTATTGAGGATGCTGCCTGCTCATGGTATAATTGACGACATTCGATTGCAGGTAATCACCCAATTCGCTTCCGGTGATATAATCATTCCTGTCCAGGTCAGCTTCTCCATCCAATGCCCTGACAAATAGTTCTGCAAAAATGCTTTTGTCGGGTACCGTTTCTTCAGCACTGCCGCTGGTAATAAACTGCCTTACGGGCAGAGTAGTCTTATAGGTGATAATCTCCGGTATGGAACGTGTGTTTGAAAAGAGGCTTCCGGAGAAACAGGCGTCGAAGATAAAGAGCGCATGCTTCGCCTGCAGGCGACGGGCATAGATCTCCACCTGGGCCATCTCCATCGCCTGGTTCTGAAATTCGCCAGGGTCATAGTTTGGATTGGGTGCGTTCACTGGCACAAGATAGCCGAGCTCCTCACCCCATGCTGTTTTTAAGGTATATCCGTGTCCGGCAAAAAAGAAGAGGAGACGGTTGTCGAGATCCTGGCCATATAAGTTAATGAAATCGGTAAAGGCCCGATAGAGTTGATCTGAAGTGGGGTTCATCACCACTTCGACAGCGAAACCATTACGTTCCAGCGCGCTCTTCAGCATGGTTACTTCATCACGAACTCCCGGAAGTTGCGGCCAGCCCGACTGGTAATCCACCGCACCGATAAGCAGGGCATGACTACTGTTATAAAGCGTGGTAGTCTTCCCATCGACAGGCACCTGGACCGGTTTCATCCCCCGATCCTGTCCGGATAAAAAAGATGTGAACAGGAATACCGATACCAGCAAAATAGTAAATCTTGCTTTCATAATTTCAGGTTGAATTGAATATTCTTCTCAAAGATAACAAAAAACTGATGAAACCGTTCTTTCAAAGAGGGAATTTATTAAGTTTGATAACTAATTTCCAGACGAGATGACACGGAAAGAGATAGAGAATAAATGTAACGAACTGACCAGAGATGTGTTCGATGGAAGGCTTTTCTTTGCCCTTGAAAATATGAAAGAGTTGATCAGACAGAGTACCCGCTCTGAATACTTCTACGAGCTGGAATCCATTGAAGAGAATTATAAAAACCTGTTGAGATATGCCTATGAGGGCGTTGCCGACCCTCAACGGAATGAGATACTGCTCTCGATATCCGCTTCGATACTTAACCTGGCAGATGAATTGAAAAATCACCTTCTGGAAGACACCTACCCTGTAAAACGGCAAACCCGGATTCGCCTGGAAGGGGAGTTTGGAACCGATTCGTCAGCGATCTCTGCAAAGATCGATGAAATCTTCTTCTCTCACGAAGTATCTGAATTGCTTGATAGCGAGAAAGTGCCCACCCCGGTCTCCGACTCTATCTTCAAGCTGATCTGGTTATCACGGGAGTTGACAGATTCCCATATCAAACTTATTAAATATATCAACCAGGACAAGGATGTTGAATGGCACGAAAAGTGCCTGATTGTAAGCGCACTGACCCTGAGTCTTCTCAACTTTTTTGATCCGCAAAAGCTGCAGCTCCTATCTGAATTCATTCTGAAACGGGACCAACAAGTCTACCACAGAGCGCTAACCGGATTGATACTGGCCTTGATCCGTTACGACGACAGGATTCCTTATTATCCGCACATCATAAAACTGATCGATGACCTGAGTAAGGATGATGAGATCCGGAAGGATGTGGAGGCGATCATTCTGCAACTCCTCATGGCTGGTGAGACAGAACGGATTACCAAAGAGTTTCAGGAGGAGGTGATGCCTGATATGCAAAAGATGATGCCAAAGATCGGTGACAAGCTTCAGCTCGATGAAGTAGTTGAAGAGGACGATCCTGAAGAGGAAAATCCTGTGTGGAAAGAGATCATCGATGAGGTTCCCGGTCTCTTCGAAAAGATCGAGAAGTTTAGCAAGATGCAGATGGAGGGCGCGGATGTTTTCATGAGTACGTTTGCGATGCTGAAACGGTTCGATTTTTTCAACACCCTGAACAATTGGTTTGTCCCGTTTTATCACAACCATCCGGCCCTTCAGGCAGCAGGCCAGGAGGATGAAGATATCCGGCACCGGCTGATGGAGGGGCTTGAAAAAGCGTTCTACATCTGCAATTCCGACAAGTACTCTTTTGCCCTGAACTTCCAGGCTATCCCGCCTCAACAACGTTCAATGATCGTTACTCATTTCGAAGCTGAGCTGGAGCAGATGAAAGAGATGGCATCGGAAGAGGAGATCGTCGATCCCGCCATGATCTCTAACGCTATCTTCACCCAGTATATCCAGGACCTCTATCGCTTTTACAAACTCTATCCCAGTAAAGCCGAATTTGATGATATCTTCCAATGGAAATTGAAATTTAACCAGCTTGAATTTTACCGGAAATTCGCTGACGAGAAAACCTTTACAGAACAACTTGCAGCATTCTATTTCTCTAAAGACCATTGGAAGGAGGCTATTGCCATGTATCGTTTCATGGAGACACTTGGACTCTCCAGCAGTCAGCTCTATCAGAAATTAGGGTATGCCTGGCAGAAGACGGGTCACTGGCAGGAGGCGATGGAAGCTTACCAGAAAGCGGAGTTATTCGATACCGACAGGCTCTGGATCCTGAAGAAGCTGGCCTGGTGTTCGATCAAACTGAACGATTTCAGTCAAGCGCTTGAATATATTGACCAAGCGCTGAAACTACAGCCCGAAGACCTGAACCTTCATTCGCAGGCCGGAAAGTGTCACCTCAACTTAAAAGCGTACGAAGAGGCGATCAAGAACTATAACCAGGTCCGCTTTTTCTCTCCGGGTAACCTTAAAGCACTACGCCCTATCGGCTACAGTCATTTCATCCTCGGAAATATGGAGCAGGCAGCTGAAGCTTACCATGAGATCCTGGAATCAACAAAAGAACCCGGCCCATACGACCTGATGAATGCCGGGCATGTAGCCCTTTGCCAGGGTGAGCGGGAAAAAGCATTGAGCTTTTACAGATCGGCATTGGCCACAACCGGGTTTGATAAAAAACTATTCGTGGAAGCATTCCGGGAAGACAGCCCATACCTCGAACAACACGGTGTCAAACCAGAAGAGATCCCGCTGATCATTGATTACCTGATCCTGGAATAACAAATCAAAGCATGAAGTTACCTGCCCTGTTCGGATTCTTCGTTATCCTGCCGGTGATCGTTCTCCTGGCTACCGGATGCAAAAAAGATAAACCAACAGATGAACCATCGCAACAGACGCTCATCCTGCAATTTGACTTCCTGGTTGACGGAGAGGGGCTGCAGGCAGATACAATGATCTACGTCAATGAAGCAGGAAATCATTACATGGTCAACGAAATCCAGTTCTTCATCTCTGATGTGAAGTTGAATCATTCCGAAGGAAACATTTATCAAATCCAGGATTCGAAAACTATTCACTACATTGACTCGGATCTTCCGGAAACACAGAGCTGGCATGTATCTGACAACATCCCGGCAGGAACCTACTCGTCTATCTCTTTTATTTTCGGGATCAATGAAGAGAAGAACCAGTCGCTAATATTTCCCAACCCACCTGAATCTTTCATGTTCTGGCCTGAACACCTGGGAGGGGGTTACCATTACATGAAGCTGAACGGAAAATGGCTCGATGAAAATCAGCAGGTACGTCCGTTTAATTTCCACCTTGGGATCGGACAGATCTATTACAGTTTTCCGGATTCAATTTCCGGGTTTGTCCAGAATTATTTCCAGGTCGCACTTCCCAATTCATCATTTACCCTTGAAAAGAACCAGACCAGGAAGATCCTGATAACGATGAACATTGAGAACTGGTTCAGGTCACCACATACCTACGATCACGATGTGTGGGGCGGGATGATCATGCAGAATCAGGAGGCGATGAAGATGGCGTGTGAGAATGGAGCTGATGTGTTTACAGTCATTATCGAATAGAAATGTTAAATATCCGTAAACATAAAGTAATCATAGTATTAATAATTGTTTTATTGCTATTAAGCGTAATTCTGCTTTTCTCATGTAAAAAGGAAGATCCAACTCCCCCACCCTATCAGACAACACCATATCACATTGAAATTCCTTTTGGATTTCCGACAGATCTGAATATCCCGGCCGACAATCCGATGACCGTCGAAGGCATTGAGCTTGGGAGGTATCTCTTTTACGACGGCCGGCTTTCGGGACGCACTCATCCCGACTCACTCATGAGTTGCAGCACCTGCCACCTCCAGGCAAACTCGTTTGAATGCGGTATCGATCACCCGGTATTCACCGGCGGGTTCCCTCATGGCATCACCGGCAAACCTACGCCTCATGTCATGTTACCGATGGTAAACCTGCTCTGGAACCACACGGGGTACCTGTGGAACGGGGCAGTGCAGAACATCGAAGATATCGTATGGATGGGCATTGTTGCTGTGCATGAGATGAATGGAGATACCAATCGTGTCAAAGAGTTGTTCCAAAATATCCCGGGATATCCCGAACTCTTCCACACCGCTTTCGGATCCGAAACCATTACCATGAAGAACATAGGCCGCGCCATTGCTCAGTTCATCCGAACCTTCATCTCGGCCAATTCGAAATTTGATAACTACCTTCAGGGCAAAGTCCAGCTAAGCCCATCGGAACTCAGTGGATTCATTCTCTTCACCACGGAGGAGGGAGCCGATTGTTTTCACTGCCACGGAGGATCCGGAAATCCCCTGTTCACCACACACCTCTTTTATAACAACGGCAAGGATTCGATCTTCACCGGACCGTTTGAAGATCCCCGGGACCGGTATCATGTGACCGGCGATCCGATGGACTACGGTGCTTACAAAGCAACCACCCTGCGGAATATTGCAGTCACGGGGCCTTACATGCATGACGGACGGTTTGCTACCCTCGATGAGGTGATCGAGTTCTACTCCCATCACCTGGTCTGGTCGCCATATATCAACCCGCTGATGCACCACATCAATAACGGAGGGATTCAGTTAACGCCATCCGAGAAAAACGACCTGAAAGCCTTCCTTGCCACCCTTCATGATGAGGTGTTTCTTACCAACCCGGCATTCGGTCCGCCAGAGAAATTCCCTGATGATAAATGAAATCCCACCCCTGCTGTACATCCTTGAAGCTGGTGTGTGTTTGAGCCGCAACGAAGCGAAGGACTACCTTGCCATCCAACGTTGTTTGTGTTAAAAACACCTTCCCGCTCCGGTTAACCTGATCCAGGATTTCTGTGTTCAACAGATCAATCTCCTCTTCAGATGGTAAATTACCCGGGTTGAAACGAAAACAGACCAGGTTAAGGGGAGCGGGCGCCATGATCTCGACTCCTTCTAAACGGATTATCTCCTCTTTCAGCCATTGACCGAAGCGAATGTGATCCCGTATCTTCTCCTGCAATCCTTTTATCCCGTAAGTCCGGATTACAAACCACAATTTCAATGCACGGAATCTCCTTCCCAGGGGGATCCCCCAGTCGCGATAATTGTTCACCCGTTTGTCCTCCGGAGTCTTCAGGTAATCGGGAAGGATGCTGAAGGTGCTAATCAGAGCCTGCTTATCCTTCACAAAGTAGGCTGAACAGTCAAAATTAGTGAACATCCATTTGTGCGGATTGAAGACAAACGAATCGGCCATGTCAACTCCTTCTGCCATCCAGCGCATTTCGGGTAAAAGCAGAGCTGTTCCGGCATAGGATGCATCGATGTGGTGCCAGAGGTTATATTTCCTGCAGATTTCTCCGATCTCACCTATCGGATCAATGGCTGTCGAACTGGTGGTCCCAATCGTGGAGACAACGCACAATGGGATATAGCCTGCAGCGATATCCTTTTCGATGGCCGCTTCCAGTGCGGAAGCAACCATGGCATAGGTGTCATCTACCTCCACTTTCACCAGGTTTTCAATCCCGATACCGGCGATCTTTACATCCTTATCAATAGAGGAATGCCCTTGTGTGGATGTATACAGGCGAAAACGGTGCAACGTTGTGAATCCTCTTCTGTTGATCTCATACTCTGTTCGCTGTTCACGTGCAGTCAGGATCGCTACAAGAGTGGAAGAGGATGCGGTATCCTGTATCACTCCGATAAAATCAGAGGGCAATCCGAGCATATCTCTAAGCCACTCCATCATCCGCTCTTCCAGCTCCTCGGCAGCGGGTGAAGTTAGCCACAGCATGCATTGCGATCCCATGGTTGCGGTCAGCATTTCAGCGAGGATTGAGGGTTCACTGTTGTTTGCCGGGAAATAGGCAAAAAAACCGGGGTGTTGCCAGTGGGTCATCCCTGGCAGGATGATCGATTTGAAATCTGCAAAGATCTCTTCAAACGATTCACTATTGAGGGGTGCAGAGCCGGGAAGTTGTTTTTTAATGTCTCCCGGACTGATCTGCGGTGTAACCGGGTACTCTCCTATTTGCTCAAGGTAATCGGCCATCCAATCCACTATCTGATGGGCATGCTCTCTGAAATCCTTTGTGTCCATGAAAAAAAGTTATGTTCTTAAAAAAGAAAGTATTAATGGTTCCCGCTGATAGGGATCCTTAATCCAAACGAATAAAGAAAGCCATTGATATTGGTCTCTTCGGTCGTAAAGGGAATGAAGATATTGTAAGCAATATCTAGGGTTAACAACAATCCTGTTTTCAGTCCATATCTAAGTCCGCCAGAAACCTGAAAGCCATAAGTCATCCCATAATGGGTTTTCTGCAGGAAGGCATTTTTATCGATTTTCTGCATCAGGCAAAATCCTCCTCCGATCACCGGGAAGAGGCGGGCAAGGGGATTGGGCAGGTGGTAGTCGGCAGTCAGGAAAAGCGGGATCATGTATAGAAAGTGCCGATCGTTGTTGTATTTACTGGTATTAAATGAAAGCCCTGATGTAACCTGGAATGAAAGCCGTGAGATGGTCCAAACATCGTATCCGACCAACAATGTGGGTGCAACCACATAGAATTCCCGGGTAGTAAGGTTGGTGAAGTCGTATAGCCCGGATCGGACGGAAAGCTCTTGCCCATTAACCGGACTGGTCAATCCGAAGCCCAACAGCAGGCAGTTAAATATCAAAATCTTCCACGATTTCATTGAATATGTCGATTGTTTTTATATTGATCCGGTTCTCCTGCCGGTATATTGACACTTTGACGAAATGGTGATAATCCCCTCCGTACCCATGATGGAGGTATGCCCCTCCTCCTCCGGTTATGATATAGTTGATATTGTCTTTGATGAACCTGTTGTAGAGATGATCATGTCCCGAAAAAACAACCTTCACCTTCCGGTTTGCTTGAAACAGGGAATCTATTTCCGTCGCATTCCACAAACCACCTCTTTGATGGAAGCCCTTCGGAAACAGGGGGTGATGCATGCATATAAAGAGATGACGTACAGTGGTATCCCTTTCAACACGCGTGAGTTGCTCATGTAACCAGGATTTTTGGTCATCAAGGATGATGTTCCCTTCTCCTTCCTCATGCGTATCGAGGATCAGGAAAACGATCTCTTGAATACGGATCGAGCGATAAAAAGGACCGTCGGGGAACTTGCCATACTGTCGAAGTGCATAATTATCTTCCTGGGTGTTCCCTTCATGATTCCCTCGGGCCAGGAATACCGGCATCTTTGCAGTGATGGGTTCAGCATAGTTCCAGAAATTCAGCCACTCGATCTCCAGACCGGATTCCGCCATGTAATCTCCCAGAAAAAAAGTGGCAGAGGGAGCCGGTTCCAGGTTACTGATATGGATAGCTAATTGGCTGAAGATGCCCAACCCCTGTTGCATATCTCCGACCACCACAAACGAGAGATCCTCATCCGAAGAAGGAATCATCTCCGGGAGGGTGGAGCAGGATATCACAATACCAACCAGCAGGGTGATACAGATGCTATTCCGGTATCGGCTGAAATTTTTCATTGAATCAAAAATAACTATTTTAGCCGGAAGATCAATAGCATTCATATGACACGGCCACGAAAAAGAGCTTTCCCGAACACCTATGTCATTGTCTTTTTTGTTATCATCTTTGCCGCGATCCTCACCTGGTTCGTGCCGGGTGGGACGTTTGACAGGCAGACTATCGTTGTCAATGGTGTGGAACGGCAGGTGATCAACCCGGAGAGTTTTAATTTCACCGGCAACGAACCACAAACATGGGAGATCTTCTCCGCCCTCTTCGACGGCTTCGTGGATAAAGCCGATATCATCGTCTTCATCCTGCTGATCGGAGGCGCTTTCTGGATCATGAACCGGACCAAAGCGATCGACATGGGGATCTATGCTTTCCTGCGGTTCACCAAACGGATGGAACACAACCGGTTTCTCCGATCCCTGGGTGTCGATAATGTTATCATCGTTATGATCATGTTGATGTTCAGCATCTTCGGCGCTGTGTTCGGGATGAGTGAAGAGACCATTGCGTTTACGATCATCTTTGTCCCGCTGGCAATCAAAATGGGATACGATTCGATTGTTGGCGTCAGCCTCTGTTTTGTGGCTGCCGCATTGGGTTTCACCGGCGCGATCCTTAATCCATTTACCATCGGGATCGCCCAGGGATTGTCAGATCTTCCCCTTTTCTCCGGGATAGAATACCGGTTTATCTGTTTCATCATCATCAATGTAATCGGGATCGGATATATCCTCTGGTATGTTAAAAAGATCCGCAAGGACCCGACAAAATCTCTCGTATATGACGATGATGAATACTGGCGGAAAGCTGCCGATGAGCAGAAAGAGAAGATCGAGTTCCATACTCCCCGGTCTGCCTGGTTTGTCTTCGGCGCTATCCAGATTAGCCTGGTCATCTATTCGGTGATCTACCCTCAATCGACCATCCAGGTCGGAAACTTTTCATGGACCTTCCCTATCCTGCCGATCCTGGCCGGGCTGTTTCTGATAACAGGGATTCTGGCCCTCCGAAAAACTGTTCAGTTCTTCATTCTCAACCTCCTCTTCTTCACAATCGCCTTCCTGATTGTAGGTGTGATGGGTTATGGCTGGTATGTGATGGAGATCGCCACCCTCTTCTTTGTCATGGGACTGGCTTCAGGGCTGGCTATGAATTACAGCCTGAATGAGATCACAAAATTTTTCCTCGACGGGGTGAAGGATATCCTCTCTGCCGCCCTGATTGTTGGCCTCGCCGGAGGGATCATCATCATCCTCAAGAACGGGAAAGTGATCGACACACTTCTCTATTATGTTTCAAGCGGCATGGCTGATTGGGGGCGGTTCACCTCTGTCAGCATGATGTATGTCATCCAGACCTTCATCAACCTCTTCATGCCTTCCGGCTCGGCCAAAGCGGCGCTGACCATGCCGATCATGTCGCAGTTCTCGGACCTGATCCATGTCTCGCGCCAGGCTACTGTAATGGCTTTCCAGTTTGGTGATGGCTTCACGAATATGATCACTCCCACCTCCGGTGTTCTGATGGGAGTTCTTGGCATCGCCCGTATCCCCTATTCCAAATGGGTCAAGTGGGTCTTTCCCTTGATCTTGATCCTCTTTATCCTGGGATTGCTATTATTGATTCCAACGGTGACATTAGAGTTGAGCGGATTTTAATTTGCACATAAAAAAGTGTATCTTTATCAAAAAAAACCATGAAAAAAATCGTCTTTCTCATTTTATTCATTCTCGCAGGTTGCTTTTGTGCAACCGCACAGTGGGCACCCACGAATTATGCCGAACCAATGACCGTTTATGGCATCCACTTCCTCAATGAATCGGTTGGTTATGTATGTGGTTATCACCAGGTTTACAAAACCTCAGACGGGGGACAAAACTGGAGTGAGGTATGCCGGGATGTTTTTGTAAATGGACCTAACGGGGTATGGTTCATGAACGAAAGCATCGGCTTCATTGTTGGAGCAAGTAGTTCATCAGAGCCCAAGGTCGGCAAAACCATCAATGGGGGCAGTTCCTGGACAACCGCTACGCTTCCCACAACTGGGGGTGGCTTTGCAACTCCCAGCAGAATCTATTTCTTCGATGAAACTACCGGTTATATTGTATGCAGGGATGGGCTTATGTACAAAACAATCAACCAGGGTGCTACATGGGACAAACTTACATTGGGAACAACGGAAGATCTGAGTTCTGTTCACTTCCCAACGGCTCTTGTCGGTTATGTTTCTATCGAATGGTCTTCTACCACGATCCTAAAAACCATCAACGGAGGGAACAGCTGGACACCTAAAAACCTGGGGCAAACAATTGGAGTTAAAGACGTTTTCTTTACCACTCGTGATACGGGTTACCTGGCATGCTCCAATTCAACGATAATGAAAACCACAAATGGAGGAAATTCCTGGACGGAATTTAACCTTGGAACAAGTGATATTTTCTACACAATTGTGTTCACCAGCCGGAACATCGGATATGCTGCAGGTTCAGCCGGCACCCTGGTTACCACCACCAATCATGGAGCCACCTGGGTCCCACGTGTGAGTGGCGCCAGTGACATCCTGTTTCGCATGGATTTCCCCTCGAAGGAGGTAGGATATATCGGAACTTATGGCCCTCCCGCATCGGTTATCAAAACCACCAATGGAGGTGGCATCCTCGCTGTTCCCGAAGAGCGAACTGAACAAGGTATTCGTATCAGCCCAAATCCTACATCAGAATTCATCATCATTACAATGGATACTAAATTTACAAACACCCAATTGGAACTCCTGGATATGACAGGAAAAACAGTTCTGCAACAACCCGTTTCAATTAACAAGCGTATCTCTATTCAACTACTGCCAAATGGAGTTTATATCTATAAGGTCACGGGAGATGGCACCATCGTATCTACCGGAAAGTTGGTGAAACAGTAATTCTTCTAAATATTTCGCAAATGCCTTCATGATCTCATACGGAAGGCTCAAGGGATGATCACTGGCTCTTTGTCCCCCCAGCATCTTTCTCTGCCAAGTCCAATAACTTCCCCAGGGATTCTCTACAGATTACATCCTATTTAAGGGTGAAGGGATGCGTGTTTTTTGGAAAAATATTTTCATCAGGCAGAATGGTGCGCTGCTTTTCTATAACTTAGCATTAATTAAATTTAAGTGATTATGCGAAGTCTTGTTTTGGTAATTTGCTTTAGCTGTATAATATCCGGAACATTTTCACAAGCATTCGAAACTGTTGTTGCTGGTGTCATCGATTTTTTGGCGTCACATCCAACAACAGCTAATAAAATGAACTCAACTGAAAAAGCCGGCTTGAGTGTAGTAGGTAATTTACTGAAGATAGCAGGGCAAAGAAGGGATATAAATGTTGCTAATGCCGGCAACCATCAAATTATTATCCAAGAGGCAACATCAGGGAAAAAAGCAGAGGTTTTCTTAGACCCTGATGGGAATGCGTATCTTAAATACAATCATATGATTTATCCTATAAATCAGTGTTTTGTAAAACAAGCTAAAGAGGAGTTCGCCCCTGAGAATGTGGTTAAGAATGAATATTTACCTCCATATGATCTTGAAAAACTTGAGGCGACTTTTGGTTTTAACCTTCCAGCGGAATATGGAAAAAAAACACCATCTTATTATTCTGTCAAGGATCCAGATGGGTTGTTTTTGTCCGAGATTGCTATGAAGCTGGGAGTTCCGGTAAATGACATTTGGATAGAAAGCCACCCCAGCGGTCGCTTATCTAACCGAAAGATAAGAGATATGATGGATAATGTTATTAAGGTTCGGGAAATGACCACAATAGGATATAGATCAACAAACCTCTATTTGCCATCAGAAGTGCCGTTTCTTTTTACATGCAGATCGGCGAAAGATCTTGAAAATAATGGCTTTGACTTTGATGATTTCCAGGAAGTAAAAAATTCTTTCCTCAAAGATGAAGAGATTCTTATTGTCTCAGGATATCAAACTGATAAAGATAGCTGTGAATATTTAATCGAGGTATATCAGGGTAAGACGGGACGGCTTCTATTCAGAAGAATAGGGGAAGCAAATCCACCCCATGAAATCATACAGGAACAAATAAATGCTGAGGTATTAAAACCCGGAAACTACTTATATGTTTGTATACTTCGTAGAAATAAAGAATTTTTAGCTACAAATCAGGAGAGATTTGAAATTAGAGATGAGATAGATCAATAAACATTTTGTTAATGGATTATCAGGAACAACCACGTGAGGTGATGCAGGACAGGCATATGACCATTAAAATCAAAATTATTAACAGATGAAACCGATTGTATTATTTGTTTTTTTCTTGACATATACATTGCAAACAAATGCTCAGGCGAAATTTCCAAAACACATAGATAAACGTCTTCGGGAAGCCAGCGTTGATTATGCAATCAAAAACGGATTGCCTCTTTGTTTTATAGATGCAGATATTGTATACGATACAGCCGGGACACCCTTGTTAAAGTTGTTTTCACAAAATGTCACAAAAAAGAATATTGATACATATACAATTGAGGTTTATTGCTATGGAGAGGATAATGAACCTGTAAATCATGATTCAAAAGGGACCAATGTATATGTGGGAATTTCACAAGAGATCAAACCATCTCTTTCGGATGTTTACTTTCCTGACATTTGGGCCTTAGATGGTTATGATAAAACTTCAAAAGTTGACGTATATTTAATCAAGGTTCACTTTTGGGATGGAACCAGTTGGACTCCAAAAGATAAGAGGATCACCTTGATAGAGTCAGACAGGTAGCTTTCAGTTGTGTGTGCCCAGAACAGGACTCGAACCTGCACATCCGTAAGGACACTAGTCCCTGAAACTAGCGCGTCTACCAATTTCGCCATCTGGGCATAAGCCAATTACGAATTACGATTTTCGATTTTCGATTTTCGAATTGGGAGGGCAAAAATAAGGGTTTTCCGGCAATCTCCAAAATAATTATGTCATGAAGGGTTCTGGATCTTTTCTTACATTCGTTCTATCGAACACGACCTGTTATGTCAGATGCTGATCCATACAGGGAAATGTGGACAAAAACCCTGTAAAGTTCTTACAAGATGTGGAAGTGATCCTGGGAAATCTGTTTTCAGCTGCTTAATAAATATTCGAAGCGTTCCGGTAGCCTGGATTATCCTGGTACCAGCCGGGAAAGAGAGCGCCATTGCTTTCGGCCCACTGTACAAAGTGATTGTAAGCATCAATAATCTGAATCTCTTCCTTCGGATAGGCAAAACTTTCATATATTTTGATCGCCCAGGGGAGATTGGTCGAGGTTTTATAATAGCGGTCGGTAGCTGGATTACTATCGTCTTTCCCGCTTCCAAACAGGGTCTGGTCGGCCAGGCTCGTTGGCGGGTAATCCGGCAGATGGATCTCGACATCCCGGTTCAGATCTGCAATGAGGAACGGATTGAATTGAGATATGGCAACCTGTGCAATCGTATAGGTTTGCGATGTAAATTCGATAAAGATCTTAACGGTGTCAGGTGTTAAGTACGGGGCAGTTTGAACCGTGTTGACTCCTGTGCCGATACCAGGGTGTTGCATCAGGCGGTAGGTATCGTCGAAGACGATTACGGTCGGTTTTGTCTGCCCTGATTCCAGGCCGTTCCCGCTAAGAGTGATATAACTTCCTGCGTCGATGTCATAGCCTGACACATTCAGGTGGGCCTGGCTAACATTGTCGTTGGGAAACTGGAATCCAAAGCCATTGTGAAGTGAAGCTCCGAATGCTTTGATGATGAATGTACCAAATATCTCCACCATTTTGTTGGAAGCGTTAGTTACCATCTGAAAACGATGATCGCAAACCAGGTCATTAAAATCATAATCCCCCAATCCGGGCCAAAGGTCTTCAAAGCCCAATGTTCCATATCCTGCAGCAGGATAAAAGTTATCAAAGGCGCGTTCCGGGTCGGTTGGGTAGTCATCATCGACATCCGGCACACCGTCTCCATCGGTATCGACCGGAGCAGGTGATGATTCATACGGACCCATATCCACTGTACCATCCTGGATCCGGGTGTTTCCGTCCAGATCGGGTGTGGTGGCCATCCAACCCGCATTCAACCCGGAATCGATACAGGGTGATCCTGTCTGAAGGTGATAATCCTCCGAGCCGGGTGTAATGCTGACAAACATCGGAGGACCAGTGATGCAGTTGGTGCTGTAGGCTCCGGGTATTGCCGGGGTGGAACAGCAGTTGTAATAGTGATAACCGCCTCCGCTGACAGTGTAGTTTGCACTGCCTGTATTGTAATAGATAATCGTATTGTATATCTGGCTGTTATTCCGGGTTCTGATCCCTGCTCCATTCGGGCAGGAGTTGTTCGCAATTACGCAGTTGTATACCGTACCTGCATTCCAGATGTTCACCCCCCCACCATATTTTACTGAGGTGTTGCCGGTAATCTCACAATTCCGGATCTCACCACTATTAAGTAACCGGACGCCACCACCGTATCCGCTGCTACCATTATCACTGGCCAGATTGTCTTTGATGATGCAATTGACGATAAGTCCTCCATAGTCAAGAGCAGCTCCGCCACCGTCGCGTGCCTGGTTATCCTTCAATACACAGTTTTGTACAGTCCCTCCATTTTTAATATTCACACCACCACCAAAACTGGATGGATTATATCCATTCATAATGGTAAAACCATCCACCACGGCACTGGCATGATTGATCTCAAAACATTTCGTGGCGTTGTTTCCATCAACGATGGCTGTGGCAGAGCCATTGATGCTTCGCACAGTGATTCCAATGGTGATGTTGATCTTGGTTGTAAGTATATATGTCCCATCATCTACCAGGATCAGGTCGCCTGAACTGCAGGCAGTGATTGCCGTTTGAAAGGTGTTGGCTGCTGTCGCTAAACTGGTATAGGGAGCAGTATTGCTACCGGTTGGAGAAACATACCGTGTGGTTGCAAACAGTGATCCTGAAATAGCCAACCAAAGAATGAGAGTGGAAATTATTGGCTTTATGGTAGATCGTTCCATCTTTTGATTTGATGTATAACACACCTTTGACATTGCTCTTCACATCAACCTGGATATTCTTTTCGGTATTCCAGACGAAATCAGCGTTCACTTTCATGTCTGCCATCTTGGTCACCTGAGAAGGCGAAGGAGTCGGTTCCATGACCTCCATCTTCTTTTTACATCCTGCGAAGATTAGAAGCGAAGCTACGAATATAATGGCTAACTTTTTCATTTTGTTGATTTTTAACATGTTCGAAATCAAAAATATACCATATTATATATACAAATCAAGCTGAAATTAGTATGTGTGGAGGGAAACTTAGTAAGTGTCAGGAATTTTCCATTAAATGCACCCTTATGTTATATGCACATATATCGATTTAACAGGGGCATTTCATATTATTCTGATATAAAAAAAGGGCCGTCTCTTTCGAAACGGCCCTGCGCATTTGACATATTCCTATCAATAAAACTCAACAAAGAATCGTGGAGTTATCCCCTATCATGCATTATCTTGATACCAGTCTGGATAATCTATACCAATTCCTAGTTGAAAAGCATAAAATCAATCACTTCTGAGAAGGAAGAGATGGCCTGGAAGAAGCAGCATAAAACAGGTTGTAATATTGAATCCATGCACTCAATGCATGCTGAATGTAATCAATCCTGATCTCGGGTACTCGCTTATCACCATAGATGAATACTCCGGAAGCTAGTTCAGAGGCAGGAATAAAACCGCGGGTTATTGCTCCTGCATGCGGTCCATCTTTCAACTGGGCATGAAGCAGGAACTCAGTTCCATCATTGATGGTAGCAAGGATAAATTCAATAGCTGCCGTATCATTTAACGGAATATAGGTGAGAGCACTGAGCAATCCTTCAAGCCTCGTAGATGTTGGTGTGGTTCTGCCATCCGGGGTAAGACATCCGTGGAAGTCAGAGATTTTTGAAAAATCAGCCTTTGCATGGATCATGCTGCGACAAACTATCATCGCGTGGTTGATGATTTTTTCTTTCTCTTCAGAATTCTCTTTCATATCGAAGTTTCGTAATAGCAGTTCACTGGCCATCAACGCCCAGTGATCAGCCTCAATGGCCTCCCTGCCTCTGCGGATCCGATCGAGGTAGTCGATCCCCTTTGATGCAGCCTCCAGCCATTTTTTCTGCGGATCCAGCTCGTACAGCATCAACAGGCCAAGGGATGCTTCACCAGGGTAGTAGAGCGAAGTCCAGGAGTCGTCTCTTCCATTCTTATAAGGATAGAATTTGGAATAAAAACTACCATCTCTCTTTTGCATATAGAGGATGAAATTTCCCATTTTTTTTAATGTGTCAAGCGAAACAACACCGGGATCGAGCTTTTTCAAACTGCAGAGAGCGACCAATCCCAGGTCTGTACCTCCCAGCTTTAACTCAGGGGGAGATTTGTCACGGAGGATCCCGGGAAGAGACCAGACACCAAGAAGATCCTGCTTACCACCCACCGGTTTGATGGTTGCTTTAGTCAGGAATTTGCCGGCTTTTTGGGCTGTTTCAAAAGCCAGCGTATCTCCGGTCAGGTCATGATACATACATAGGGCATAGATGGCGCCAGCATGCCTTAGTATATTATACCCTGGTTTCACTGTAACCGTGGTATCCAGGTTTATCCTGTATACAAACTGTCCGTTATCAAGCATGATGTCACTCAAATATGAGCCTGCGAGATTGATTGCCCTGGTTAACGTTAGCGAATCGACCTGTTCAACATGGGCAACTTCAATAAACTCCCGGATATCATTTGCTGGCATGACTTTTCTATCAGGCAACCAGTCAATGACGAAGATCACAATAAATAAGACAATGATTATAGTTACCACGATAGTGATGGTAAATCCGGTCTTTTTTGCTGCTCTTTCCATATAGGATTAATTAAGCATGAACTTCCGGTAAAAATAACAAAAACCTGGATAAAAAAAAGGCTGGCTCACATCTATGAACCAGCCTAAACATGGTAGTAATCAAAACTCAATTAGTATATGTAGTTATCGTCGCGGTAGCCGGGTTTATCCATGTACCAGTCATCATTGACTGCGCCTCCGCTCTCAGCCCAGGAGGCAAAATTTAAGTATGCCCAGAGAACCTGATCCATTTCAATAGGATATTCGAATACATCAGGAATGTTAATTCCCCATGGTAAGTTGTTTTCTGTCACATAATACCTGTTACTTGTCGGATCGCTGTCATCATTAGCCGTTCCAAAATAGCTGGGATCAACCAGACTGGTTGGTACATAATCTGGCAGATGCACTTCATGGCCTCTTGTCTGGTCTACTACGATGAACGGATTAAAATTACCGATATCAAGCTCGCTGTAAGTGACCGCTCCATCAACAAATACAATTTCCATAACAATGGTTACAGGAGTAACATAGGGTGAACCTACGGTGGTATTGACTCCAATCCCAGAACCCGGGTGTGGCATCAGCCTGTAGCTATCATCCCATCCAATGAAGGTAGCAGCTGACTGACCGCTTTCGGTACCATTGGGTGAAAGATTGAAAATACTGCCTGAGGCGATATTATAACCCGTTACGCTGGTAATTGAGCTTGGTGATACATTCGGGAAGGTAAATCCGAAGCCGTTGTGAAAGCTTGCTCCAAAAGCATAGATAATGAATGTGGCGGTAACTTGTTCGATTTCCTCTGATACATTCTTTTGAATGGCGAAAGTGTAATCGACAACCAGGTCGTTGAAGTCATAATCGCCTTTACCCGGCCATAAGTCTTCAAAAGCAAGAGTCCCTTCGAAGTCATCGTCATCGTCATCGTCATCGTCATCTCCTCCTCCTGGCCATGGGCATAATGGACCAGCACCATGACTTGTTCCATCTTCAACATAAAAATTGTCAAATGTCATCCCGGTATAAATATCCTGTGAACAACTGGTATGGATCTCTGTCGTAAACGTACCGTTCTCGTACATTTTAATCTTTGCGCCCATCTTGTTGCTTTTAGTTGGATCTCCGACAAATTCAAAAAGTTCATTTGGCTGAACAAATTCTTCAAAAAATATATCTGTGCTCTTTTTTCCTACGACCTTAATTGTCTTCCCAGTAGTGCCCAGGTATTTAAGTTTCAGCCAGGTTACCTGCCCTTCGCAACATTCCGCAGGCATTCCTCCACCACCGCCTTTCAGGAGGTTATTTAAATCATAGTTCAGGAAATTGCCCTGTATCATTACGTTTACTATTGGGTATTCCGAACCGTCTCCGTACTGGAGTAATACATTGTCAACATGAGTTGGCAGGGTAACTTTGGTCCGAACGGTATTTGAACCATCTTCAGGATACCCGGAAAAATAGATCTTGTCTGACGTTGCCGACTTGATCCTAAGTTTTTCGGGATTTGCTTCCTGGTTAGGCAGAATAATGGTCACATCAAGCGTTTTGAAGAGTTTCCAGTCAAAACCCGCATTGACAACCAAGTCTGACATTTTAATCAACTGAGCAGGTGAAGGGGTCGGTTCCATGACCTCCAGGTTCTTTTTACATCCTGCGAAGATTAAAAGCAAAGCTACGAATACAATTACTAACTTTTTCATTTTGATGATTTTTAACATGTTCGAAATCAAAGATATACTATATCATATGTACATATCAAGTTGAAATAAGTATGTGTGTGGGGAATCTTAGTAAGCGTCAAGAATTTTCTGTGAAATGTACCCTTATGTCATATGTGCATATATCGATTTAACCAGTGCATTTCAGGATGTTCTGATATAAAAAAAGGGCCGTTTCTTTCGAAACGGCCCTGCACATTCAACATGTTTTAACCAGTAAAAAAACTCAACTAATAAATCTTTGTGTTATCCCTGTATCCTGCATTATCTTGATACCAGTCCGGATAATCTATACCACCGCTAACTGCCCACTCCACGAAATGATGATATACTGTGATGATATCTATTTTCTCCTGAGGATAATCGAAGCTTTCATAGATGTTGATCGCCCATGGAAGATTACTCTCTGTCTTGTAGTATTTTCCCTGAGAGGGGATACTATTATCCTGTGCTGAACCGAAAATTGACGGATCAACAAGACTCGTTGGCGCATAGTCGGGCAAGTGGATCTCATGTCCCCGGGTCTGACTTACAAACATGAAAGGATTGAAATCGGCGATATCAAGTTGTGCCAGCGTATAGGTTCCTCCTGTAAATCCAATATAGATATTAACTGTATGAGGAGTAACATAAGGTGATCCCGGGGTGGTATTAATACCAATTCCCGATCCCGGATGCTGCATCAGGTCAAAGTAATCATCAAACAGGATGATGGTTGGGATGGTTTGTCCATTCTCCAATCCGTTGGCCCCGTTGCTGATGATCCCGGCTGTCAGATCATGTCCGGTCACATTCAGGTGAGACTGACTTATGTTGCTGTTAGCGAACTGGAAACCAAACCCGTTGTGAAGGGTGGCGCCAAACGCTTTGATGATGAATGTACCAAATATTTCTACCAGGTTGTTGGATGCATTGGTCACCATCTGGAACCTGTAATCGGTAATCAGGTCGTTGAAGTCATAATCGCCCTGTCCAGGCCAGAGATCTTCATAGGCCAGTGTTCCGAATCCTGTAGCCGGATAGAAGTGATCGAAGGCTCTGTCGGGATCGGTCGGATAATCGTCATCCGGATCCGGTACGCCATCACCATCGGTATCATTCACTGGATTAACCGTAACTGTAATGGTAGCCACATCACACAAGCTATTTACATCACACACCTGGTAATCTACCGTAGTTACACCAGTGAAGGCAGCTACAGGAGTAAATGTAACAAGGCCTGTGGTAGGATGCACAGTAAATATCCCTACCGTTGTTGGATTAGGGGTGGTACCTGAGACGAACGTCACGGATGTCGGATCAAGGGCACCATCACCTTCAATATCATTAGTTAACACATCGATATCAACAGGCACGCCCTGATTGGTCGTGGCATCATTGTCAACCGCTGTCGGACCTGTCAGGCCTCCACCAGGAGTACAATTTCCAGGGAAATACGTGTTGGTTAAATCCGTATGTGTCTGGGTGCCGGAAACCATTCTATTGGGTTCATACGTGTTTGCCCAATAGGCATCAAGTACTAACGAAGGAGAATTGTTGATGCTTGATGAAACCTGAATAGCTCCATTTCCCATCCCATTCGTAACATGGTTCTTCATAGTGATGAAAGTGATATCCCCAAATGCATGGCCGGAACTTAACTGAAAATTGCCTGATGTTCCTGCGAGTTGAACCTGCATATCGGTGAAATCCATCGTACCATCGGAAAGCTGAAAGTTACCACTTCCATGCCAGCCAAGTGAAAGATTGACAGATATGTAGGTGTCGTCAGAGCTACCTCCTGAAACCGAATAGTTTTGTCCGGTTAATATACAACAGTTTTCGAAATACCGTTCTCCCCCACTTTCAGATGTAAAATCCTGGGAAACTTCCATTACGCTGTTCTGAACTTTTACGTATCCACCGATATTCTTAAAGTTCCCATCCTGTTGTGTCCCGGAATTACCACCACCAATAAAACGATACTGTAGAAAATATCCATTTATCACATATAATTCCCCACTGGACAGGATTTCAACATTCACTCCATGCGGAATGATCAACTTAGCTGTTGTACCAGTGGTTGGTTCAATCCGTATGGTCCCTTCGTTCTTCAAATCATTCCCCGAATTATAATCGACTGCATGTCTGATAAAGATATTGACACTTGAAGGGATATCCCCGGTTGGGGGTACACTCCCGCCCTGCCAGGTAGAGGAACTGGTCCAATTTCCATCGGCGATAGTTGTATAGTCGGTAGCAAGCAACTGTGTACTTGTTAAGAACAGGATAACAGTAACCGCCAGGATACCTGTGATGAACTTCCTGAAACTGTTTCCAGAAATTCTTTTAACGAATTTGTTTTGTATTTTCATAATTCAACGCTTTAATCGTTCAGCATTAACTCCTAGTCAAACATATAATTGATTTTTCCATTCTCAACCGGCACCGTAGCATGTTGCCCGGCCAGTTCCAGTGTGACGTCCTTTGCATGAGATGGTATTGTAATTTCAACATAGTAGATTTTCCCTGAAGGGATTAATGCTTTGTAATATGCACTTCCGTCCGACGCTTTGATATACAACACGGCATTTGCATTGCTTAAAATAGAAACCTGTACTGTTTTGACAGTTTTCCAGTCGAATTCGGGATTCACCTGCATATTAGCCATTTCTGTAACCTGAGCTGGTGAAGGTGTCGGCTCCATGACCTCCAGGTTCTTTTTACATCCTGCGAAGATTAGAAGCGACGCCACAAATACAATTGCTAGCTTTTTCATTTTGATGATTTTTAACATGTTTGTCCACAAAACTATACCAATACATATATACATATCAACCTGAAATAAGTATGTGTGAAGCTTCAATCAGTAAATGTCATCGAAATAGAAAGAAATGTGTCTTGTTTTCATATGTATTATTCGGTTATATTACCTTCTTTCAATAACTTTTAATACTTTTGAAATGAAATCAGAACACTGAGCAACATGCGAGCTTTATCATCAACTAATACCCCTTCTTTCTTCATGCTGATTTGTCTGTTTCTTCTCGTGGGATGCCTGGAATACGATGAGGCTTACCATCAGGAAGTGAATGTTTTCCAGGATGAATGGAATGAATTTTTCTCTGATTCGGTGAAATCACCGTTGTTAGAAGAAGATCGAAAAGTCTTTGAAGGGCTCGATTTCTTTCCTGCGAATAAGGAATACCGGGTAGACGCAGCGTTTACCCGGACACCGGATGAAGAACCATTCGAGATGCCTACTACCAAGGAGCGGCGACCGATCTATGTGAAATTCGGGGAAGCACAATTTGAGATGCAGGGTAAAGAGATACTCCTGCACCTTTTTCAGAATCAAAAATATGCGCTATCGGAGGAGTATGACGGCCATCTCTTTCTCCCTTTCACTGATCTGACAAGCGGGAAAGAGACCTATGGTGGCGGAAGGTACATTGACCTTACGATCCCTCAGGGGGACACCATCGTGATCGATTTCAACAAGGCGTACAATCCCTATTGCTCCTACAACCCTAAATATTCCTGTCCGATTCCACCTCCTGAAAACCGCATCGACATTGAGATCAGGGCAGGCGTAAAAGCATATCATTAAAAGATCCTATCACTATGAACAACAATCCGTTATCATCAAAAGAGACCTCCCCTTTTGTGATCCTGGCAGCGATCATTATTATCCTTGCAGGGATGATGTATGCATCCTCCATTGTAGCGCCATTCTTCCTGGCACTTTTCGTCAGCATCATCCTTTCACAGCCTGTTCAGTGGCTGGTCAGGAAGCGAGTGCCGTTATGGCTTTCGATTGTCATGGTGTTGCTGGGAGGCATTGGGATCTTCATCGGCATGGGTCAGATCATCGGAAGCTCACTCTCCTCCTTCACCAACGACGCGCCAAGGTATGCTGAAAGTCTGAATGCCATGGCAACCTCCTTTCTTCAGTTTCTGCAGGAGCAGGGATTTGATATCTCTGAAGAACAGCTTGGCGACCTGCTTGATCCGGGGAAGATCATGAGTGTAACTGCCGGGATTCTGGGTAAATTAGGCAGTGTGATGGGAAATACATTTATTGTCTTATTCATCGTCCTTTTTCTCCTCCTGGAAGATCAGAGTTTTGCTTATAAAGCAAAAGTCCTGACAAGAGGGCCAGGTGAATCGGTTGACTTTTTGAACCAGATCGGAAAAAACATTCGTCACTACCTCTCCATCAAGACAGTGATCAGCCTGATTACCGGTGTGCTGATCTGGATCTGCCTGGTAATCATCGGTGTAGAGTACGCAATCATCTGGGCGTTGATCGCTTTCCTGCTGAACTACATCCCCACCATCGGCTCGATCCTGGCAGGTATCCCTGTCGTACTCTTTGCCCTGGTTCAGTTGGGATTCGGGGGTGCACTCTGGACATTGGGTGTCTATATTGCTGTGAACACGGTGATTGGCAATATTGTGGAGCCCAAGATGATGGGCAAGGGGCTGGGGCTCTCTGCCCTGGTGGTATTTCTGGCACTTGTCTTCTGGGGGTTTATCCTGGGTACCATCGGAATGTTCCTTTCCGTTCCCCTCACTATGGCTCTCAAGATCACACTCGAACAAAGCGAAAAAACCCGCTGGATTGCGGTACTTCTGGGCACACAACAGGAAGCAAAGATGCTGATGAAAGAGAAGGAAGGTAACGAGGTTTAATTTATATCCGTTTCTGTTAAAACGTTGCAGCAATGAAATATTCGATTAAATTGATAATTCCTTTGTCAGTATTTTTTTATTGTGCTTGTTCATCCGGAGTAAAAAAAGTAGGCCCGGCTGAGAACGCCCGGGGAGTATAACACCTATTCTACTGTGGATTATCCCGCTGGAACTTCTGATGGGAATACAGTTGTTTTTCATTTACAGAGTCCCCCATAGAGTCTGCTGTAATAAAAAAAACTCTTCTAACAACTTGTGAAAGAAGAGTTTAACTTTATTGTCTGTGCCCAGAACAAGACTCGAACTTGCACGCCCTAACGGGCACTACCCCCTCAAAGTAGCGTGTCTACCAATTCCACCACCTGGGCTGTTCCATTTACGATTTTCGATTTACGATTTACGAATTACGAAATGGGGTGCAAATTTAAACTATTTTTAAATCGCTACAAATTATTTTAATGCCCATGGCCGAGGAGAGCGATGCCGAAAGCCACAGCGATGCCAAGAATGACGGTCAGGAACTTTTTGTAGTTATAGTGATGAGTTTCATCAGTTTCAAAGAGGATCGAAGTAGAGACGTGCAGGAAAATCCCGACTACCACCGCCATTATGTAATTAAAGTAATGTGAGATGTCCTGAACAAATGCTCCCTGCAACAGGCGGCTGGTGATTGAGCCCAATGGCGTCATCAGGGAAAAGATAAACAGCAGCAAAAAAGCTTTCCGGGCAGTCATACCATAATGGAGGAAAAGGGTCAGAAGTGCGATCGCGATCGGGACCTTGTGAACAACGATTCCCAGGACAAAGATGTGCCTGAGCTGGGTATCAAACGCTTCCACAATTGGCATTCCCTCAAGGAACGTATGTATGGAGAGACCGATCATGAGCAGCCATGGGGAGACATGATCTTCCTGATTGCAATTTTCATCATCATGCTCATGGCCATGTTCCGCTCCCCGGGTCAAGACTTCCAGAAAGAGCTGTAGCAGAAAACCCAGCAGGACAAATAACCCGATATAGATTGTATGTTCCTCATAAATCTCCGGCAGGAGATTCAAAAAACTGATCCCGATCAGGAAGGCGGCACTAAACGCCAGCAGCAACTTCAACGCCTGCCGGCTCTTCAACTTCAGGAGGTAAACCAGAAGTCCGGAAACCATGACAGAAGCGACGAGTATTATATATATCCAGATCATTGGTCAGGTTCAAGACTCAAAGTTCAAGATTCAAGGATCCAGCATCGAGCATCGAGCACCGAGCATCGATCACCGAGCACCGTGCACCGAGCACCGAGCACCGAGCATCTAGAATGCCTTTAATCCCTTTTCTTCGTTATCGTAAATCTCGAAAATATTTGTAAAGCCGGATATCTCAAAGATCTCTTTGATATTCGGTTGTAAACTGCAAAGTGCAAACTTCCCTTTGGCAACCGTGATCCGTTTCAGTGCCATCAGGAGAATACGTAATCCGCTGCTGCTCACATAATCCATCCCCGACAGGTTCACCAGCAATTTCGATTGTCCGGTATCGATCAACTCCATCAGCTTCTTCTCCAGAACAGAATAGTTGGTGGTATCCAATCGTCCGTCAATTCCGATC